>ERZ795056.5370-NODE-5370-length-12901-cov-7.530982_pt1 | contig 12901 bp, 14 predicted proteins | sample MGYA00375140_ERZ795056 | MGnify/ENA primary metagenome ERZ795056 (study PRJEB30185, sample SAMN05720227) | activated sludge metagenome | isolation source: Anaerobic digester | place: USA | collected 2015-03-09 ...
TCCTTCTTCTTGAAAGCCCCGTTCTGCCAGGCCTGAAGGAATTGCGCCCAGGCGATCGGGTTGAACAGGTTCACCACCGGTGTGCCACCCGAATAGTACAGACGCGTGTGGTCCATGGCCATTTGGTACTGGAAGCTCTGGTATGCATCGGGCGGCAAGTTCTCCATGCGCTGCACCATTTCGGCGGGGGAGAGGTTGCGCAGGGCGAGCTGGTGGTCATCGGCGGGCAGGCGCAGCGCGAGGAAAGCATCGCGGAACTGCTCGCGCGAAGGCCAGGGGTACACGGTGAATTCCTTCAAGGTGACCGTGTCGCGGCCCAGCACGTGGATCATGGAGTACTTACCATCGTTCAGGCTGTCGGGGATCACGTATTGCGAGCGCTGGAAGCCCACGGCGCTGAAAAGGATGGTGTCGCCTTCTTGTGCTACGAAGCTGAAGTAGCCGTACACATCGCTCATGGTACCGCGGTACGTGTTCTTCACCAGGATGTTGGTGAACGGCACAGGCATGAGGCTATCGGTGACCACCACACCACTGAATTGCACCAGGTTCGGTTGGGTTCCGGGCTGGGCGTAGAGGCTGCCCGAAACGAACAGCAGGGTGAGAAGGGTCGCGTTGCGCATCGCACCAAAGTTAGCGGACACCGCGCCGATCGGCCGGTCCCTTGCGCAGAACCCCTTCCAGCTTCACATTTCTTAGATCCGCCTATCGGGTTGACCGGTTCGCCCAAGGCGGGTACCTTTGTTACAACCTTTGTCCATGCGCCACACACTACTCGCCCTCTCGATCACCTTCGCCGCCAGTCTTCCTGCCCAGATCACGATTGGTGAGGATGACATGCCCGCTGTGAACGATACGCTGCGCTACCGATCCACCTTGGCCACGGGCGTGGATGTGGACTTCACCGGGGCTGGTGTTACTTGGAACATGAGCACGCTCTTACCCCAGTTGGAAGGTGCGGACACCACCGTGAGCGTGGGTTCTACTCCCTTCCTCTATCAGTTCTACTTCAACAATCCCTTCCTGTACCCGCAGAACCGCGCCGACTATGGCGTGAAGGGTGTTGATTTCAACGTACAGGCCTTTTCGCTCAGCGCTGTGTACGACTATTTCCGGGCGGACGACGTAGGATTCTTCAACGTGGGCTTCGGCGCCAACGTGAACGGCCTCCCCACCAGCGTGCGCCGCTCACCGATCGACCGCATCTATGCATTTCCGCTGGAGTTCGGCGATACAGATGTGTCCACCAGTGCGTTCAACGTGAGCGTGCCCACCGTGCTCTATTTCGGCCAGGATCAAGTGCGCACCACCGAAGTGGATGGCTGGGGTACCTTGATCCTTCCAGCCGACACCTTCGAGGTGTTGCGTGTGAAAAGCACCTTGCAGCGCACGGATACCATCTTCGTGGAGCAGTTCGGCATCGGATTCCGCCTGCCCGAACCGGAGACCATCGAGTACAAGTGGCTCGCTGCCGGCATGGGCAAGCCGGTGTTGGAAGTCACCTCCATCGCTGGGGTTGCTGCCACGGCCGAGTTCTACTACGATCCGGAGGATGTGATCACAGCGGTGAACACGGCCGCTCGCGCTGAGCTGCAGGTTTACCCGAACCCCGCCAACGCGGAGATCTTCGTACGACTGGACGAGCATGCGACAGGTACCTTGGTCCTGCGCGATATCGCGGGCCGTTCCGTGCTGGAACGTCCGATCCGTTCGGGTGCGCTCCAACGGTTGGATGTGTCCGCTCTCGCACAGGGTACCTACGTGATCGAACACAACGCGGGCGATCACATCGGGCGCACGACGGTAATCATCGACTAAGGCAACGGCCAGCCGGGATAGCGCCGGTGCAGTTCGGCGATGGTGTGTTCATGGCGCTTGAGCCAGGCTTGCATCGCATGTTCGTCGCTCAGCAGGTTGAATGGAGGCTCCGCGGGCGTCAGCCGCGTCAGCTCGGCCAAGATCCACCTTCCGCGTTCGGCCTCCTGTTCGATCCGCGCCAGCCGGTGGGCATTGCGACCATGGGCCAACGCGCTGCGCAAATAGTGTCCTGCAGCCCAGCACACGAAACGCGCTTTGGCCGTGCTGCTGGCACCGAAACGCGCGGCATGGGGTAGATGCCCCACCTCGTGCGCCAAGAGGAAGAGGAACGCGCGGTACGCACCGGGCTCGAAGAAGCGCCGGTGCGCGAAGATGCGGTCGCCCATGACGAAGGCACCACCACCTCGGGCCGCCGCATACCACGGGAATCGCAGCCAGTTGAGCTCTTTGGGTAACACGCGTACCGCCTTCAGGAGCCCATCGGGCACGCCGCTTACCGCACCAAGGAGAAGCCTTACCCCACCTGTCAAACGTCCGTCCGCTTCGAGCAACCGCATGGCCGCGAAGTTCGCCATCCTGACAACCTGCCAGCCGCTCGTGGATCGGCACGTGCATTGACAGGCCCGGTGCGAGCACGCCCCTTACCTTCGTGCTCCAAGAACATCACCACCTCACCATGAGAAAGAACCTCGGACTGATCATCGGCCTCGGCGCCATCGCCTTGATCGCGCTTTGGGCGATGAATTTCTACAACGGCAGCGTCGGCCTCAACGAGGACGTGACGAAGCAGTGGAGCAACGTGGAGAACGCGTACCAGCTGCGCGCCGACAAGACCAAGAACCTGGTGGAGATCGTGAAGGGGGCGGCCGATTTCGAGAAGGAGACCCTGACCCAAGTCGTGGAGGCGCGGGCGAAAGCCACCAGCGTCAACATCACCCCGGGCGACCTCTCCCCGGAGAAGATCAAAGCGTTCCAAGAGGCGCAGGACCAGTTCAGCGGTGCCCTTTCGCGCCTGATGGTGACCGTGGAGCGTTATCCCGAGTTGAAGGCCGTGAAGGGCTTCCAGGATTTCCAAGTGCAATACGAAGGCATGGAGAACCGCATCGGCGTGGAGCGTAAGAAGTACAACGATGTGGCCCGCGACTTCAACACGCGCATCAAGCGCTTCCCGGGTAACATGCTCGCCGGCATGTTCGGCTTCAGCGAGAAAGGCTACTTCGAAGCCCAGGAAGGCACAGAGAACGCCCCTGACATCTCCTTCAAGTGAACCAGGTCCTAGCTGCCGAGGATTTCCTCACCGAAGCAGAGCTCAAGCAGGTGCGCGAAGCCGTTGGAAAAGCGGAGGAACGCACCTCCGGTGAGATCCGCGTACACCTCGAAGACCACATCGAAGAGGATGTGCTCGACCATGCCGCGTTCATCTTCGAAGAACTCGGTATGCACCGCACCCGAGATCGCAACGGCGTGCTCATCTACCTCAGCGTGGCCGATCGCAAGGTGGCCGTGGTGGGCGATCAGGGCATCAACGCACGCGTGCCGGCCAATTTCTGGAACGACGTGGTTGCCGTGTTGAAGCTGCACTTGGCAGCGGGTAAACGGGCCGACGGACTGATGGAGGCCGTTCACATGGTGGGCGAGAAGCTGCGTGCGTTCTTCCCTTTGCTGCCCGACGATAGGAACGAGCTTCCGAACGACGTCAGTTTCGGGGGACGATGAGGAGCCTGCTGTTGCTGTTGGTCTTGGTCTTCGGGTCTGCCACCCAGGCAGCTCGCTTTGATTGCGCGTTGCCGAAACCAGCCGAGTCCGAACAGACCAAGCTCGTTTGGCAATTCACCGAATTCCTCGATGCGCACGAAGTGGAGATGCTCGATGCGAAGCTGACCCAGTTCGCCCGCGAAACGAGCAACCGCATCCTGGTGATCGTGGTGGACACGCTTTGCGGACTACCCGAATCGGACCTCGCGTTCGACATCGGAGAGAAATGGGGGATCGGAAAGGTCGGGTTCGACAACGGTATCGTCTTCCTGATCAAACCCAACGGCACACCGGGCGAACGCAAGGTGTTCATCGCCACGGGCTATGGATTGGAGGGTGCCATTCCCGACCTGCGCGCCAAACAGGTGATCACGGGTTATGTGATCCCCAACTTCAAGGCCGGGAATTATTACGCAGGGCTGGACAAAGCCACCGATGCCCTCATGGCCATGGCCAAGGGCGAATTCAACGAACCCAGTCCGGGCGGCGGAGGTTTCCCCTGGCCCATCCTCGTGGTGATGGGTATCGCCATCGCAGCGATCTTCTTCTCGTGGCGTGGCCGCGTGAACCGGTATGCACGCACCAACAATGTGGACTTCTGGACCGCGATGTGGTTGTTGAGCGAAATGGATCGCAAGCATCGCGGCCGTTGGACCGGTGGTGGTGGCAGCGGCGGCTGGAGCGGCGGTGGTGGTGGCGGCTTCGGCGGTTTTGGTGGTGGTAGTTTCGGTGGCGGTGGTGCCGGCGGAAGTTGGTGACAGGTATGGAGATCGCACCACGGCCGACCAGGAGGCGCTCAAAGCGTCGCACGATCCTGCTGATGTTGTTGATCCTGGTGATCGGTGGTCTTTTGCTGCCACAGCGGCGCACCATGCCGGTTATCGGCGCCGATCGCAACAGCTTCGCACACGATTCCTTCTGGTTCTATCCGTGGGGTCGTTCCGGCACCCATAAAGGCATCGACATCTTCGCAACGAAAGGCACATCCATACAAGCCGCAGCTGGCGGCATCGTGTTGTATGCGGGTCCCAAAGAGGTCGGCGGTAATATCGTACTGGTGTTGGGCCCCAAGTGGCGGCTATTCTACTATGCGCACCTCGACACCATCGCTGTTGAGCGTGGTGCGTTCGTGGTACGCGGTGAGCATCTTGGTACAGTTGGCAACTCCGGCAATGCCGCTGGACAACCACCTCACCTGCACTATGCCATCTTCACCTTGCTGCCGTATCCCTGGCGGATCGATGGCGATCACCAAGGCTGGAAGAAGGCGTTCTACCTCGACCCCTCGGACCATGTTTGATCCACGGACACGATGAGCTTCAGCAAATGGATAGGAGGGGGCCTCGGGTGGGCTTTCGGTGGGCCGATCGGTGGGCTCGTGGGTTTCGCCGTAGGGGCCATGTTGGACCACATGCAAGGCCCAGCCGATGAGCCCACCGTGGAGCAACGCCGAGTGCACGGCACCGGTTCCACCACCGGCGGCGATCTGACGATGAGCCTTGTAGTCCTCATCGCCGCCTTGATGAAGGCCGATGGCAAGGTGACGCAAAGCGAATTGGACGATGTGCGCCGCTTCTTCGTGCGCCAATTCGGCCAGCAACAAGCCGGACAACTCTTGATCGTGCTGCGCGATGTGCTGAAGCGCGATATCCCCGTACACCAGGTCTGCGATCAGATCCGCCACAATATGCCGCATGCCGTGCGTTTGCAGTTGCTGCACTACCTGATCGGACTGGCCCACGCCGATGGTTCGGTCCATCGTGCCGAACGCGACTTGCTGAAACGCATGGCGCACGACATGGGGATCAGTGAAAAGGACCTGGGCTCGATCAGCGCTATGTTCCGAATGGCTGACCCTTCCGCGGCCTACGAGATACTGGAGATCACGAATACAGCCACGGATGACGAGGTGAAGAAGGCTTATCGCCGTATGGCCATGAAATTCCACCCCGACAAAGTGGCTCAACTCGGGGAGGATGTTCAGAAGGCTGCCGGGGAGAAGTTCAAGAAGGTTCAGGAAGCCTACGAGACCATCCAACGCGAACGCGGCATGAAGTGACCCTGGTCAGAACCGGACCAGTAGTCCGGCGGTTACCCGTGGACTGTTCCATTGGAGGCGGGATCGGTCGCCACCCGGATTCACCAAACCACCTTCGAGGACGAGTTCGGTGCTGTTCGAGCTGGCATGGTCAGCAGCGATGAACAAGCCCAGCGTATTGGTCCACATGCTGAAGTAGCGCACGCTGGCGTTCACCGCTCCACCTGTGGTGGTGTAAGGCAGGCGCGATTCGAGCGGGAAGAGCGATGCCGCTGAAGTACCGAAGGCCACCTCCAACTCCCACGCCGACCGCTCCGAGATCCACGGCCTGTAAGCCAGGCTCAACAGGTAGGTGGTCATGTGCAAGCGATCCAATCCACCGTTGTGCCAGGTCGATCCAACGCGGTCGTAATGGATGCCCAACGAGATCCGCTTGCCTACAGCATAGCCGAAGGCCGCACGCAAGGCGCCGGCCCCGAGTCCTTCCACGGTGATGTCATCGCGGTCGCTGAAGACGTTCATTATCCCGAATCCACCGCCCACGCTCATGAGCAACTGCTTCTTACGCACGGCTTGTGCGTGGCTTGGTGCCGCCAACATCAACACGACAAAGGAGAGGAGCAGGCGGTAGTGCGGCACGTCCAAAGATGCAGCATATCGACGAAGGTGGCTGGTACCTTTGCGGGAATGGACTGGATGTGGGCTACGTTGGGGATCGTGGTGTTGGCGTACGCAGGCACCTGCCTCTTCTATGCCATCTTCCAGGAGCGCTTCATCTTCATCCGATTCAGGACGGCCAAACGTTATGAGTACGCGTTCCCGCCACCATTCGAGGAGCGGTACCTCACCACAAGCGACGGTGTGCGGCTGCACGCCCTCTATTTCAAGGCCAAGGAACCGCGTGGTGTGGTGCTCTACTTCCACGGGAACACAGGCAGTGTCCGTCGATGGGGTAAATACGCACCGCGCTTCGTGCGGCTGGGCTACGATGTGCTGATGCCCGATCCACGGGGCTATGGTAAGAGTCGAGGACCGCTCAGCCAACAGGCCTTGATCGATGATGCCAACGCGTGGTATGAAGAGGTGAAGACCGATCATCCTGAAGAACGCATCGTGTTGCTCGGGCGTTCGTTGGGCAGCGGCCTGGCCACACCGGTCGCGATGCAGCACAAGCCGCGCATGCTCATCCTCGAAACGCCGTTCGCGAACCTGTACGATGTGGCCATGAACTACTTGCCGATCCTGCCATACCGCCTCCTGTTGCGCTACCCGTTCCGCAACGACAAGGCGATGAAGCGCGTGACCTGCCCAGTGTACATCCTGCACGGCAAATTCGATGCCGTGGTGCCCTACGCCAGCGCATTGAAGCTCTACGCGGCCGTGCCATCGGAGGTACACCGGGAGATGATCACCTTCCCCAAGGGCCACCACAGCGATCTCCCCCGCTTCCCGCGGTACCAGCGCTTCCTTCAACGTGTGCTCGGCTGAGTCCGTTCACCAGCCCGGCTAAAGAGTACCTTCGCGCCCCTTAACACGAAACAATGATCGTCCGTTCCATTTCCGCAGTCGTGTCCATCACGCTGCTCACCGCATGCACCCAAGGCCAGAAAGGCCGCAACACCGAGATCAAGACCTCCATGGATTCGGTGAGCTACGCCATCGGCGCGGACATCGGGGGCAACCTGAAACGCGGCAAGGTGGACTCCTTGAACGTGGACCTGCTCGCGGCTGGCTTGGCCGACGGTCTGGATAGCACCCTGCGCCTGGACGAGGAGACCCTCCAAGGGGTGATGCAGGCGTTCATGATGAAGATGCAGACGCGCATGAAGGCGGAAGAAGCCGCGAAGGGCGAGAAGTCTCGCCTGGCCGGGGAGGAGTTCCTGGCTGAGAACGGCAAACGCACCGGCGTGGTCACCACCCCGAGCGGCCTGCAGTACGAAGTGATCACCATGGGCACCGGTCCCAAGCCGCAACCCACCGAGAGCGTGAAGGTGCACTACACCGGCAAGCTCATCGATGGTACCGTGTTCGATAGTTCCGTGGAGCGCGGCGAACCTGCCGTGTTCGGAGTGACGCAGGTGATCCCCGGATGGGTGGAGGCCTTGCAGATGATGCCCGTAGGCAGCAAGTGGAAGGTCTTCATCCCCAGCGAACTCGCCTACGGCGCCAGCGGTGCACCAGGCGGACGCATTGAACCGCACAGCGTGCTGGTCTTCGACATGGAACTGCTCGGGATCGAGAAGTAGTCGGTTCTCAACAACGGCTGGAAGGGTGCGTGAGCTTCGGCTGGCGCACCCTTTCCTTTTCCGATCACGGTGCTTCGGGCAGCGGCATCCAATGCGTGACCTCCGCGAAGAACTTGTTGCTCGTGCCTTCGCCCAGCCAGAAATGCGGGGCACCACTGTAGCCGGTCTTGCTCACGTTCTTGAGGAAGTGATCCCGCTGGAAACGGAGCACCACCACCTGGCGCGATTCCGTAGCGCCTGACTTGCCTGGCAGGTACACGTCGTTATTCGGCAGGAAACACAGGCAGCGCTGCTCATCGGCCGGCAAGGCGTCGTGTACGGAGATCCACTCGGGCATCGCCGCCAAGATACTGGCTACCCGCTACAGCATGGGTATGCCGTCGCTGTCCGCGAGTTCCACGATGTAGGCCATGGCCCGGTCCACCTGCTTCTTGATCACCGGATCACCGACCTCGAACATCTTGTCGGCCTCCTTCTTCAACATGAACTTGATCAGGTCGGTCGTCACCGGTAGGTTGGTGGCCGTGATGTTCCCGTGTGTGCTGTGATTCCACTGCCAAAGCAGGCGGATCGCCAGCAGAAGGGATGAGCGGTCGTGTACGCGGCCACCCTGGATCACCCAACCCTTGCCTTGTTCGCGCAACATCAAGGAGCGGAGGGCCGTGCGGAGGATGCTTTTCAAGCTCTCCACGGTGATGGTGCCTTCAGGTCGGCGGATCAGGTCGGCGGGCGTGATCACATCCGACCGTTGGTAGCCCATCTGATGTGCCCGGGGCATGCTCTTGTTGAACTCGACCATGCTCGCGTTCACCATGTCCTCGTGTACGACCAAGGTTCCGTCATGGCCGTCCACGGCTTCGCGCTCCTTGTCGGCCAGCATTTCAAGGTATTCTGCCTTCACCTTGTTGCGGTCCAGGGAGGGCAGCATGAAGGAGGGGGCCCCCATCGCGTGGCAGCCGCGCCGGTGGCAGATGCCGATGGTACGCAGACTGAGCGCGCGTAAGAACGGAGCGTTCAGTCCGATGGTCTCACGATCGGGGAGCACAGCGCGGTCCGGGCCATGGAATAAGGCGATATGGTCGCCCGCATAGGCCTGAGGGTCCAAGGACAGCCCGGCGCTGTGGTGTTGCAACTCGAAGAGGATCTCTTCCGCCTCCAAGGCCCCGGCGATGGTATCGAGCATCACCGTGCACCGGATTGTACCGCGTTCCACTTCCAAGTGCTCTTCCACCTTTTCGATGGTCCTGGCCCAAAGGCGTGCTTCAAGATGGCTCTGCACATCGCGCAAGTACAGGTGCAATCCTCCCTGACGAGCGATGAGGTCCGTTCCATGGCCAGTGGCCGCCATGGCCAAGTCGAAGAACGCCCCGGGGGCTGGTGTGCCTTCCACCTGCAGGGCCGCTTCGTACACGAAGAAGGGGCGGGGTACCATCATCAAACGGGTGATGGTGGCCGGATTGATGCGGACGCGCCCTTCGCGGTCATCCAGGTAAGCCAGATCGCGCTTGGCTGCACCGGAAAGGCTCTTGTGTGCCCGCAGAATGCTCCAAGTATCCTGCGGTGTGAAGTTCCACAGATCGGCGATGTAGCTCTTCGCCCCGGCGTTCATGCCGTTGATCAGCTCCGACCGGTTGGCCCCGCCGATGAGTTCCACTCGGCGTTCCAACAAATGGTCCGGCACTGGATCCACCTGCCACGAGGCGTTGCGCACGTTGGCGGTCTCCACCAACAGGTCCACCGAACCGCTGCTGAGGGCAGCGCGACGGGCGGTGCGGGAGTCCAATAGGTCGCCCAACCTGCCTTTGTAGGCAGCCCATAGGTCACCGACCAGGGAACGAACCCCTGGGGTGACCAGTCTTTCCTGCACGATCTCCTTCACTTCCACTAGGATGAGCGGTGCGATATTACGCAGCCCTGGTGCGGATTGTTTCGACGAAATGAAGCTTTCTTTCGACGAGTGTCAAGCACTTTCGTCACCCTCGCGCCAAGGTTAAGCCCGTACCTCGGGCCACCAAGGCGTCCAATCGGGGATGCATCACCCCGAAGAAAAGGGGTGGAGCCAAGCTTAGCAGCATCATGCCCGGATAACCGGTCGGGAGTTGTGGGGCGTCTTCCAGACCCTGTAGTGCTTGGTACTTTTTACTCGCCTTCCAGTGGTGATCACTATGACGCGTGAGTTCGAAGAGCATGATGCGGCCCACAAGGTGGTCGCTGTTCCACGAATGCACGTGCTGCAACCGGCCGTAGTTACCCGCTGCGTTCATCACCCGGCGCAGTCCATAATGCTCGATGTAGTTGACCGTCTCCAGCAGGAGGATGCCGATCAGCGCGGCACCCACGAAGGCCACCGCCGCTTCTGGACCGAAGAGAAGCACGATGGCCAACAACAAGGCTCCTTGCCAGATCAGCGCGTGGATCATCTCGTTCTTCACACCAAAAGGCCGTTCACCCGACTTTCTCAACCGGTCCGCTTCGATCTCCCAAGCCGAGAGCCAGCTGTACACGATGCTCCGCAACCAGAAGCCGTAGACCGTTTCACCGTAGCGAGCGCTCGCAGGATCCTCGGGTGTGGCCACCCGGCGGTGGTGCCCTCGGTTGTGTTCGATGATGAAATGCATGTACAAACTGGTGAGGAGAAGCGCGCGGGCTAGGTCACGTTCCCAGCGCTTGGTGCGGTGCCCCAACTCATGGGCCACATTGATCCCGTAAACCCCGCAAAGGATGCCCATGGTGGCGATGGTGCCGGCCAGTTGCAGCGGGTCAAGGCCGCCGGTCTGTACTCGGTCCAGGAAGAGTACCAGCAGCATGTATTGAAGCGGGACCAAGAGGTAAAGCAGCACGTCGAAAACAGGGTCGTGCAGCACCTGTGCCTGTTCCTCCTCGGTCAGCGGGTCCCGGTTCCGTCGGAGGAACAACTCCACGAAGGGGACCACAACAAAGGAAACGACCGGTACCGTCCAATACCCCAGACCACGGTCCGTGAAGGTGGCCCAGGCACCCAAGGGAATGATGAAGGTGGCCAGATAGCGCAAGGCCCGCCAGCGGAGATGGTCGGACGGCATAGGCGATCGCGTGGCAGATGCTTCCATCGGGGATGAAATTACGATGCCATGGCGGACGATGCTTTTCAAGGGGCTTCCCCCTAAATTGCCACCCCGGCTCGACCGGTCACGCCGATGAGACCGTTGCTTTTCGCCCTATCCGTTCCCATGCTCGCAGCACCTGCCGTTGCCCAGAAACGGGCTGTCGCCTACACCGAGTTCGATCTGCCCAACGGGCTGCACGTGATCCTGCACGAGGATCATGGCACTCCCATCGTGGCCGTGAGCGTGATGTACCACGTGGGCAGCAAGAACGAAACACCTGACCGGCGTGGATTCGCGCACTTCTTCGAACACCTGCTCTTCGAGGGCTCGGCCAACATCAAGCGCGGCGAGTTCAGCAAGTTGGTGGAGAACGCGGGTGGTGTGCTCAATGCTAATACCAACGGCGACCGCACCTATTACTACGAGGTACTGCCCAGCAACCAGCTGGAGTTGGGCTTGTGGCTCGAAAGCGAGCGCATGCTGCACGCCCGTGTGGATCAAGTAGGGGTGGACACCCAGCGCGAAGTAGTGAAGGAGGAGCGCCGCCAGCGTTACGAGAACCAGCCCTATGGCACGCTGACGATGGAGGTCCTGCAGCGCGCGTTCACCCGGCATCCGTACCAGTGGCCCACCATCGGCTACATGGAGGATCTGGATGCCGCGAGCGAAGCGGACTACCAAGCATTCTATAAGAAGTTCTACGTGCCCAATAACGCTACGCTCGTGGTGGCTGGCGATATCGATGAGGCCCGCACTCGCGATCTGGTCCAGAAGTACTTCGGTGACATCCCGCGCGGGGAGAAGGTGGTGCAGCCCACCATCGTGGAGCCGCCGCTAGGTGGTGAAGTGCGCGACATCATCCATGACCGTATCCAGCTGCCGGCCGTGGTGATGGGCTACCGGATACCCGCCAATGGCACGCCGGATTTCTACGCGGTGGAGTTGTTGAACCGGCTGCTTTCCAATGGCAACAGCGCCCGCATGAACGTGGCTTTGAAGGACCGACAGCAAGTGGCCGTGTATTGTGGTGCGTTCAACTTTCCCTTCGAGCACCCGGGTATCGCCATGCTCTTCGCCATCGCTAATGTGAAGACCGACGCGCCGCAACTGGAAGCGGCCATGCAGAAGGAGATCGACGCTCTGGCCACCACGCCGATCAGCGCGGAGGAACTGGCGAAGCTCAAAGCTCAATTGGAGACCGAGTGGATCGCGGATAACAGCCGCGTCGCCGGCATCGCGGGCAACTTGGCCACCGCCCATTGCCTGCTGGGGAATACGGAGTTGATCAACACCGAGATCGACCGGTACCTTTTGCTGACGGCGGATGACCTGCAGCGCGCCGCCAAGACCTATTTCGTCAACGACAACCGCGTGGTGCTTCACTACTTGCCCACGCCTAACAGCCAACCCTGACCGCATGTTCACCGGCCACCACCGATGGGCCTGCTACAGCGCCGCCGCGCTGGGTGGGCTGCTTTTCCCCGCACTGATGACCGCACAGCTCGATCGTTCCGTTCCACCCGCACCGGGTCCTGCACCACTCGTCCGCATCGGCGAACATGCCACCAGCACGCTGCCCAATGGCGTACATGTGATCGTAGTGGAGGATCACAAGCTGCCGCTGGTGAACATCCAAGTGCGCTTCGATATCCCCCCCATCCACCAAGGGGAGCATGTCGGTTACATCGATCTATTCGGTGAACTGCTCACAGCAGGTGCAGGCAAGCGCACGAAGGCCGATATCGACCGGTCGGTGGATGCCATCGGTGCAAACCTCTACGCGAGCAACGATGGGCTCTTCGCTAGCGTGCTCAAGAAGAATCTGGAGCCCTTGATGGCCGTGGTGCGCGATGTGGTGGTGGAGCCCACCTTCCCGGCTGAAGAGCTCGAAAGCGCGGTGATGCGCGCCCGCTCTTCGGTGCAGCAACGCAAGGAGGATCCCGAGGCCATCGCCGAAG
>ERZ795056.5379-NODE-5379-length-12890-cov-7.046280_pt1 | contig 12890 bp, 13 predicted proteins | sample MGYA00375140_ERZ795056 | MGnify/ENA primary metagenome ERZ795056 (study PRJEB30185, sample SAMN05720227) | activated sludge metagenome | isolation source: Anaerobic digester | place: USA | collected 2015-03-09 ...
CTTAAAATCCTGTTCGCCGCAACGCGAGTACGGGTTCGATTCCCGTCTGGGGCACTTGTTAAAATGGCTGAAACGCAATACAGTAAAGCGTTTCAGCCGTTTTTCTTTATAGCCTCCTGACAATATCCCTGACAGTTTTGAAGTGTATCTATTCCCGTGATGGCTCCATGTTTGGCCTGGGTGGTGATCTTTGGCCTGTGATCTGCCGGGATGGCTCCATGATCGAAATAAAATCAAGCCGAATACAAGGTTTTTGTAAAAATGGCGGTTTTGGGCGATTTTTGTTCAAAGCCTTATTAGTAAAGGGTTTGAACCGAAAATTTCAAGCCGAATTCAAGCCGAAATCAAGCCGAATATAAAGGGGGTGGCTTTATATCCTGGTTGAATTCAGTTAGTACCGTACAAAAAAAGCCTGCAAAAAATGCCGACCTAAATAAGCATTTTTACAGGATGGAATTAAAATTGATTGATTATGCGCCTAAAAATTTGAATGAATGGAATGAATTTTATCATTCTCAATCAGAAGATGAAAAAGAATTTTTAGACTTTGTTAGGTCTGCCCTACACTTCATAAAAAGCAAAAAAGACTGTGAGATTTATATTGGAGCTGCTGAAAAGGGAGGAAAATCACGTGAGGATGGAATTCTTGAACTAAACTACTTTGGTTTTTTCCTGGAAAATTTGCCGGATTAGTAAAATTCTTAAACCGGGCTTTAATCGGTTTCTACCTCTTCAAAATCATCGTCGTCATCCTCTCCGGGTTCCTCCTCCACTATTCCAAACCATGCCATAAATGAGGCCTTTATGGTTTCTTTTAAAGCGTCCAATTCCTCCCGCTGAATTTGATCTAAAAGCTGTTCCCTTTTCTGGGCTTCTAAATATTTTTCATTGCCCTGGGAACCAGCCGGAAAATTATTGTACATTTTTATAGTCCGCTCTGCATCGTCCGGGCGTATTTCGGTTTTAATTGTGTTGTAAAAACGTTGCAGGTGGTGAATGAGGAAAAGACAATAATATTTATCTTCAGCAAATTGTAAAAGCCTTTCAAATGTTTCTACCCTTAAATGCGCCTCTGTGTGAAATTTTGCGCTTGCTTTATCCCATAGCTTGTTAGCTCTCTTTAGTTGCATTTCCATTGCTGATAGGTGTATTTCACTTTCCTGTAATTGTGTCATTTTTGGAGTCTTTTTCATAAAGTGTTGATTTTAAACGTTTTGCGTTGTATAGGTTTTTTAAGGTTGAACCATTGTAAAAAAATGCCTAAAAACTTAACTAATTGATTTTGTTGTAGTTACATTGTAACGGTATTTTTCAAAATTGGCAAATACATTATAACTACCTGAAAATCAACACTTTTTTAAAAATCATCTTTTTTCTAAAAAAAAATTAAAAGTTGAACCATGCAACCGGGTTCAACCTTCAACCCGAATACTAAAAAGGTTGAAACTGGTTGAAACTGGTTGAACCTTGTTTTTTTGCCATGTTTCAACCTCTAACCAATTGATTTTTAATAACTTATATTAGGGTTGAAACAGGTTGAACCTTGTTTTTGAAAAATTATATTTTAAATACTATAAAATAACCGGGTGTAGATTGTCCAAACTTCTTAATATTCACCCTTTCATAGCCTAAGAATGACAATGCCCGGCCTACATTATCCCGGCTTACCTTCTGCCCTAAAGATGACTGTACGGCTAAGTGTTCCGCTACCTGCGTAGCAGTTTTGTGGTTGTCCTTATTCCTGGCTTCGTCCGGCTCGCAATAGTTCAAAATCATTTCTTCCTCTATTGTCCGTTTTTGGTGCTTTTGGTTACTCTCTTCATTCTCTCCTCTTTCGTCTGCTGTAAGTTGGTAAGGCTCGCCATGGTCGTATAAATATTTTGCCTCTGCCCAAACCTTATTTATATCAATAAAATTGAGGCTTCCTGGTGTCCAAAAATCAGGCTCAAAACTTTCAACCTCAAAACATAACCATCTCACGTTTCCGGTGGTATCAGTTAAAAATTCATCATTGTTTGTACTGCCGAAAAAATTTGCTCTGCGGGGGTAAAACTGGCGGTGTTTTCCATATGGTAACCGCTCGTTTATACTTGCCAAACTTACCATTGCCTTTAGCTGGTTTATGTCGTGTTTGGCAAGGCTCGCCAATTCGTCCAAATTGATTATAAACATAGTGGAAAGGCTAATTTTTCCGTCCTTGCTGCTGTCGAAAGTTTCGGTGTAATAATCCTGCAAAGCTGGCGGACAAAGCCAACGGGTAAAGCTGGTTTTTCCTACACTTTGGCGGGGGCTTACAAGAGTAAAAATGTGTTTATTAAACCTGGAGTTAGTTTTTTCTTCTACCATTGAACAGGCCACACAACGAACCAACATTTTTTTAAAATGTCGGTTAAATCTTTCTTGATCTTTCACTTTTACAACCTTGCAAACTTTATCAATGTAACTACCTTCATCAGGTTTATAATACAGGCTTTCAAAATATTCTACAAATGGGTTATGAGTGTTTACCCAATCACTATAAAGTAGGGCGGCGGTTTTGTTGGGTCCATAATTGAAAAAATTATGTTCTAAAAGTCGGCTTATTGCGTTCTCGCTCACCTCCTGCCATCTTGATGAATTTTTTTCTTTAAATTCAACCTTTTCGTTTACTGTGTTTCTTCTAAAATCAAACCTTGCGCTTAAAAATTCCTCTACCTGTACAATGGTTGGTTTTCGCCTTTCATCGCCCTGGTACTTTGTATTTGAAACGGCTTTATTTATTGTGTTGGCTGGCTCCCTGGCAAAAATTTTATTCTCCTTGCAAAGCTGGAAAAAACTTTCAATTTTCCGGCCTGACTGCCTCCCCTTTAATGCCTCCTTAAATTGTTGATCTGTGGCCGTTGGGTCATACTTTAAAGAAAAGCGGCTTACCCGGTGAAGGTAGCCAATACCAGAAACGCCAAAAAAATGAGCGAAAGGAAAAACAACCTTTTTTAACCATGTATCATAGTCCGGGGCTATGTCAATCGCTGAGGCTTCAATTTTTTCAATGAGGCGCAAAACCTCCGTTTCCTGGCTCTCCCTTTCCCGGCTCTCCTGGGGCTTATGCTCCGGCTCTTGGCTCCTGATCGGCTCCATCTCTCCAAACATTGCGGCACTTGCCGGGGTGGCTTCCGGGCGGTAAAGCTGTGCAGCCGGGTTTATATATGCCTCCGGGTCATAACTTACAAAGCATAAGCGGCAAACATCTTTGCCGCTTTCGTCTGCATCCTCTCCGGTTATGGCTTTCAGCCTGTCCCGCAGGCTAATAAAGCTGCCTTTGTGGTCGCTGCCGTCAATATGTACCAATACTTTGCAGCCGTTACCCCTGGGGCTTATAAATGCTGCCAAAACAAAAGGGAGGGCGCAAACCTTCCCTTTAAATTCTCCTGGGGCTTTTAAAGCGTCAAAATCAAGGCAAATAATCAAGCTATGAATAGTTAGCCGGTCGGCTTTCCTGTGGCTAAATATGCCGCTTACTGTCGCTGCAGGTAAAGATTGCTTTAGCTTCTTTTGTTCCGCTTCGCCCTGGGTTGCCCTTAATGCCTCAATTTGTTGTTTGTATTGATCGCCTTTTATTCGTTCAATAAATTGAAAAAGGGTAATATTTTCAGCCGGAATAATTGCACGGCAATTAGTGTAAAAACTGAATGTAAAATTTTCCATAATGCCTACTTCGAAAATTTTTCTAAAAGTTTTTTCAATTTTGCAGCGTCTTCATAACGCTCTTCTTTTATTGCTAATTCTACTCTTGATGTTATATCAAGGCAATGCAGTTTTTCAATATCGTTTATGTATTCCCCGTTTATTTTATAATCAACTTCAAACGAAGCTGATTCAAGTAAAACTTTTGAAAGTAGCCCTAAACAAAATCCTATCACTATTCTGGGATTTTTTTCTTCCATCTCATTCATGTTATAATGTTTTAAATAGTTCCAAAAAAACCGGCCGAGCGTAGAAACGTAGCCGGGTTGCTTGTATGTAACTGTGAAATTTTAATCAAGGGCTTTTAAGTACTTCACCCCTTTGGGGGCTATGTAATACCTCGTTTTATCGTTAACCCTTTTGCATTGTATAAATTTGGCTATTAATAGCGGCCTTAAAACCTTACCGAAGGATGCAATAAATTGCGTGTTGTGCCTGGCTCTTATGGTTGTTACTCCATTTTTTTTGCCCTCTTCGTTTTTATGCAGTTCAATGCTTTTAGGCCTGTGCTTTATAAAATGAGTAGGCTTGTAAATTTTTACAAAATCCAGTAAGCTGCACGGGTTTTCCTCTGTATAGTCCCACAAAATATAAAGGGCTTGTATTTGCTTCGGGTTCAATTCCTTTATTGTTTTCATAATACGGCCTTTTGTAGGAGTTCACAATAAAATGACTGTAACCGATTAAGGCAGGATGTAAGCAAAATAAACTTTTGCATTTGGCGGGAATCGTCCGTGTGTTGGGCTGCAAGGTCATTAATAAATTCAAGAACGTCAGGCACTTCGCTAATAATGGACTCAAGCGGTAACCAATTAGGTAAAAGCCTATTGGATGCCTCAATAATGTGCAGGGCTTGCCATGTGGTAAGCTGTGACGGCAAACCTTTTATTTCGCCTTCCAAAATCTCAAAAACCTGGGTAATGGTTAACCCTGGGCTTTTGTCCCTGAATGTTTTCAGATTAAAACCGGCCTTTGTGAATGGTAGCCGGGAAAATTGAATTTGGGCGGTTAAATTTTTGTTTAATGCCTCTGCACCTTCAAAATAATAAAGGGCGCTGTTTTCGCATGTAGGAGAACACATAAAAAAAAGATATGCCTGGCTGTCCTACATACGCCCAAAAAAGGGAGAAGTGCCGGGGCGTTACCGCTACCCGCAACCAGGCAATATTTTGAATGTGAAAGATTGAATGTAACATTTTGAACGTATATAGGAAAGTCAAAGGTGAATGAATGCGGTAATACTTCCAAATTTATTTTTAAAGCAAGTTTGCAGGCTTTTAAGGCCTGCAAACTTTGGCGGTGGTGATGGCTTTTACTAGTTGTAAAATTCCTCATCAATTTGCACGTTATGCACCAATGCACCCTTAGGATTTTTTTGATCAAACCCTTTCACGGCAATTTTTACAGGCTCCTGATTTTTGACGGCTCTTTTTTTCAAAAATTCCGCTTGTTTCATCGCTGCATCTTTGTCGCCGAAGGATTCTTTGTAACCCTGGCTTTGTACTTCGTACCGGTTTGATTCCGGGTGAGGCTTTACGCTCATTTTTTTGGTTGATTCCGGGTTAGCTGCTGTAATTTTTTTTACAACTTCATCCGGGTCGGTGTTGCCGCCTTTTTTTGTTTTTGCCATCTTGTTAAATGATTGTTTTCCGTGTCCTTTGGAATGGTTATAATATTACTGCCGGTGGACTTAGGGCAATTAGTTTACAGGTAGCCGGTTTTGTAATGCTGCCATTACTTCGGCTTCCTGGTAATAAATTTTATTGTCTATCCTGGTAAAGGGAATTTTTCCCTGATTGCGCCAATGTTGCAGGGTGGTTTTGCTGACCTTAAAAAGGTCTTGAATTTGCTGGCTGTTTAATAGTCTGTTTTGAGTTTTGCCGCTATCGCTTAGGGCTTTTCTGATTGTGTTTTCTATTGCCGTCAAAAATTCGGGCATTGATACGGATAAAATTAGATTGCCTTCCATGAAATAATAATTTTCACAAAAGGACTAAATAAGAAAGGTTAGGAGGGGGACAAAAAGTAAAAAAGGGGGGGACAAAATAAATTCAAGTGGGGGTAAAACCTATTCAAGTTCTGATAAAATTTGTTTTAGTAGTTCGGTTAATATCTCTTTATCTTTTTTTTCTGCGGTTTGAGCGTTAAGGCTCATGTTTTTTCTTAATTGGGATGGACTATAACCACTTGCGGGTGCAATAATTTTACTTAACAGGGTTTTTGATTTTACTGTAAATATCCCTTCCCTGTGGAGAAATTGCATTAATAAGCCAATAGTTTCACGGTTAAAATTCTTGTTTAAAATTATATTTTCCTGGCTTATTTCCTCGGCTGCGGTTTCGGGTTCTTTTGTTTCTTCTTGTATGTCTGGCTGGGAATAATCATAAACATCAATATCCAAATCATTGGGAGGGTTAAGGCTTAATGTGTAGTTTTCAATCGTTGGTTTAAATGTATCCAGTTCTGAAATAACATATTTAAGGTTTTCAAAACATTTGTTGAAAATAATATAGTTGTAATCTCCTTTTTTGATAATTCCGAATCCTAAAAAAACTGTTTCAATTGCCGAAAATTCATTTTTAAATTCTTTGCCTTCATCTGTAAGCTCTTCAACAAAAAATGAAATATTAAAAACGCCTTCTTCATCTGTTGGATTTTCAGAAAAATCAAACGAATAGCCGTTTTCCAAGGTATCACATACATAGTTAATCCATGAATTACATTTTACAACTTTTTCAGAAAGGTTATCTATAAAACTGATATAGTCAAAATTTCCCATTTTCTTACTGTATTTTCTTCATTTCCTTTGTAAGAAATTCCGGGTTATTCTGTATGTATTTTTCCATCATTTTAAAGGTGGAATGTCCTACAATCCTTCGGACGGCTTCCGGGTTTACTCCCATGTGAATGCAATTAGTTATAAACGTATGCCGGGCGGTGTGCCAATGCATCATTTCCCATGCCTGGCGGGCTGTTTCTGACAGGTTCCGGCCTTTTGCCTGTACATAGTTAAATGAGCGGGTAAAACCGGCCTTTTCGCCTATTTCCTTTAGGTATTTATTCCCTTTCTGATTGCTGATAATTGGCAAGGGCTTTTTATTGTCCCAATACTTTGCAAGTAATAAAGCTGCCTTTGGGGTTACGGGAATTTGCAGTAAAGATTTTGTTTTTGCCCGGTGTTTTTCTATGGTTTGGCCGTTGTAATGCCTGGGCGAAAGTTCAGCAAGGTCACTATATGATAGCCCGGTATAACATCCCAATAGAAACAGATCCCGGATTTTAGAAAGTCTTTCGTCAAGTTCTAAGGTTTCAAGGGTTTTAACTTCTTCCCATAATAGGTAAAATTGGCCTTTTATTTCCTGGGTTACCTTCCATTTACGCCAATGTTCGGTTTCAAAATATTCCTTTTCAAAACTCCACTTTGCAAAAATTTTCAGGTTTTTTATGTGCTGTCCAAAAGTGTTATCCGGAAGATTAAGAAAGTTCCGGAAATTTTGATAAAAATGAGCGTCAAAGGTGCTGAAGCTGTCCGGCTCTCCTTTGGCCTCCAAATATTTCTTTAAATGCTGCAGGGCTGTTTTATATCCTTTTACTGTCCGTGCTTCTTTGTCCCGGCCGTAATCTCTGGCGAATGCCTCAAAAAATGATGTTAGTGAAAAATCCTGTTTTTTGCTTCCGGTGGCCTGTGTGAAACTTATCCGGGTTCCTATGGTTTCCCGGTTGATCGGCCGGCCTTTCTCCTGTAATTGGAAGCAAACCCTTTCCAGTTCGTTCTGCTGCTTTTTAATAGCCCGGTTAATTTCATTGTAATTTGTCCGGGTGCGTTTTACCTCCTGGGCTTCTTTATCCCAAAATTTTGGGGCTACCTGGTAGCCTGATGAAAGTCTAAACCTATTCCCTTTGTGGTGGATGCTATGAAAAATGGTAACCGGGTTTTCTCCGGTGGCCTTGTCTAAATTAAGGTTCAATTTTACCATTTATGCAAAGGTTTGATTCCATGCCCTGACAATCGTACTGACAGAAACAAAGTTATATCAAATATACCCGGATTGATTCAAATATACTCAAAACCTTTGCAGTATTGGGTTTAGTTGGTATTTGAGTAAATGTAAAAACAGGTAAATAAAGGGTAAATATTCCCGTCTGGGGCACCTGACCTTCCGGATTTCCGGAGGGTTTTTTTATTTTATAGAATCCCGGAACATAGCAGAAGTGGTAATTTAAACCCTTCTTCCAATTAATTAATGAACCATTATGGTACTTGATGTGATGGATTTGAACTTTAAATTTTGTTTTCAACCCTGCCTTTTATGGTAGTTGCTTTATTGGCAATCAGGCATTTTAAGATAAAGCCTAAAACCTGAAGGCACCCTGTTTATTTGGTCATATCAAATGGCAGTTTTACTTTTAGCGGCAAAAATCCGGTCCGTTCTTGCAAGTTACCGTTCATTCAGCCAATTGATTAATAAACCCTTACGCAAAATTGATCCATTATTTTTACGATACCATTTATGGCCTGCGCAAGCGGGAAGAAATCATCCTGTACAACAGGTTGCTCGATTTTGATCCTGCAGAGGAACAAATGGTCGCTGATTTTTTAGCCTTGGAGTATAAGCGTGAATGCATCAGTTATCCATTTACCCCGCCGCTTTTTGATGCCTCCGCCGCTTTGTGGGCTGCTAAAACCATTTATATTTTCAGCCAGTTAATGCTTAACCGCGATAATCCGGCGGACGACCTGCCCCAATTACTGCCCGTGTATGATGGCATGATGGATGCGGGGGCCGTACTTTCTGCAGATTTGTGTTTACGGTTTTTGGTTGAACTTGTACCCACTATCCGGAACATTGATTCAGAAGATCCTTTACTGCAGATTTTGCATGCTCACCTGCATCTTTGGCATTATTCAGGAACTGGACTTGATTTAAAAACAGGTAAGGTCAATATGGAGGCATTTGCAGCCAATGATTGCCTGATGCAATTGTATGCTGACAGGGTGGTTGAAAAACGCGATATTAAACGGGCTATGGTGCCGGATTTATACCAAAGGCTAAAAACCGGGATGGGGCTATATTCACCGGTATTTTGGAAAGAACTAAAAACAGTAATGGAAAATGAATAACAGCATAGACAAACTGAACGGGGTTTTGCAATTTGTAAAGCATTCGTTTGTAGGTAAAGATGATATTGTTGACCTTTTGGGTGTTGGGCTTGTGGCCCGGGAAAATGCATTTTTACTGGGTCCGCCGGGTACAGCCAAAAGCGCCATTATCAGGCTGCTTGCCCAATGTGTGGAGGATGGAAAGAATTTTGAGTACCTGTTAACCCGTTTTACCGAACCCAATGAAATTTTTGGGCCATTCGACATCCGGAAATTAAAGGACGGGGAATTGGTTACCAATACCGAGGGTATGATGCCGGAAGCTTCGCTGGTATTTTTGGATGAAATATTTAATGCGAACAGCGCTATTCTAAACAGCCTGCTTACGGCTTTGAACGAAAAGATTTTCAGGCGCGGAAAGGAAACCAAAAAATTGCCGGCCCTTATGTTTGTGGGTGCAAGCAATGGTTTGCCCGAAGAAGAATCCCTGAATGCATTGCTTGACCGTTTTTTAATCAGGGTAAAATGCGATTATGTGGATCCTGATAAATTGCATGAAGTACTGCTTTCGGGGTGGAAACTGGAGAACAGTGTACAGGAAGATAAGCCCGTCATTTCTTCTGATGAAATCAGGCAGTTACAGGCAGCATGCCGCTTGGTTGATCTTTCAACCATCAGAAAACAGTTTATAGATATTATTCACAGCCTGCGCAATACAGGCATCAAGGTTTCGGACAGGCGTGCGGTAAAGCTGCAGAACCTGATTGCTGCAAGCGCTTTATTGTGCGGCCGTAACGAAGCAATGCTTAGTGATCTTTGGGTGTTGAAATACATATGGGATACAGAAGAACAGATTGAAATCCTGGAGGGCATCATCAATAACATCATTGAAAAAGATATGGATGAAAAAGCGCATCCTCAGGCAGTATTTAATAAGGCGCCCAATCCCGAAGATATTATGAAGGAGGTGCAATACCTTGCCGATAAGTGGAACACCAACGGGATGAGTTTTGAAGAACAAAATGTGGTAAAAGACAAATTACGTTTTGTGCAAACCCGTTGTGCCTGGATCAGGAACCCGGAGAAAAAGCAGTTTATTCAAACCCAAATTGAAAACCTATGGCAGAAAATATTGCAGACGATCTGACTTATTTTCTGCAACTCGATGTGCAGAATAAAGATTTTCTGAGCCCTATCAGGCATTGGAATAATTTGAAAGTGGGTATAGAAGAAGGCAGCATTTGGGTGAAAAATTTTACAGAGAAGCAACTGGGTATGGTTGAATTGAAGTCTATACCCTTTGCCACCTTGTATTATTCAAAGGACAATTACTTATTTCCTACGGCAAGTTTATTGCCTGCCCGAAAAGTGCCCTCCTTATTATGGAGCCCAGCTGACAGGGCATTGCCCATTAAACTGGAAGGATTCAATCATAATTTATTTGAAATACCCGGGCAAATTAACATGCGCTTGGTGCCATCGGAGAATGAACAGCAGGCCTGCGCACTGCTTACCGATAGCCATTTAGCTGGTTGTTATATTAAAAAAGCCCCTGCTTTCAGGTTAAACCCCTTGAGCTGGGCCGTAATTGGCAATAACCAAATTTTCATAAAAGGAGAGCCCCTGTTGCCCTTAAACGGAAGTACTTACTGGCAAAGGGGTAGCTTTATTTACCCGGTAGGTTTTATGCCGGAGTTTTCCATTATGGAGGCAATTGCAGCGCGGGAAATGGATCCAACCGGAGAAAACTTAATCTGGTGGAGAGATGAACAACATTACAGCCTGCTGCCTGTAACTGCTTTGAAGCCACTTTCCATTGCATCGTGGCGGCTAACCATGGAAAAATTAAACCATAAAATTGGAGTATAACTTTAGAAAAGATGATTGCAGCATTATACTATCAGACATACTCAAATTACTTCTGGCAATGGGAGGAGGATCGTGAGGTGCTGGCTGTAACCGGGGGTAGTACAATTGCCTACAAACAGCAGGTTGCAGAAATACTTTCCGGTCTTGCCGAAAACGGATTGCCGCCTTTTGGTTCGGTGTTGTTGGTGATAATTGGCAGCAATGTATCCATGGATGATTCTGTAACAATGGTCGAAAGCATTTTAATCAAAACACTGGCGGAACTGGAAAGGGGCAATATGGCCAATGACGAAATTTTCAGAGATGCCTTTGCCTTTTTAAGGATTCTAAGTTCACTACCCGCCGAATATAAAACCGGAAAACGAAAACAAATATTGCTGCAAGCCATTTTGGCTAATTGTCATAACAGGATCAAAGTAACTACCTCCAGAATTATTGCCAAAGATTTCCTTACAGGGTATAGGCGAATGGGCAATTTTAACGAGCCGGCGGATTTTAACGAGCCTGTTATGCTGAAAGAACTCAGGGTACTGGCATTATTAAAAAGACAATTTCCTTCCCTTGATGCAATTATTGGGGCAATGGGCGATTTGCCTGAACTGGAGGAAGACCTTGCCTTACCGGATAACATTTCGGTATCCGAAACAACCTATGCAGATTTTGTGGAGGAACTAATGCAAAACCCCCGCACATTTGAAATAGCCGCATTAATTAAGCCAATTTGGGCCGGGTTCAACATTCCTATTTTTAATGCACATCCCAGTGAACAGCCGCTTGGGGGTGTTTCAGACCTTTCTAATAAAGGTGATTTTGATAAACTGCTGATTTCGGAGTTTGCCAACGATGACATTTTGTTTATGAACCGGGTTGCCAATAATGAAGCCCTGTACCTGCACCGCGAAATGCCGCCGGTAAAAGATGACCTGCACCGTACCATTTTAATAGATGTATCCCTCAAAAGCTGGGGTACGCCCAAGTTGCTTTCTATGGCAGGTTATATTGCCATTGCACGCCACCCAAGGGCTAACACCCAAAGCCGGGCCTTTGTGCTGGGCAACAGTTTTACCCCGGTAAGTTGCAGCGGCACGAGCGAAATAATAGATATGCTTCAGCATACCGCTGCTTCGCTGCATCCCGGCATGGGCCTCGAGGCTTTTCTGGAAGCCAACAAGCAGGACAAGGCGCTGGAGATTTTTTACATTACCACTACCGAAGCCCTTAAGTATCCACAGGTACAAAAGCAACTTGCCAACCATCATGCATTCTTTAAATACATTATTACTACCGAAGCCGGCGGGGTAATCAATTTTTACCGCAATAAGAAAAATGGATTGCAGCTCCTGCAAACCATCCGGCTGCCGCTTGAAAGACTTTGGACCAGGAAAATTTCGGGGAAACCGTTGCCGCCTGTTATTATTGAATCAGCCACAGATTATATACCCCTGCTGCTTCCTGTGCCAAAGGGTATTAAGAAAGTACTTCCACTTGAACCGGATGTTTGCTTTTACATTGCCAACAAGTGCCTGCTGAAACATACGAATATTGCCGGTGCAAAATCAGCAAAGGGGTTGGAACTTGTTTTAAGAAATACACCTGTTCATTGTAAGTTTGAAATAGGAAAACAGAAGGATGGCGAGGTTCATTTTCTTCAATTCAATCCGCATAACTCAGAGCTTTGCATCACCAACCTGAAATCACAGAAACAGGCAAAAGCTACTTTTGGCCATTGGCATGTAAAAGGTTACCTGGAATTTTTGTTTTACCAGCAGAATTCATTTGTTTATCTGAAACAAAAGCCAAGAGCCTTAAAGTTGGTGCCTGATTTTGAATCCGGGGTAATTTCGGTTGAAGAAATGGAGTTGGAAAATGATGCTTTTGACGTGCAATTCCCGAACCGGCAGAATCAAAGGAACAGTTATCCGGATATTTATGTACCCATCCCAATTTTAAAAAATGTGGCAAGGGTATATATTAATGATGCTGATTGCCTTGTATTTAATGTGCACCAATTATTAATAGATAACCATGGCGGGGTACATTTCTCTATTTGTACATCCTCAAAAATCCTTGCCTCAACCACAAGGAACAGCAATAAAAGGGAGTTCGATTTTAAAGATGGCAGCAAGGTAATGGTTGACCCGATTGGATATATTCAGTTAATCAGCAGTAATCCGGCCATTCCGGCAATCTATATTAC
>ERZ795056.5380-NODE-5380-length-12890-cov-4.428750_pt1 | contig 12890 bp, 6 predicted proteins | sample MGYA00375140_ERZ795056 | MGnify/ENA primary metagenome ERZ795056 (study PRJEB30185, sample SAMN05720227) | activated sludge metagenome | isolation source: Anaerobic digester | place: USA | collected 2015-03-09 ...
AAGAAAAAACGGCAATTAAATTTATAATCCAGAGCGGAAAATAGCCACGATATTTTTGAACGACTAAATTAATAATTTAATATTTTTTATTATAACGCTATCTACATAATATTCTTTATGGTGGATAGTTTGTGTATTTTTATTTAAACCTTTTATTTAATGACGAATTTCTTATCCGATTACCCCCGCTTAATAAAAAATCATAAAAAACTCGTAGGCATAAGCTCGACAGTTCCGATCGAAGTTATCTATTCCGGCGGGTTCGTAGCGCTCGATCTGAACAACGTTTTCATAACGTCGCCGAGAAACGAAGAATTATTAAAAAAGTCGTCCGAGCTCGCTCCGCGCGCGGTTTGCAGCTGGACGCGCGGAATACTCGCCGCGGCGGTCGCGCTCAAAATAAAAAACGCCGTCATCGTCACCGAAGGCGACTGCGCCCACACCGTACCTATCACCGATATCTTAAACTACAAAGGCATCCGGGCTTTCTCGTTCGAATACCCTTTAGACCACGATTTCAATAGATTAAAAGCGGAAATCGGCAGGTTCGTAGAATATTACAAAACCGATATATGCTCATGCGAAAAGATCAAGGAAGAATTAGACAAAACGCGCTCGCTGCTTAAAAAAATCGATGAAATGACATACCGCGAGCTTAAAGTGAGCGGTTTTGAAAACCACGTCAATCTCGTCTCGGCTTCCGATTTCAATTCAGACCCGCAATCCTTTCACCGCGGCGTTTCCGATTTTTTTGACGAAGCACGCAAAAGGCCTTCTAAAGCGATTTCGCTCAGGATCGGCCACGCCGGAATTCCGCCCATATTCAGCGACTATTACCATTATATTTCCTCGCTCGGCTCAGAAATTATTTACAACGAAACCCAGCGGCAATTTTCGATGATCGAAGGAACCGGAAAAAGCCTCTACGAAGCTTATCACAATTACACCTATCCCTACTCGTTTAAAAACCGGCTCGAAGACATCAAAAAAGCCATCGAAGAACGCGAGCTGGACTGCATTATCCATTACGTGCAGAGTTTCTGCTTTCACCAGATAGAAGACCGCATGCTTAAAAACGAGCTCGGCGATTTTCCGGTGCTGACGATAGAAGGCGATTATCCCGCGCCGCTCAACGAAAACGACAGGCTGAAAATAGAAAGTTTCATACTCAACGTAGAAAAGAAAAAATATAAACTTAAAACAAAAAAAATAGACTTATTCAAGGGCAAAAAATATTGCGCGGGCATAGACCTCGGCTCCCGCTCCGTCAAGATAGCCTGCCGCGCAAATAATTTCCAAAAATTTCAGCTTTACGAAACGATGGATTTTATCGTTAAATATTTAAGCGGGGACGAAACGGAAAAATCGTTCGGCAAATTCGACCGCGACATAAAAAAATTCGCCGGCTGGCACAATATTCAAAAAGTGGAATATTTTTCGACGGGCTACGGAAGATACAGGGCGAAGGTATTCGACGCCGCGCCTTTTTCAGAAATAGAATGCCACGCGGCCGGAGCGATATATTCTACGGGCCTTAAAAATTTCACGCTCTTAGACGTAGGCGGCCAGGACATAAAAGTAATGGAAATCAAAAATGGCAGCATACAAGGTTTTTCAATGAACGACAAATGCGCCGCCGGCTCGGGCCGATATATCGAAAATATGGCGCGTATATTAAAGGCGGACCTCGCTGAAATTTCAAAGCATTATCTCGACCCGGAACCGCTTTCCATAACCTGCGCAACGTTCGGAGAAACCGAGGTAATAGCCAAACTGATCGCGGGCGTTAATATAAAAAAAATAATGGCGGGCGTAAATTATACCGTCTTTGCCAGAATAGAACCGCTTTTAAACGAACACAGATCGTCTTCGGGAGTGCTGGTTGCGACTTCCGGCATAACTCACAATACCGCCTTCATAGAACTTTTAAAATCCGGTTCCGGATTCAAAAAGATAATAGTGCCCGATAACGCGCAATTCATGGGAGCCATAGGCGCTTCCGTTCTCGGCGCTTCCTGATCTAAATTATCACCTTTAATTTTCAAAAAAACAATTGAACATTTAAACACAAAATGAACAAAACCGTTCAACAACATTGAACATTTCTGTTCATTTTTTTAAATATGACCGATGCACCAACCAGTTTTATCATTTGCGCCGGGGGAATTTTAAACGCTCGGCACGTTTGTTGCTTTTATTGAAGTAAAATAATGGCCATTATTTTCGGACGGGAGGTAGATTAAATTGAATATACTTATTATCGATGACGATTCAGGGTGCCTCGACAGTTTAAGCAGTTCTTTACAATTATATTCTCACAATTGCGAAGCGCATACCAACGCGGTAAAAGCGGTTGAAATATACCGTGAAAATCCTTCGAAATTCGATCTTATCATAACCGATATGAAAATGCCCGTCATGAGCGGCATAGAAGTTCTCCAAAAAGCCCTCCAGATAAATAAAGAAGCAAAAGTCATAATCATCACCGCTTACGGAGACGTCGAAACGGCGATACTGGCCGTCAATAACCACGCTTACGCTTTTTTCGGAAAGCCCATAAATTTCCAGGAGCTTCTCGAAACCATAGAACGCATCGAAAACGAGAAAAACGAGAAAAAACTCACTAAAGAGGAGCAAACGCGCCTGATAGACGAATACGCCAAGCTTAAAAAAGCCTTCGAAGAACTCCAGACGCTGCTGGGCAGGGACCGCAGCAAGACCGAGGGGGGCAAATAAGAATGAGCAGTATAATTAACGATGAAAAAAAAGAGTTCGTTTCCGAGTTCGTCAATTCGAGCCGCGAACTCCTCGACGATGTAGAACCTCAAATAATGGCGCTGGAAAAAAGCTCGACCGCTTACGGAGAAGTCGATCCCGAAATTTTAAACACCATATTCAGGTTATTTCACACGCTGAAAGGCACCGCTTCTTTCGTCGATCTGCAGACGATTACGAGCGTCACCCACGAAGCGGAAACCCTGCTGGACATCTTCCGCAAGGAAAAAATAAACCTCCAGACCGAACACGTGGATTTACTTTGCAGGACGAACGATTTCATAAGAAACATTCTCGACACCGTCGAAAAACAGCTCGACGACAAAGGCTTCGAAGACGTCGCCAGCGGGATCGTCATAGATCTCAAAAACACCATAGCCGCGGTTTCAGGCGAAGCGGGCGCGGAAAAATTATCGCCGGGCAATTTCAGCGGCAACTCCGTTCCGCAAATAAAGCCGGCGGCCGCCGCAAGCGAGGACACGCAACAAAACGCCCAGGAACCCGAAACGGAAGAAGCGGAACTGGAGCAGGAACTCAAACTCGTTATTACTCCGGAGATGCAAAAAAGGTTCACGCAGGAATCGCACGAATTGTGCGAAGAGGCCGAGCTCATGCTTCTGGCCTTCGAACGCGTGCCCGACAACCTCGAGCTCGCCGCCAACGCTTTCAGGGCGCTTCACAGCATCAAAGGCAACGCCGGTTTCTTCGGCTTCGCCGAACTCGAAAAAGTAAGCCACGCGGCCGAAACCATTCTGGACTCGCTGAGGTCCGGCGCGAAAAAACCCGATAAAAATATTATGTCCGCCATATTATCCGCGATAGATTTCATAAGAAACGGCGCCAAAAAAGTCGCCGACGGCCTGCGCATAGACGCGGCCGAAACCGCTCGTCTGACCGAAGTTTTGAATTCTATAAGCGGCGAATCGCTAGGAAGCGGACCCAATCAAAGCAGGCCGGAAGGCCAGGACTCATCCTCTACGGGAAACGCCGGAGAAAGTTCAAAGCAGTCCGAAGCCCAGAGCGCGGACGGCGCTCAAAAATCCGTTTCGGCGGCAACATCGCAGCAATACATCAGAATCGACACCGAAAAACTCGATATGCTGCTCGATCTGGTAGGCGAAATGGTGATCGCAGAATCAATGGTGGCCAATAGCCCCGATCTCCGCGGGCTGCAGCTAGAAAAATTCGACAAAGCCATTCATCATCTCAACAAAATCACAAGAGATATACAGGAAACGGCGCTCGCGATGCGCATGATACCGCTTTCATCCACTTTTCATAAAATGGAACGCCTCGTGCGCGACCTGTCCAATAAATTCAATAAAAAGATAAAGCTGGAAATCGCCGGCGAAGAAACCGAAGTAGATAAAACGATAATAGAGCAGATATCGGACCCGCTCGTTCATATCATACGCAATTCAATGGACCACGGACTGGAATCCAACGAAGAAAGAATCGCGGCGGGAAAACCGCCCGTCGGCACGGTAAGGCTCGAAGCCAAGCACTCCGCGGGCGAAGTATGGATTATAATAGAAGACGACGGCAGGGGCCTCAACCGCGAAAAAATTATTAAAAAGGCCATAGAAAACTCTCTCATACGCGGCGACGGTTCAGACATGAAAGACGAAGAAGTATGGAAGCTTATCTTCGAACCCGGCTTTTCCACCGCCGAAAAAGTGTCTAATATCTCCGGCAGGGGCGTCGGAATGGACGTGGTAAAAAGGAACATCGAAAAGCTCCGCGGCCGGGTTGATATCAGAACTCAAAAAAACGCCGGCACGATGATTATTTTAAGAATACCGCTCACGCTGGCTATTATTGACGGTATGGAAATACAGGTGGGCAGGGCGCGCTACATCATTCCCATAAGCTCCATACGCCAATCGTTCAAAACCACGCCGGATAAAATCACACACACGCCCGACGGCACCGAAGTAGTCAATGTTAGAGGAGAGCTTTTGCCCGTCATAAGGCTCCATAAAATGTATAACATAAATTCGTTATATACAAAGCTGGAAGAGGGTCTTTTAATAATAGTGGAAAACAACGAAAAAAAATGCTGCCTTTTCGTAGATGAATTAATCGGCCAGCAGCAGATAGTCATCAAAGGATTGTCAAACTATCTCGGCCACGTGAGGGGCGTTTCGGGCTGCGCCATAATGGGCGACGGCGAAATAAGCCTGATACTCGATATAGGCGATCTGATAAACAGCGTAGAAATGGTGACCGCCTGATCCGGCCCAAAAATAACGGCAGACTATAAAAATATATAAATAAAGTTAAGCGCCAATCATAAATAAATAAAAAGAGGTGGAGTGTATGCTGAGTAATTTCACTATCGGGGCAAAGTTGAGAATCAGTTTCTTTTTAATCGCGGCGATATGCCTTTTCGTAGGTTATGTCGGTTTCAAGGGCATGACTGATTTAATGACTTCTTTCGACAAAATAGTCGTCGTTAACATTCCGACGCTCATCCACATGGGCGATATGAAAGAAGGGCTTATGGGCGTAATGGTTGGAGAGCGCGGCCTTATAAACCGGCGCATGATGAGCGAGGAATTAAGAAAAGCGCAATACGCTTATATAGAAAAAAACGCCACCCTCGCCTCGACCCATTTTGAAGAATATAAAAAAATACCGCGCTCCGGCGAAGAAGAAAAGCTTTTTCAAAGCCTTTTACCGGCCTGGGACGCCTGGAAGAAGAACGGCGAAGCGGTAATCGCGATTTCCCGTGAAAAAGACGCTTTGCTGGCGAAAGGCATAAGCGCGGAAGACACCTCGATCGTAGAAATAGACAACAAAGCGTTCGACGCATCTTTAGAATCCAGAAAAGCCTTTCTCGCAGTGGACGACCTTTTAAATAAAATAAAAGCCGAAGTAATTCGCTATACTAACGCCGATATGAAATCGGCCGGCGAAGAATCCAACAAAGATGAAAAAAATATATTGTACGCGGTCGTAATATGCGTCATACTGGCTTTAGTCATCGGCGAAATACTCTCGCGCGGAATTAAATCTATTTTAAGCGCGCTCGTGGCCGAAACCGAAAAACTTACCGCAGGCGTTAACGCGGGCAAACTCGATCTCCGCGGCGACGTGGCCGGAACCAATTTCGAGTTCAGAGGAATCGTTCAGGGCATTAACGACGTTATAGACGCGTTCGTTCACCCTCTCAACGTAACCGCCGAATACGTGGATAGAATATCCAAAGGCGATATGCCTCCTAAAATAACCGACAGTTATAACGGCGATTTCAACGAGATTAAAAATAATCTCAATCAGTGCGTTGACGCTATCACGGCTCTTATCAAAGACGCCAACCATCTCGCTACGGCGGCCGCCGGCGGAGATTTTTCGGCCAGAGCCGACGCTTCGAAGCACCAGGGCGATTACGCTAAAATTATTAAAGGCATGAACGACACTTCCGACGCTTTCGTGGGCCCTCTCAACAGGACCATCGAGCACCTCGAAAATATAAGCAACGGTAAAATAGACGAAAATATAACGCGCGAATACAGGGGCGAATTCAACCGCCTTAAAGTCAGCTTCAACAAATGCTTCGACGCTGTAAGACGCCTTGTTTCCGATACCGATATGCTCGTGCAGGCCGCGCTCGACGGAAAGCTTTCCACGCGCGCGGACGCTTCAAAACACGACGGCGATTTTAAAAAGATAGTCGACGGCGTCAACAAAACCCTCGACGCGGTTATTAAGCCCGTAGAAGAAGCTTCCGGATGCCTCGAGCACATGGCCAAAGGCAATCTCGACGTGGCGATGAAGGGCGAATATAAAGGCGACCACGCAAAAATCAAAGACGCTTTAAATAAAACCATAGACTCCATGAACGAAATACTCTCCCAGGTAAGCGTAGCGGTAGATCAGGTGGACACAGGCTCGCGCCAGGTTTCCGACGCCAGCCAGTCGCTTTCGCAGTCAGCGACGGAATCCGCGAGCTCGATCGAAGAAATAAGCGCCACCATGCAGGAAATCAACTCGCAGACCAGGCAGAACGCCGAAAACGCCACTCAGGCCAATAAATTATCCGGCGATGCGCGCAATTCCGCCGAAGAAGGCAATGATAAGATGCGCGATATGAAAAAGGCCATGTATGAAATTAACGAAGCGTCGGCGAACGTAGCTAAAATCATTAAAGCCATAGACGAAATAGCCTTCCAGACTAACCTTCTGGCCCTTAACGCGGCCGTAGAAGCCGCCCGCGCCGGAAAGCACGGCAAAGGCTTCACGGTAGTGGCCGAAGAAGTCCGCAACCTCGCCCAGAGAAGCGCTAAAGCCGCAAAAGAAACGGCCGAAATGATCGAAGGCTCGATCAAAAAAGCCGAAAACGGCGCCAAAATAGCCGAAGACACTGCTAAATCCCTGGAAACGATAGTTTCAGGCTCGGCCAAAGTCACCGATTTGATAGGCGAAATCGCGGCGGCGGCAAGGGAGCAGGAAAAAGCGGTAACGCAGGTCAATCAGGGCCTCACGCAGATCGATCAGGTCACGCAGCAGAACACGGCTACGGCGGAAGAAGCCGCGGCGGCTTCGGAAGAGCTTTCGAGCCAGGCGGCCGACCTCAAAGGCATGCTCGCAAAATTCACCCTCAAAAAGTCGGCCGGCCATGTAAACGCTTACGTGTCAAAAGCACCTGCGGCATCGTTTTCATCGCAGAACATAAAGCAGATCACTCATAAACCGGAAAAGTCAAAACCGGCAGCAAGACAGGCAGCAGCGCCTCCGACACCACCGAAACCCGCGGCGCGTAAAAACGAAAAAATCGATCCCAACGATATAATATCCTTAGACGACAACGATTTCGGCAAATTCTAGCCGCGAAAATTCCATCGCCCGGCGGAAGATTTTAAATTAGCCGCCGGGCCAAAAACACTTAACGCTCAATAAAAACGGAGGTACGATATGTCTATAAATGAAAAAGTCAAAAACAGCAATACTTTTCTGGACGACGAGATGGACGAGGAAATGGAGGATACCCAGGAGGACAAGTATTTAACGTTCGTATTGAACCACGAGGAATACGGCATCGAAATAAAGCACGTAATAGAAATAATAGGCATCCAGAACATCACTTCGGTCCCCGATATGCCGGTTTATATTAAAGGCGTTATAAACCTGCGCGGCAAAGTCATTCCCGTAATGGACGTCAGGATGCGCTTTAATATCAACGAACAGGCGTATAACGAGCGCACCTGCATAATAGTTATTACCGTTAACGAACAGCTCGTAGGCCTTATCGTCGATGAAGTTTCGGAAGTTCTCGACATCCCCAAAACCGCCGTAGAACCGCCGCCGAAGGTCAACCGGGGCGCCGGAAGCAAATTCGTGCAGGGCATGGGCAAGGTCGGCGACGCCGTTAAAATACTTCTCAACGCCGATAAGCTTTTATTCGAGGAAGACCTCGAAAAATTTGCCGCTCTTTAGTTCGCCTGACGGCGGGCTTTAATAAGGAGAAAAAATGTTTAAAAATCTTAAAATAAAAACCTCCATAATAATCATAATTATTTTTTCGATTTTTTTCACTTTAGCCATCGGCTATTACGGCGTATCCAATCTTAAAAATTTCAACGTCGAAACTTCGTTTATGACCGAAAAACTTATGCCGGGCATAGGGCTCATACTTAACGCCGACAGGGACATGTACCAGGTGCTCGTAGCCATGCAGGATATCGGCGGGTGCGTGCCGGGAAGCCCCGAATGGAATAAATGCGTTAAAGACATAGACGAAAATCTTGCGCAGGTAAGGGAACGCGTTAACGGATACCTAAAAAACGCCGTCACGCAGAAACAGCGCGACCTCGTAAATTCGCACATTAAAGACCGTGAAGAATGGGCGAAAAAAACTTACGATTACGTTGAAAAACTTAAAAACGCCGGCGTCGGTGACAAAGAATCCCTGTTAAAGTCCGTCTCGGAAATCGAAACGTCTTTTTCAAAAGCGCGCAACGTCTTAAACGAACTTACGGAAATAGTAGAAAAAATGGCCGTAGATAAAAATGAAGCCATGAAAGTAACATATAAAATTTCCAGAACCAATACCATTATCATGATAGGCGCGAATATTTTCATACTCCTGTTAATACTTTATTTCATATCCGGCCATATTTCAAAAACGATCAACGATATAATCACTGAATGCCAGATGCTCGTTAAATCCATCGCCGACGGCAGGCTTTCGAACCGCGGCGACGCCGGAAAAATAAACTTCGAATTCAGCGGAATCATCAAAGGCATTAACGGCATAATGGACGCTTATAACAAACCCATAGAACTTACGGTCGATTACATAGATAAAATTTCCAACGGCGTCCTGCCGGAAACTATAAAAGAAGAATACCGCGGCGATTTCAATAAAATAAAAGCCGGATTCAATAATTTAATCGCGGTGCTCAACGATTTTTCCGGCCAGATGAAAAACATATACAGGGACCATCAAAACGGCGAAATAGACGTAAAGCTCGATCTGGAAAAATTTAACGGCATATATAAAGAGATCGGCGAAAGCGTTTCAAAAACGGTCAGCTACCATATAGACGCCATTCTAAAAATACTTTCCATCATAGAAGATTACGGCGTAAAAGGCGATTTTTCAAGGAACCTCGAACGCTTTCCCGGAAAGCAGATCATCGCCAACCAGATGATCGACGGCCTTAAAAACAACCTCCAGAGCGTTATAGCGGAAACCAAAACGCTCGCGCGATCCGGAATAGAAGGTCTTCTCAAAACCAGAGGCGACGAAAATAAATTCGTCGGCGATTACAGGGAAATAGTGGCCGGAATCAACAAAACCCTCGACGCGGTGATAAAGCCGGTCGAAGAAGCTTCGGCGTGCCTCGCCGAGATGGCGCGCGGCAACCTCGACGTTTATATGAAAGGCGATTACAGGGGCGACCACGCCATCATCAAGGAATCGCTCAATAAAACCATAGATTCTATGAACGAAACTCTCGCGCAGGTCACTATAGCCGTAGATCAGGTAGACACCGGCTCCAGGCAGGTTTCCGACGCCAGCCAGTCGCTTTCGCAGTCGGCCACCGAATCCGCCAGCGCGATCGAAGAAATAACGGCAACGATGCAGGAAATAAGTTCACAAACCAGGCAAAACGCCGACAATGCCGGTTCCGCCAACAAGCTTTCCGCCGACGCGCGAAATTCGGCCGAAGAAGGCAACGATAAAATGCATGCAATGAAAAAGGCCATGGCGGAAATAAACGAAGCCTCGGCCAACGTGGCTAAAATAATTAAAGCTATAGACGAAATCGCCTTCCAGACCAACCTTCTGGCTCTCAACGCGGCCGTAGAAGCCGCCCGCGCCGGAAAGCACGGCAAAGGCTTCACGGTGGTGGCAGAAGAGGTCCGCAATCTCGCACAGAGAAGCGCGAAAGCGGCTAAAGAAACGGCGGAAATGATAGAAAGTTCAATCAAAAAAGCCGAGGCGGGGGCAAAAATCGCTCAAGACACGGCGCAGTCGCTGGAAACCATAGTTTCGGGCTCCGCTAAAGTCACCGACCTTATCGGAGAAATCGCGGCGGCGGCCCACGAGCAGGAAAAATCAGTGACCCAGGTAAACCAGGGCCTGGCGCAAATAGATAACGTCACGCAGCAGAACACCGCTACCGCCGAAGAAGCGGCGGCGGCTTCCGAAGAGCTTTCGAGCCAGGCGGCCGAATTAAAAGGCATGCTCGCAAGGTTCAATTTAAGAAAAAGCGGCGCGGCGGTTAAAGCGTATGTGAAAAAAACGTTTTAAACTTTTAATATATATAAAATAAGGTGGGGGATATTATGTTTAAAACTATCAAGTCCAAAATAATAATTTCCGGAATTTTAGCTGTTTTAATTCCCGTTATTTTAATATTGACCCTCGTCAGCAGGGAAAAAGCCAATATTTCAAAAACGGTCGTAAAAGAAGCGGCCAAGCAGCTCAACGAGCATATGCAGAGCGTCGCCCGCGACGCTTATTCGCTTTGCGAAAGCCAGCAGGAGCTTCTGGAAAAAGTTATGCAATCCAATATGAACGTCATGCTCGACGTCATAAAAAACAAAGGCGGCCTGTCTCTTTCATCGGAAACAATCTCCTGGACAGCAATCAATCAGGTCAACAAAAAAGAGGCCGCGGTCACGCTGCCTAAAATGACTGCCGGAAAAAGCTGGATAGACGGCGGAAGCGGCGGCGCATGGCTCGGGCAGAATTTTGAAAAGGGATCGCCCACGCCTATAGTAGATGACGTGGTTGCGATGGTGGGCGGCACATGCACTATTTTTCAAAAGATGAACGACGCCGGCGACATGCTCAGAATCGCCACCAACGTAATAAATCAGGAAGGAAAAAGGGCGATTTCCACCTTCATACCGGCTGTAGAAGATTCCGGCGCTAAAAACCCCATAATCCAGACGGTAATGAGCGGACAAAATTATACCGGCCGGGCGTTCGTGGTTGACGGCTGGTATATAACGAGCTATTCGCCTTTAAAAGATCAAACTGGAGCCATAATCGGAATGGCTTACGTGGGCGTAAAACAGGAATCGGTCGAAAGCCTTAGAAAAGCCATTATGGATATAAAGATCGGCAAAACCGGCTATGTCTTCGTTATCGGGGGCAGCGGGCAGCATATGGGCAATTACATAATCTCATACAAAGGCGCCGCCGACGGAAAAAATATATATGAAGCCAAAGATCCTACCGGGCGCATGGTAATAAAAGAAATGATCGAGCTTTCAAAAAAAGCCGGCGGCGAAGCTATATTTTACGAATATCCCTGGCAGAACGCCGGAGAAAAAGAACCGCGCCTGAAAATGGCGTCGGTCATATATTTCGAAAAATGGGACTGGGTGATAGGCGCGAGCGCATATCTGGACGAATTCACGCAGACCACCGATATCATAAACGCCGATATCAATAAGCTTTTCACGAACTCGATTTTTGCCGCTGGAATTTCTTTATTTCTGGCTCTTTTGCTCACCGTTACTATCGGAAACGGCGTCGGCAGGAATATCGCGGCGATAGTCGCCACCATTAAAAAACTTACCGAAAGCATAATCCGCGGCGAGCTCGGCGTGCGCGGCGATAAAAAATCGGTCACCGAAGAGTTCGCGCCCGTCATAGAAGGCGTGAACGCCGTAATGAACACGTATAACAAACCCATTGAAGTCACCGTTAATTATATAAGCAGCATTTCCAGCGGGATACTTCCCGAAAAAATAAGCGAACAATATCAGGGCGACTTCAATAAGATAAAAAACAGCCTCAACGATCTTATAGACATACTCGGCGACTTCTCCGGCCAGATGAAAAATATATATAAAGACCACAGCGCCGGCGAAATAGACGTTAAATTAAATCTCGAAAAATTCAGGGGCATATATAAAGAAATCGCGGAAAGCACGTCTAAAACCATAAACCACCACATCGGCGCGCTCCTTAAAATTTTGGCCATAATCGAAGACTACGGCGTAAAAGGCGATTTTTCCAAGAATCTGGAACGCTTCCCCGGAAAGCAGGTTATCGCAAATCAGATGGTCGACGGGCTCAAAAACAACCTTCAAAGCGTTATATCCGAAACAAAGATGCTGGCTAAAGCCGGAATAGAAGGCCGGCTTAAAACCAGGGGCGACGCGCAAAAATTCGTCGGCGATTACAGGGAAATAGTTGCGGGCATAAACAGCACGCTCGACGCGGTAATAAAGCCCGTTGAAGAAGCCACCAGAATACTCGAAGCCATGGCCAAAGGCGATCTAAGCATAGAAATGCGCGGCGATTACGCGGGCGACCACGCCATATTGAAAAACTCGCTGAATGCGACCATCGATTCAATGAACGAAATCATTTCGCAGGTGCTCATAGCCGCCGACCAGGTAGAATCGGGTTCCACACAAGTTTCCGACGCAAGCCAGTCGCTTTCGCAGGCAGCTACCGAGCAGGCGAGCTCGCTCGAAGAAATAAGCGCCACCATGCAGGAAATCAATTCGCAGGCCAAACAGAACGAAAACGGCGCCAACGAAGCAAACAGGCTCGCAATAGAGACAAGGAACTCCTCGGAAGAAGGCAACAATAAAATGGTCAATATGAAAAAGGCCATGACCGAAATCAACGAGGCGTCGGC
>ERZ795056.5384-NODE-5384-length-12875-cov-110.130733_pt1 | contig 12875 bp, 22 predicted proteins | sample MGYA00375140_ERZ795056 | MGnify/ENA primary metagenome ERZ795056 (study PRJEB30185, sample SAMN05720227) | activated sludge metagenome | isolation source: Anaerobic digester | place: USA | collected 2015-03-09 ...
TTGCATGGCGCTTTACGGAACTCCATTACTTTGTGAAGAGGATCATTAAATAATGTCTGACTCCACACCGAAAACACATCAAACCATTACCGCAACGTTAGAATTATCCGTTCCAATTGGGGATTATTGCATGGTTCCCGGCGCAAGTGCCGCAGCAGATTGCGCATTTCTATCGGTGAGAACTATCTCAGCTTGCAGATGTTTAGTTTTCCATGAAGATGTAGAAATTACTGAGGACTTTGAGGTAATTAAATGCACCAAATGCAAAGAAGCAAAGGTTAAGATATGATTAACCCAAACCACCAAGAGATAATTGCCATTCCAGCAATAAAAATTAATGTCCCAGTTGGCAAATATTGTTGGCATGTAAACAGGCCAGTAGAAGATAACTGCGAACACTTGCGTTACCCCGAAGTTAAACATTGGGAGTGTAGGGCTTTTGGTGGGCCATATTATTTAGTCGGCTCCCCAAAAGAAGGCAGTGTAGAAAAATGCTTTAGATGTAAAAAGGCAAGTGAATTATGACAGCACCAATCTCAATCCCTCCCCAAATTAAAAAATCTCTCGCCGAGATTCTAGCAGAAAAGCGCAAAGCCGCAGCCAAAGCAGAAGCCATTGCCGCAGGCACTCATATCGAATGGAATACCGAACAGCAAGATGCAATTAATCTTGGCCGTGCAGTTCCAATGCAAAGTTTCTGCCTAACTGGTGCAGCTGGTACCGGAAAAAGTACCGTAACCGCAGAGATTCTAAAGCCATTAATCCAATCCAGTAAGCTAACGCAAAGCACTAAATATTTGGCAGCCGGTAGCCCTGGAGTTGCTATTGTTTGCTTCACACGCAGAGCAGCAAATAATATCCGGCGTATGGTTGCGCCAGAACTTAAAGGTAATGTTCTAACGGTTCATAAATTATTAGAATTTACCAGAGATTTTGAGCAAGTATTTGACCCCGCGACCGGGACGCTTAAAACTAAGGTTGTCTTTTATCCTAAGCGAAACGCAGTTAATCCATTGCCGTTAAGTCTGCGGCAAATAGTCGTAGATGAAAGCTCGACATTAGGGACTAATCTTTACGGGATGCTAGCAGAAGCTGCGCCGCATGCGAAATTCATATTCATCGGAGATATTAATCAATTGCCTCCGGTAGGTGATGATAGTATCTTTGGATATAAACTAGAAGAACTCCCAACGGTGGAATTAAAACATGTTTACCGGCAGGCATTAGAAAGTAAACCGCTAGCCTTAGCACATCGAGTGCTTAGCGGGAATCCTATTTACACTGCGGAATTGAAAAAAGATTGGAGTGATCATCCGGATTTATTAATCCGAACTTTTGATTCGTCGCTAAAGAATGATGAAAAGAAAGCGTTATTAGTAGCCGCTTCAGTTCTAGAAAAGCGTTTCCGTGCCGGAGAATATGACCCGGAAAATGACATTGTGCTTTGTCCTTTCAATAAACGATTCGGCACATTGGAATTAAATAAATGGGTTCTGGATTTTGCGTATCCAGACCGAGCAGTGCATGAAATTATTGCAGGCTTTGAGACTCATTATCTAGCGGTTGGAGACTCAGTTCTATTTCAGAAAGATGATTTCGTAATCACAAAGATTAACCGTAACGCCAGCTATAAAGGCAGAGAGCCTAGCGGAATTCCTTGTGATCGTTGGGGCAGAGCAAAAGCCGGAATGACCTTTGAGAATAGTGATGCAAATGAATCTAATCCTTTTGGAGGCGGTGAAGAATTTGAATTTGATATAGAAGCCTTAGCATCTGGAGAAGATACCGAAAGAGTTAATCAAGCAAGCCATGTGATTCATCTAGCAAGTGTAGATAATCCGGGGTTAGCAGATGTAATTATCAGCAGCGCAGGAGATGTTAACTCAATTTCTTTCGGGCATGCAACTACGATTCATAAGGCACAAGGTAGCGGTTGGGATAGGGTATTTATTTTTATCCATAATAGCCACTCAGTAGCGTTAAGCCGGGAACTGTTGTATACCGGATTAACGCGTGTTAAGAAACGATTGGAAATTTTCTGTGAACCAGATACTTTTGTGAAAGGAATTAAAAATGCCAGAATCCCAGGCACCACGGCGAAAGAGAAAGCTAAGTTCTTTAAAGGCAAAGCAGAAGCTAAAGCTGCGATGGCGGAAGCCGAAGCCGAGGAATAAAAAGGATTCCAATGAAAGCTTATTTAGCGGCCGTGATATTAGCATGTGGGTTATTCACTGCGGCTACTTTGGGTAACCCAGAAATTAAAAGGGAAACGAGGGCCGCAAAACTGGATTCTAAATGCGCGGCTCCTAAGAAACAATTACGAGTAGATTCTAAATCAGTGCCAGTGCATTGCACAAGGGCACAAAGACTTAAATGGAAAAAGGATTAGGTAAATAAAATGAATCAAGAAACAACCGAAACTAAAGAAACCAAACCATTTGTAATTAACCCAGATGACGTAGCCGCAGGCAGAATTTATATCTGCCGTAATGGGGCTAGGGTTAAGTTAGAGCTAAGCTTGGCGGCGCAAGAAGGCAGGGAGAGACTCTTTATTTGGCGCATAAAAGATGTGTTGGGAGCTGGGGAATCAGGGAGGCCAGATGTAGGCTGGAGTTACACTTTAGAAGGATGTTGGGTTGGCCCACATTCTCCAGATTCCGCAGATATTATCTGTCTAGAAACCCTAGCCGAACCAGAAATTACCCCGGTTAAACCTAAGCCAACACCGAGGAAATCTTTTATCCGCACCGGAGTAATTAAATCAGTGCGCACACAAAAAGATGGAAATTATACCGTGACTGTAGATATGACAGACACGCCAGATACTGGGATTCGACGGATAGTTTTAAATCTGCCTTCCAGTAAATTAAAAGCCCACCAAAGAGTTGGATTTAGTTTTAGGACTAACTCATTAATCACAGATAAAACGGAGTTCGCAGAATGCACACTGGAAAATTAGGCCGGCCAAAAGGTAGCCCAGTTAGCGCAGCGGCGATGGCTGCAAGAAAAGATAACTGGACATTGCGCACGTTAAGAGGGATGTATGCGAATGCGAGTTATATCAGGGATAAGGATAAAGATTTAATATCTCCTTGCGTCATAGACGAACTCGGAACAGCCATTAATAAACTGGTGTTTAAGCTTCATCCAGAATTAGAAAGATTTGTAGCCCCAGAAGATGTTATTATTATTAATCACAGAGAGTGGGCCAGAGATAAGAATTGGGTTTGGTATTCAGTCCGGATGCCGAAGGAAGTTAAGATTAATTGTTTATAGGAAATTAAAAATGTTTGATAACGGAATCCAGAGCGCCCCAGAAACAGACGTACCAGTAATCCCTGCGGATTTTACTTGGCCCTCTAACACTTACGAAACCATCAAAACCGGCTGTTGGTTCACCCCCGACGGCTTTGAATTCTACCGTTCCGATCTTCATTGGGTTAATGGTAATCTAATGGCTAGATGGAATCCTGGCAGCCGAACAGAAATCATTCCAGCGAAGCAAGATTTCGTATGCAGTATGCATATCGCTGCGAAGGTAATGAAATTTTATGACTGCGCTATCTGTCCGGCAAGGGAAATGGCATTTAATTCTAGTGCTTTGGCTAAGTTAAAAAGTATGAGCGGCTATCCTTTTTGGCGGTGATTCTAGGGTCACCCCCTAAATTACGAATCCCGAAAATTTCTACCCCTCGGCGCTGCGCGTGTGGCATAATGCTTCCCTCGTGACAGTGCCCGAAAACCCGCATCAGTAGCCCGCGCAATTATTGATGCTTACCATTAGCGCAAAAATTAAGGATATTAAAATGAACGAAGATCAAGTAAACGGCCAAGCTCCTGAAGCAGCAGTTAACGCAAATGTAGTAATCAAAGCGGTTGAAATGAAATTCAAAGCGCCGATGAAAAAAGCAATTGAAGCAGCTGAAAAAGAAGGTAAGCCAGTTCCACAACAACGTGCTTCCTTTACAGTTAATCTGCCGCAACACACGTGGCCTGGTTTGGAAGCAGCTTTTAATGCTGACCCAAAAGTTCGTGATTTGATTCTGTATCTGGTTAATGATCTGGTGCAATCTGAAGCTCGCGCTCAGGTAATGTCAGAAGATAATCCAGTTAACAGCGATGCGGAACTCGATAAATCCAAACTGGAACTTTCTTATATCGCTACGCTCACCAGCGAACAACTCGCAGGCAAGCTGGAGATTACGAAAGAAGAACTCCAAGCTCTTTCGGATGCTTTGGAGCAATATCTTCCAGCAGTTATCGGTTGCAAAACCGAAGTTGCCAAACTCATGGGTGCTGCTATCCGTAGTAAGTTGGCTAACTGGAAACAAAAACCTGACACGCTTAAACAGATTCAAGTTGTTCTGTATAAGTTTGCAGAAGCAGTTTCCCCAGAAGTCGTTGCGCCTTTGTCAGACACGCTGGAATACGTTAATAACCTGATTGAGCGCTTTATCAATAAGCCTGAGACGGATAAGCTGTCTGATCTTTTGCTCGGCGCTTAAGGGAAAAAGAATAAATAATTAATCGCTTCTGCGGGGATTAGCTAGCTGGGAGCTTTCAATCTTTCGTCCCAGTTAGTCCGCAGCTTTTAGCCTCCCTTCGGGGAGGTCTTTTTAGTTTTAATTGGCAAGCCAGTTACAACCAGAAAGCAATAATAGGTGAATGGCATGAGTCAATTTGGTGAATACTTAGAGTTATGGAAGAAACTTAAAGCAGATAAACGTATTTGTGTTAAGCCTACCGGCTGCACAATAGACCAACTCCGCCGTGCACTTTCAAAAGAAAAAGATGAAGATGGAGATTTGAATGTTAAGCTTCTGAGGATTAAGAAAAGCGAGAAGCTTACCCCAGAAGGTATTGGTACTGGGTATTATTACATAGACCTAGTAGCAATAGAGAATAAAACTAGAGTCACCACTGTGACTAAGATACTAAAAAACATGGAAGTTAACTAACATGAGCGACCCTTTTAGCACATTGTTTGCAGAGTTCGAAGCGGAATTAAAACTAGCTAGTCCTAATCTGGATGGTTATTTAGAAAAGCTTCGGCAAGATATTGCAGCAACGCCGGAACTGGTTTGGAAATTGACCCCAGAACAAATTGGATTAATTGTTTCCGGACTGGCTAAGGTTTCGCGGATTGAGATTGCCTCGGCATCGGCTGGCAAGACTAAGAAAAAAGATCTCGATGCGCTCGGCGGAATGCTAGATTTAATGTCACTAGAAAATGGCCCAGGTCTGGCGAAATCCCCAGAGAAAAAAGCAATGAGTCTAGATTTATTCGGTGGCCTTGGCGGAGATTTTAAATCAGTTTCTGGTAAGGTTCCGCCATGGAAAAAGTCTTAATTCAGCGTCCTGATTTACGGATGTATGAAGGCTTTCTTTATTACTGGCAGCACGGCGAGAGTCTAGGGATTAGTTATAAATATTACCGAGACATTCTGGGGATACCGGAATTACGGCAAGTGCCAAGGACTAATGAAACTGCGGAAGTTCGTGGCCTTAGTTATTTCGGCACGCTAATTTCCGGGCTAGCTGCTTTCTCCAATGACCTAACACATTCAAAGCATGATTTAATATGGACATTGCTCTACTGCAACAGCAGAAAATTCGCGACTTATCTAACTCATCGAGAGGAACTTTTGCGTCTTGTCCGAGAAAATCCCAATTGGCTAAACTCATGGATGGGAGCAGAGAAGATACTATCCACACAGTATTCGGAACCGCTGTCGCAGCTGGGATTCAAACTTGGCATGGAGACACAACCTGGATTCCAGCAGAGCAACAGGAAAACAATGGCGGAAATCTTAGCAGAGAAGAAGCTGCAATCCTCGCAGTCTATTTAGCTTGGAAGATTTCGTTCTGGAGTAAATCCTTTAAGGATAAAAAGAGTATCGGCCATGCGATTTTTATGGTTGAGAAATACATAGCGGATTGTGAACGCGGGGAATTACCATTTGGTGATTGGGAATTTATCGGAGCAGAAGTAGGATTTAAGTTATTGCTACCTGGTGGATTTAAATACCGAGGGTTTATTGACTTAGTGTTACGCAGTCCGGATGGTATGCCAGCGGTGCTGGAATTTAAAACAACTGGCCGAAATAATAGCAGCAATGCAGACTGGAAAAATTCAGAGCAAGGCACAAGTTATTCTTTAGTGCTTCCTGCAATAGTTCCGGGCGCTACGAAATATCTAATGTATTATGTAGTCGGAATGTCCGGCCGCCAAGAGTGGGTCTTTTATGATTTCATTAAGGGTGACCGGGAAAAGTTAGCGTTTGTGCAAGACTTACTTGCAGAAACTAAGGTGATTGAATTCTATGAGAAGCTGCCAAGATTCCCAATGCGTGGGACTTCTTGTTCTTCTTATGGCAGAGAGTGTCCTTTCTTTGGAGTCTGTGATTTACCTACAGAAAAACTGGTGGATTTTTCGCAGATTCAGTTGGAGGCTGAAGATAAATATCAGCATGTGATAGACCTGCAACATCTTGGTTAACGGATGGCAGCAGGGATTAATGGGTAATGGGCAGTAATCAGGGTAGATTAATTTTAATTTAGGAGATATGAAATGAACGGTTGTGAAGGTAATACGCAATGTGCAGGTCAGGAATCAGCTAGTGCTAAAGCTAAGGTTCCTGGGGTTGGAGAATTGCTTGGAATTCTTGGTGCGCTTGGTTGCGTTACGGAATCAGATAGTCCAGTTAACACTCTTGGCATTGAAGATTTTGTTAATGAGTTTGATTGTAAATTAGTAAGCACGCCAGATAATTTGAAATATGTCGTGATGCCGATGGAAGATTTCGAAAAATTCTGGGGCGCTGCTCGTAAGGCTACGCGTTCAGATATTATCTCTAAATATGCAAATCCAAAAGTCTCAGCGTACACCGAACAAGAAGCATTGCATACTGTGTTTAGCGCTGCGCGTAAATCTAAGATGGATGCGTTTATTGCGCGGCATGGGGACAATGCGTTTAATACATATGATGCATGGCAAAAGCTGGGATTCCAAGTGCGTAAAGGTGAGACTGGAATTACTGTTGGAAATAACTTAGTGCAAGCTGCACGAATTTTTCATATTGGCCAGACTGTTGCTAAGGTTCCGTCTGTGCCATTGTCTGATGTGCAGGGTGCAATTGCAGAGTTCTGTAACACAAATGGAATTTGGGGAGTTGCTGCGATTAAAGCTGCATATCCTTGGACGGATAAATACTTTGGTGGTGGCATTTCCTACCAACAACGTAGCCTCCGTGAAACAGGTGAGATTATTTAATGGCTATCCTAGCAGATAAACCAAAGGAAGCATTACGCCACACCGTCTTAGCTTACGGCCCATCTAAAGCAGGCAAAACCGAGAGCGTAGGGAAACTTGCAACACTAGGTTACACCCTCCATTGGTTCGACGTAGAGGATAGCGCGCTTACGTTATCTAAACTTCCCGAAGAAGCCAAACGTAGGATTAATCTTTACTCCATTAAGGATACCGCAGAGAATAGCTACGCAGCAAAGACTTTGCTTAAAGTTCTTAACTGGAGAAATAACGGCCCGAAATCTTTATGCGTTCAGCATGGATTACTTGATTGCCCGTCATGCAAAAAGGAAGAGAAGCCGTTTGATTCCTTTGACATTACTAAGCTAGGAATTAATGACATTGTTGTTATTGACTCCCTAACGCAATTATCTGATAGCATTCTTAATAGTTTGCTAGCTTCCCCGGAAAATAAACCAGAGTATGACCACTGGCGAAATCTCGGAGTTAGGCTAGACTCTGTTGTGGACTGGATGAAAGCTGCGCCTTGTCATGTAATCATGATTACACATGAGCAAGATATTGAAATGGAAGATGGCAGAAATAAATTAACTGCTGTCGGCGGCACTAAGAATTATGCCCGTAATCTCCCAAGACATTTTTCTCATGTAGTTTATTTTAGTGTTGTGAATAAAGCACACACTGCACATAGTAAATCAGTGGCACTTAACGGAGTTGTAACTGGCTCCAGAACTGACGCTGATGTTACAAAAGATCCTACTAATCCGTTAGGGGTGATCTTTCCGAAGCTAGCCACAGCTTAATCCTGGCAAATCAAAAGTCTGAAATCTGAAATCTAAAATCTAAATTAAAGAAAGTTAAAATCATGTCTGATAAAACTAACGCATTTGGCGCAATTGGTGTAAGTGATATTCCTGATGTTCCAGGATTTAAAGTTCCGCCAGCAGGTCAATACGAAGTAGACGCATCCTGTGAAATCAAAGAGATTAACGGTGCGCCTAACTTTATTGTTAACTTTGAAGTGACTCAGCCAGATGGTGAAGGTTATCTTAAAGGAGATAAGTTCGGTGTCATGTATGGTGAGGCTGGGCTTGGTTATAATAAGTCAGTGGTCTCGCAAATTCTTACTGCCTTTGACGCTAATAATCTGGCAGGTACAGTCGAAGCTGGCACGGTACAAGCATTGGTAACAATCTCGCATCGTAAAGATAAGAATGACCCAGAGAAAGTTTACTGTAATCTGGTGAAAATCAGTAAGGTTTAATAGCCTAACGGCTAAGGTTTAATCCCCTCGGTTTTTGCTGGTTTTTCCGGGCCCCTGAAATAAAACTAGCACCCGCCAGAGTGGTGAAATTGGTAGACACAGCAGACTTAAAATCTGCCACCCCGAATAGTAGTGTACGGGTTCGAGTCCCGTCTCTGGCACCAATAGGAAAAGATTATTAGCTAATAGGAATCTAAAATGCCAACGCGCACTGAACAACACGCTTATCCTTTTAACCACCAGCTTAATGCGCTAGAAGAAAATGTTAATGCATTCTTCTCTAGCGCATTGTCTTTGGATAAACAGTTATATCATGCAGAGAAATTATTGGTGTCTGCTAATCGGATTTACACGATGGTTAAAGATACGCATGATAGCGCCGCAGCTAATAAACATGCGCAAGGTAAATGATGGATACCTTAGCGTTTATAAAAGAAACACATAAAGGTGGGTTAAACGGCGAAGCAGATACTGCATTTGTCAAGAGCTTCGAGGCAACATGCGTCAGACTTGGTATGGATAAGGCTGACCCAAAGCTAATAACACTTGCTTATGATTCTTACATGACAGGGATTATTCATCTAGGTGAGACGATGGTTAACTCCAAAGCAACTAGCGATATGTTAGCCAGCCTGCCAACCGCTAATTTACCACAAGCCTAACCCTAATCTCCGGCCGCCAAATGAAACGAATATTATTAATCCACACCGCAGAAGATTATCCTTACCTAGTTGGCTTTAACAAAAGCTACATCCCGGACGGCTGGAAACTTTCTGTGGTGGCAGACCATACGATTGGTGATAAGTTTCTAACTCAGGCAGCGGCTGCAAGTTACGATGCAATTGTTACTGATTCAGAATTCGCAGTAGCCAAAGCGTTTACCGGACGCGGAAAGATTTCCCTTGGGAATTATGTAGGCAGCTATAAGACTTTAGGAAATGGGATTCCCTTATTAGTTGTGCCTGCGCTTTGTAATAAATATAGTGTGCCTTACCAAGACTTTCTGGTGAAGCGCCTGATAAAAAAGATCACTGCACCGCAGACTTATATTACCACTGACGCGTTTAAATTCTTTACGCCTCAGACCACACCAGATTTTTATCTGCGAATTCAAGCGGCCATTGCAAGCGCCACCTTTATGGCGATTGACACAGAAACCTTAGAGGATTCGCTGCGGATAGATGACTGCGGTATTGCTTGCTGGAATTACGAAACCGGCACACAAGTTTTCTCTTGGTCTATCCGAGACGCAGCGGATGTCGCGCTTATCCGACAGGCTTGTGACAGTAAAGCAATTAAGATTTTCCAGAACGGGAAATACGATTGCCATTATCTTTTCCGATTTGATTGCTGGCCTAGAAATTGGAAGCTAGACACTCTTAATCTTTTCCATTGCTGGTTGTCAGAACTCCCGAAAGACCTAGCTTTTATTTCCGCCTTTTGCATTAAGGATTTTTATTACTGGAAAGACGAAAGCAAAAGCCCCTTTAAGCTAGAGCAATTACAATATAACGCAAAGGATTGTTGGGCTACTCTTTGGTCTGCCTTTGCGCTGATGAAAGAAATGCCAGCTTGGGCCAGAAAGAATTACGGCATACAGTTTCCAAAAGTTTTTCCTAATCTAATGTCCAGTCTTAGCGGCATGCGGGTAGATCAGGAAAAGCGAGTGGAGTTAATTTACCGAGCCGAAGCAGAGATTACTGATAAGGTAGATAAGCTTCGGGTGCTGGTTGGGAATAGTAATTTTAATCCTAACTCCCCACAGCAGGTGCAGAAATTATTAAAGGTTTTGAAAGTAAAAGATACCAGCAGCGGAGACGCAAAGCATATTGCAAAAGCCATAGCTGAACATCCACTTAACGCTAGAATCTTTGCGGATTACCTTTCGATTAAGGAACTAGGTAAACTTAACAGCACTTATTATAAAACCAGTTTATTTTCCGGCCGGTTATTCTGGGTGCTTAATGAAGCAGCTACCGATACCGGACGGAACGCAAGTAAATCTAGTAGCTTTTGGTGTGGCACTCAGATGCAGAATCAGCCCGAAGAAGCTAAGATTATGTATCTATCCGAAGAATCTGCGGAAGGTGAAGAACCTTGGATAGGATTCGAAGCAGACTTATCTCAAGCGGAATCTCGGTGCACAGGATATTTAGCAGATGATGAAAAACTTATATGGGCAGTGGAGAACTCTCCAGATTTCCACAGTCAAAATGCAAGTGCTTTCTTTGGCATACCTTTTGATGATATTTGGGACACAGAGATTGGAAAAGCAAAGGATAAGCCCCTCCGTGATTTATCCAAACGTGTCAACCATGGAGCTAACTATAACATGGGAGCGAAAGTTTTGGTTGATACGATGGGCGTTGAGAATGTTTGGAACGCGCATAGATTACTTGGACTGTCAGTTAAATTCCCAAAAATCAAATGGACTACACTTAAGATTGCTGAATATCTTCTCGCCCAATTCGATAAGACTTATACAAAAATACGGGGCGAATTTCAGGATGAAATCAAACGTGAGGTTTTGCTTACTGGTCACCTTACTGGGATTCGTGGATGGACACGAAAAGTCTTTGGTGACCCGACTAAGAGTAAGCCGTTATTAAATTCTTTAGTTGCGCATAGCCCACAGAATCTTAGCGCAATGATTATTAATGACGCATGGGAACGGGCATGGTGGGAATTACATGACCCGAAAGATTTTAGATTAATAGTTTCGATTCACGATAGTATCTTGGGGCAGTATCGTGGAGAGAGTGGTAAGGCAAAGCTGGATAGGTTATTAGAAATAATGCATATACCAGTTACTGTTCCAAGATCAGGGAAGACTTTTATTATTCCGGCGGCGCTTGAAGTTTGGGGCGATCGGTGGAAGAAAGAGAAAGTCGCAAAGGTGTAAGAGTTAATTAATTGAAAATTTAAAAGGAAATGAAATTATGGATGGTAAGATTATCACACCGGAAATTAAAGCGCTATGGACTCCAAGTAGCTACGCTTGGAAAGATATGCAAGCAGGCCAACAGGCTTATGTAGTTGTGGAAACTGGCAGGCTAATTGCTATTGTTACAGAACCAACAGCAGAGACTCCTTATTCAGAAGTTCTGCAAATGCCACATCGGCTATCAGTGGGTGCTTATCTTTCTGTGCAGGAAGCTAAAACTGCATGTGAGAAATTTACTTACGCGGCAGCTGCTAGTCAGATTCCATCAGCAGGGAAAGGACATTAATATGGCACAGCCAAGATTAAAGATAGTGCAGCGTGAGGGCAGGGACCCAGAGTATCTGTGCGACAGTAAGACAGGTGAAATTGTTTTAATTGTGCATCCAGCTGGGGGCAAGGAGAATTGGTTAGTTTCTTTTGCACCAGATGATGACCCTTGGAAAGCTTTTCTGTCCAGAGATCAGGCGATGGCAGCAGCCATTGAAAAATTCACAAGCATTATAGAGGATTAATATGGGAACCAGAGCAAAACCAACAGGCCGCCAATATCCAATCTTTCCGGGGCAACCTGGAAGTGGAATCTTCGGAAACCAAATGAAAGCAATTCGAGCACGAGCGCTTAAACGTATCGGGACTCAAGCTGTAATTGAACGTAACCAAACCACAGGATTTATTGAGCGGAACATTCGCAAGGTTTATATTCCTGGCTACCATCAAGGGAGATTATAAAATGGCGGCTAAACAAATCAAACCAACCGAAGTAAAAATCCCATTACTGCATCAAGCCGAAGCGCTTATTAACGGGCAACGCCAAGCAGATTACGGTGGGAAGCTCCAGAATTTTACCCAGATCGCAATGGGTTTTAATATGGTGCTGGCCACTAAGCTAACTTCTCCGGTGACTCCAGATGACGTAGCGCTCTTAATGAATCAAGTCAAAGTAGCCCGACTTGCTAAGTCTCCCTTGCACACTGATTCGATTCTGGATATTGCAGGTTACGCAGGCTGCCTTGCGAAACTCCAAGAAGAACGTGCAGCTGGTGTAATTCTACCTGGCCTGCTTCAAGCTGAAGCGCAAATCTCACAGGATGCCTAATCATGAAACTATCTGAGATTGTTTATATGTGTAAACCTCGTAACAGTCCAACCGACCCATTACATTGGAGCGAGGAATTCATTACGAATTTTTGGCTCTGGAGAACCGCTTGTGATTGCTGCCGACAATGGCGGCTTTTTATTTCCGGCGCTACGATTGGGGTGTTTCCTTTCATGGTGCAAATGCTTTTCGCTAAGGCATGGTGGATTGTGTTGCCTTACGTGGCGTTCGTTGGCGCTATGTTAATTACTGGTTATTTTAATTCTAAAGAAGGGCGGATATAATGGGAGCAGGTTACCAA
>ERZ795056.5387-NODE-5387-length-12873-cov-5.495241_pt1 | contig 12873 bp, 10 predicted proteins | sample MGYA00375140_ERZ795056 | MGnify/ENA primary metagenome ERZ795056 (study PRJEB30185, sample SAMN05720227) | activated sludge metagenome | isolation source: Anaerobic digester | place: USA | collected 2015-03-09 ...
GTGCCCGGCGCCGTGGTATCTGCGCAAGCGCATGTCGGGCCACTCAGATCGCAAGCTTCCCCGCCACGTTGGCATCATCATGGATGGCAACGGGCGTTGGGCGCAGGCGCGGGGCCTGCCGCGTATCGAAGGCCATCGAGTTGGCTCGGAAAGCGTGCGCGATGTGGTGCGGGCCGCCCGCCAGCTTGGCCTTGAAGCCATCACCCTTTACGCGTTTTCGTCGCAAAACTGGGCGCGGCCCGTCGACGAGGTCTCTGGCCTGATGGATTTGCTGCGCGACTTTTTGCAGAGCGAACGCAGCGAGATTCTCGACAATGAAATCCGGCTCAAAGCGATCGGTGACGCCGAGAAACTGCCGCCATCAGTCAAAGCGCCACTGGACGAACTGTGCGCAGCCTCCGCGCATCACCGCAAAATGACGCTTACCCTCGCGTTATCGTACGGCGGCCGCGAATCAATCGCCAAAGCAGTTAGCACGCTAGCTGCAGATGTCGCCGCCGGCAACGTACGTGCCGCTGACATTGATGCCGATCGATTCGGCAGCTATTTGCCAACCGCCGATCTGCCGCCGCTCGACTTGGTGATTCGCACCTCGGGCGAACAGCGGGTTTCGAACTTTTTGCTCTGGGAAATCGCCTACGCTGAACTCATGTTCGTTGATATCGCGTGGCCTGATTTCCGGCGCCAGCAGCTGTATCGATGTTTGGAAAACTACGCGACCCGCGAACGTCGTTTTGGGCTTACCAGCGCGCAAGTTATCGACGAAGACGTGTAACCGGCGCAAGCCACATCCTGTCGTGGTAAGCTGCTGCTATGCCGGCCACGGTACTCGACGCGGTTCGCTCACCCTACCCTTGCGTTTGTCGTTGTCACGAAACGCTCTCGCTCGATGAACGCATAGCTGGCATCGAAGCGCTGTTTCGCTTCGACGATGCCATGCGTGGCTGGAATTACGAAGTTGTCTGGGACCTTGCAGCACCGACGTTGTGGCGCATTCAGCAGCAACTCAATAATCAAGCTGTGCGCTGGGTCGCCGTGCGCGACTCCGGTTGTATCCACAGCCGCTTGTTGGGATTTTGCGTACACGAAGCAATCCATGCGTTGGTTGGTGATGTCACCAAAGCCAACTTCGGCGTGCCGGTTGGTGCACCCTACGGCGCCCCCGACGATTTACCAGTATCGCAAGAACAGGCATACCTCGAACACGTGAACTGGCAAGAAGCGCGAGCGTGGGCCGGCATGCCTGCGGTTGGCTATCGTTTGTTTGGCATCGAATGGGAACTCAAACCTGCGCGCGATGTTGGCACCTATGGCTTTTATGGCGGCCCCGCGATGGTTGATGTACCGCCGGGCTACCGCCGAATCATGCACTATGACTCGGAGTTGACCCCGCGACGCTATTACGCGTTAGCCCGCCCGCTCGAAGAAAAAGCACGCGACTGGTTCACGACCGAGCGCCTCGACGATTTTGCAGCGCGCTTCGAAGCTGCCGAAGCGCTTGGCCGCGCCAAGCGACCGTCGGTGTATCCATCGCCACGCGAGCTCGCGCGGATTCGCGTGCTGCAACCTGGCCGCAACGATCTTTGTATCTGTGGCTCCATGCAAAAATGGAAACATTGCTGCGCCGACAAGTACGCGTAACAGGTAAGCTCCGTGCATGAAACGCTTCGTCGTATCGGTGGCGACCGCGGCCACGCTGGCTGCTTGTTCGGGTACACCCGCGCGTAACCAGAACCCTACAAGCGCAAGTGCCGCACCCGGCCCGCTGCCGACGCTGCGCTTGCCTCGCACCTTGGTGCCCACCAGCTATCAACTCGCCGTTACAATCGACCCTCGCTTGGAAGGCTTTGCTGGCAAAGCCACGATCAAGGGCACTGTTGCCACGCCAAGCAGCCTATTTTGGCTGCACGGCAACGGCCTGCACATCACCAGCGCTGTCGTGCACAGCGCCGGCACAACGTCGAAAGTTTTGGTCCAAGCCGTCGGCGAAGATTTGCTCGCGGTAACCACGCCGGCACCAGTATCGGGCGATGTCCAGCTAACATTCGAGTACACCAGCACCTACGAAAGCAAAGACACTCTAGGCGTATTTAAGATGACGGTTGACCGCGATCCGTCGGTCTTCACGCAGTTTGAAGCCACCTATGCGCGCCGCGCCTGGCCTTGCTTTGACGAGCCAAACATCAAAGTGCCGTGGACGCTGAGCATTGATGCACCAGCGGGCTTTGATGCCGTTGCCAACACGCTGCCAACCCAAACCACCACCTTGCCTAACGGTATGGTCCACACCGAGTTTGCGCCGACCCAACCGTTGCCGTCGTACCTCGTCGCTTTTGCGGTTGGCCATTTCGATTTTGTGCCGGCTGGCAAAACCGCCAGCGGCGCGCCAATACGCATTATTACGCCGCACGGCCGTGCCGCAGAAGCCAGTTACGCTGCGGCCACCACCGCGCGCCTGGTCGCCATTCTCGAAACCTGGTTCGGCACCGCGTATCCATACGACAAGCTCGACATGATCTCGATGCCAGTGACCGTTGGTTGGGGCGCCATGGAAAACGCTGGGCTCATTACGTTCACCGAATCACTCATCTTATTGGATCCAAACAACAGCTCGTGGGCCAGCCGCCACGACTGGGCGTCCGTTGCAGGGCATGAACTTGCACATCAATGGTTTGGCAACTTAGTCACCACCGCCTGGTGGGACGACATCTGGCTCAACGAAGGTTTTGCATCGTGGATGGAAGCCAAGATTTTGATGGCTTTTGATCCATCGTGGCACGAAGAGCTTTCGACCGTGGAGACCTGGCAACAAGCGCTCGATGCTGACTCGCTGGTGTCGGCGCGCCAAGTGCGGCAACCGATCAAAACGATCGACGACGTGAACACCGCCTTCGATAACATTACGTACCAAAAAGGTTCAGCGGTGCTCAGCATGTTCGAACAAGCCATCGGGCCGAACGTGTTTCAAAAAGGTGTTCAGATGTATTTGCAGCAGCATCGCTTCGGCAATGCAACCTCGGCGGATTTTACGGCTGCAATGAGCCAAGCCGCTGGCCGCGATATCAGCGCTGCGTTTGCCACGTTTCTCGATCGCCCTGGTGCTCCAAGCGTTAGCGCGCATTGGGAATGCGACGGCCAAGCACCCAATGTCGTGCTGACTCAGCAGCGCTATCTGCCACCGGGTTCGGTCGACCTTGGGACCCCGGCACCGTGGACCATTCCTACCTGCTTGGCAGCTGGGCCCGCAGCCAACGTCAAAGGGGCGGCGCCACGCACCGACGTATGTGCGACGCTTGATGCTGCAAAGGCGATCGTATCATTCAACCCACTAGTCAACGACTGCGACAGCTGGCTGCTGCTCAACGCTGGTGGCCGCGGTTTTTTTCGCACCGCGCTCAATGACAATACGCTGCAAGCACTTACGCAACGCGGCTGGAGCCAGCTCACCGCGGCCGAACGGCTAGCGTTGTTTATCGACGCACGCGCCAGCGTCGAAACCGGAGCAGTCAAGCTCACGGCGTTGCTCAACCTGTTGCCGCTGATGATCGCCGAGCGCAATCGCTTCGCCGTCTCGCAAGCAATCGATGTGCTGCAAGACCTACGTCCACATGTGCCTGAATCCATGCGTGATCGCTTCGATGCATGGGTCGTTAAACTGCTCGGTGCCCAAGCCAAAACAATCGGTTGGCTACCGCGTGCCACCGACGATATCGATGCCGAAAATATGCGCGATGATGTTGTTACCTTGGCAGCATTCGCCGGCGAACCCACGCTGCGCGCCGAAGCCGTGAAGCTTGCCGCCGATTGGCGCAAGTTGCCGCAAAGCGTACGCGGCAATATCTTGATGATCGCGGTGCGGGCAGACGCCGCCACGTTTAACAAGGTCGTGGCTGAGCTGCCAACCGAGGCATCGCGTCGCTTCCGCAGCGAAATGATTCAAGCTCTAGGGGCCGTCACCTCACTTGAGCAAGCAGCGCAAGCAATGAAGCTCGTCCTCAACCGAGCGCTCGACCCACGCGAAACCGAAAAGCTGCTCAGCTTTGAAGAAACCGAAAAGCTGCGCGACCAGACCGAAGCATTTTTCACGGCCCATTTTGATGAGCTGCTAAAACTACTGCCGAGCGAATCAACCACCGGCAGCGCAGTCGAGTGGGTGCACATCTATACCAATGTTTGTCGCAGCGACGGCCGCGACGCGATTGCCAAGCAAGCGCAACAACGCTTTGGCAAGATGGTTGGCGCCGAACGCACCATTGCACAGGCCCTCGAGCAGATGGACCAATGTGCGGCGGCTCGAACCATGTATGGGCCGCAACTGCGGTTGTGGTTGGCAGATACGAAATAGCCATTACTGCAGCCGTGCCAGCTGCACTACCCAATAGACCTCAATCGCCACCTGCGTAAAGAAAAACACGAAGCGCAGCAAGACAGCGCGGCGGCGTGTCGACAGCAAATGCACACCCGACTGTGCACAGCGCGCGGCTAGCACCCACAAGGCGAGCGGATCGGTAACCGCGCCGTGGCCGCTGGCGTGCGCCGCCATCACCACTGCAGCGAACACGGGCAGGTTTTCATAACAGTTGGCGTGGGCGCGAATCAGGCGAACATTGGCCGGCGACACGTCTTCGCCGGTGGGCTTGAATGCGTTAGCGGCGCGCCGATCGCGTACGATGAGCACGATGCGCCACGCTGCAATCGCGATCAACAACGTCAGCGTCCACGCGGCGTACCCAAACAAAGCGACAACTGAGTGAGAAAATGGTGTTTGCATGAACACCATGTTGTGCGAAGCATCTCTACCTGAGAATTGGCAATATTGACACTATATGGGCCGTTTTCGCCAATCAGTGCCACATGCGCTACACTTGGGGAATGCAACGCACAATCGCCATTTTGATGGTTGATGGTTTCACCGACTCTAGCCTGGCGATTGCCACTGATGTATTGCGGACAGCGTGCAGCATTGCCAAACGCGCGGGGCGAGCCATGCCGTTTCGTATTGTCATAGCATCGGCCGATGGCAAACCGGTGCGCAGTGCAGCAGGCCTCCAGGTGGGGGTGCAGCATCGCTTCTCGCGCGCGGTCAACGCTGACGTTGTGTTGGTGCCTGGGCTGTGGGCCGAAAGCGCTGCCGATATCGATGCGACGCTGGCACGCCGCGATGTCCAACAACTCGGTCGGCTGGCCGCACAGGCTTACAGCAAAGGAGCCATCATCGGAGCTGCCTGCAGTGGCACCTTCGTGCTCGCACAAGCTGGCTTACTCGACGGCCGCGACTGCACGACGACCTGGTGGCTTGCGCCACATTTCCGCGCGCTGCGACCGGCTGCTGTGCTTAGCAGTGATCGCGCGTTAGTTGTCGACGGTCGTGTGCTAACCGCAGGTGCGGTGTTCGCGCAAGCGGATTTGGTTTTGCATTTGGTGGCGCGCTATGCCGGGCCGGGTGTTGCGCGGCAATGCACCAAGCTGTTGTTGCTTGATCGCCACCGCTCGCAAGGCGCGTACATGGCGGTGCAACAGCTGGTAGCCAACGACGCGTCGGTGCGCGCGGCCGAGGCCTGGATTCGCGCACATGTAGCGCAGCCATTTCGCATCACCGAATTGAGTCGCGCCGTCGGCGTGGGGGCACGCACGCTCGCGCGCCGCATCACGGCTGCGGTTGGCATCAGCCCGCTGCGTTTGGTGCAGCGGTTACGCGTGGAAGCTGCGGTGCACTTGCTTGAGACTACAGCGCTGTCGTTTGAGCAGATTACCGAACGCGTCGGCTACAGCGACGGCAATGCGCTGCGGCGGCTGTTGCATCGTGAAGGTTTGCCAAACCCGAGCGCGCTGCGCACGCCTACCCAAGCGCGTTCAAAAACTTCCGCAGCCCGCGCCAAACGATCATCGGTACCCCGTGGCCACCGTCGAATGGCAGCCACGTAACCGCAGCGCCACCCTGCAACGCTGCATCGCGAATCGCTTCACCTGCTGCAAATGCCAAATCGTCGTCGGTACGACCGTGGCTAACAAACATCGGCAAGCCTTGCACGCGAGCCAACCGCGGTTGCCACTGCGGCCAAGCAATGCGCGATGACGACAGCAACGCTAACGCTGCGGGTCGCGCAGGCGCATGCAACACGTGGTCAAACGCCAACATGCCGCCTTGCGAAAATCCGATGATCACCAACGGCCGCGCACCGACTTCTGGGGCGATCTCGTCGAGAAATTGCGCGAATGCGGCCCGTGCAGCATCACGGCCCGTTGGTACTTCCAAATACAAATCGCGCGGCCCTTCCGCCAGTGAATCAGCCCGGCGCGCGAGGTCAATATCCCACCAAGCTTGGCCACCAAGCCCGCCAACAATCGGCCCATTGGGAAACCAATATTGCGCCGACACGCCCAGCGAATGCGCAAACGGCGCAAAGTCACCAGCGTGCATCGAAAAGCCATGCAAAAACACAATCGCAAGTTTGTCGTCGGTGGTGCCGACCACCGTGGTGGCCAAACCAGCAATCGTGCGTTGCGTTTCCGGTCGCATGTCAGCGCGCCGTTGTGAGCAGCTGCTCTAGCTTGCGCAACAGAACATCGTGGGTCCAGCACGCAGTGAACGTGTGATCGGGCCCGTCGATAACATCAATGCTGATCGCGCCTGAGCGCACCAATTGCGGGACAACTGCACCGCCTTGCTCACGCAACATGGCCAAGCCTGGATCGCTTTTGGCGAATACAAAGTGCAACGTAACGCCGCGTTGGGTTGTCGACGCAATTTCAAAACCTAGATCGTCGCCGAGCCGAACCCCGACGCGTCGTGCGACATCGCGTGCAGCGTGTTGGCCGCGTTGGGCAAGCCGTTTGCCGATGATCTGCGCAACCTTGCGCACATTGACATCGCCGCGCAGCAACTTGCGCCACTTCGCTAACGACAACATCGACGCTTGATATTCTTTGGCTGCTTCCACCACGCGCGCGTCGGGCAATTCGATATCAAGCGACATGCCTTCAGCCCAAAAATAGGTCAACGGATTGATGATCACAGCGCGCTGCACTGCTGCCCCAGCGAACGCGGCTTTGAAACCATGATAAGCGCCTGCACATAAGCCAACCACCGACACCGATTGAAACTGGTTACGCAGCGCTGTCACGGCCGCCAACACATCGTCGACTGCCGTCGGTGGATACACCACGTTTTCACCGATGCCATTGGCAGCGCGGCTATCACCAATGCCCGCGATATCCATGCGCAAGCTTGCAACACCTGCTGTGGCCAAGCGCCGCGCCAGCGCAACGTACAAGCGGTTCGGCCCGACGTGATGCACCGCCCCTGCATTGAGCATCAACACCGCGTGCTGCGCTTTTGCTGCGCGCGGCGTTGTTACTACACCGAACAAGCTGGTGCGCCCTGCAATTTGCATCGGTGCCTCGACGAATTTCGACGATGGCGCGCCAAATCGCACAGCATTGATTGCTCGTGCATCGGCTGGAGCGGCCGGCACAAACGGCGTGGCCGCGGGCGCCAAGCCAACCAACCATGTCGTCAATTCGTTGATCATGCCTGCAGGCACCACCACTTTGTGCGGGTCTAGCACCATGGTGGCGTAGCCCGTAAACGGCTGAATCGTGACATCTGCGCCGGCGTTACGTTGCGCGTTCGGCCACGCGTCGCCGATAGACAGATCGCTGCGATCGACAACGCGCACGCGCGGTGCAACAGCGCGTTCCGGCAACATCGTCAACGTGCTCAGCTCGGCCGCGGTTTCTTCGGTGACTGCAAATCCCACCGCTTCACGGGCCGGTTTATCCCAAACTAGCCCGGCGGGCGGTTCGCTAAGCCCTAACGCCATCTGCAAAGCGCGTAATTCGCGCACGTAGGCTTTGCCGTTCATCACAGGCGCGATCGCTACAAACGCCGCAATGTCATCACGCGCAGCTGCAACTTGCGCCGCCAACAACGCGCCCAACCTCACACCAACGAGCGCCACCGCTTGCACGCCCGTCGACGCACGCAATTCTTCGATCGCTGCAACGATGCTGGCTTGCCAGACTGCAACACGTTGCGGATCGCGGTCATCACCCGCTGAATCACCGGTACCGTGATAGTCAAAGCGTAACGTCGGCACTCCAGCTGCGGCGAATGAGGTTGCCATCGCGCGCAGCGATCGGCGGGCACAGATCGCTTCGTAACCAAATGGTGCGCACAGCACCACGCCAAGCTTCGGCGCGCTATCAGCCGCCGCCGGCACACGATGCAACCAGCCCATCAGTGCTTGATTGGCAAAGTGCACTGGCTGATCAAGTACCTTCGACGTTGGCATTACGAGGCTTCCAGCTGCATGCTGATTTTCGCAGCAGCGTACGCATTGAGTGCAGTTGCGCTACCGCGCATGGCACCATTGGGTTGCGTGTCCGCACTGGCCCCGGCATTCGCCGTTACTTTGACGTGCACTGGCACACCGGGTGCCACATGCACATAGTTATCGAGCGCGGTATATCCATCGATCTCGACGAAAACCGCTTGCGCGAACTTTTGTGTCGTCAACTGCACCACGGCTTCACCCGGACCACTGCGCCGCAACTCGGCAACTAAGCCGAGATCATCGCGTCGTGCAAACGCTTGTCCAGTTGGAAAGTAAAACGCGTGACACGCCATGTCTTCGACGATCCACTGCACATGCATGACGTCGTATGCCGCAACGCCAAAGCGATAGGCGTAGCTCAAGTCGTAAAAGTGCTCGAAGCATTCCGCGATCGGCATGCTCACGGTGCTGTGCGCCGCCACTGCCACCGCACGTTGCTCGTCGGCAATCACCGCTTCGCCATGTCGCAACAACCGCACGCGCACATGACCCGCCCGCGGCATTGCGCTGTCGTTGCAAAAATGCGCCGTGACGCCATTACCGCCTTCGTCAGTAAGCGCCAACGCCATGGCCGCCATTGCTCGACGAAGATAATGCCACGCCGCCTTCGGCCGGCCAGCCGAATCAAGCACACCCCAACCAGCACCAGCCCACAGATCGCTCAACATCAGCACCAGTGCGCCACCACAACGCGTAGCTGCGCGGCGCCATTCGCCGATGGCGGCAGCCATCATTTCACCGGTGGCAACTCGGCCCAATGCAAGATAACGATCATGTTCGCTGTAACGCAGCGTCGCTGGATCAACGGCGAACAGTTGCTTCACGTAAAAGTCACGCACATCTTCAAAGTCCCAGCCGGCACCGAGGTCGCGCGGCGTGCGCATTTTCCATAGTGGATGATGTGTGCGCAGTGCGTGGCCCCCCGGAACGTCGGCGATGCCGTTGGGATCAGGCACATTGGCGAATGCCAAACACTCCGATGCAAACCGGACATCGGCGCGGCGGGCATCGTCGACACCGCGTTGATACGCACCGACGCCATAATATGAAGTGGGGCCATTGTTAGCTTGGTGCGGAAACGCGCCGCCGGTTGCGCTCGACGCAACGTACGGCAGGCCACCGCCAAACTCTGCCACCAGCCCAGCAATTGTTTCGTAGAACAGCGGCGACCGCCAGCGAGCGCGCTCCACACCGAACATCGCAGCTTGTTGTTCAACTTCGCTGTTGCCGCACCACAACGCAATGCACGCGTGTGGTGCCAACCGGTGCAGCTGCTCGCGCACTTCGGCTTTGCTGTCGGCAACAAAATCCGGATCGCCGTCGGGGAAATCCATGTTTGCAAACATGAAGTCTTGCCAAATCAAGATCCCAGCAGCATCGCAGGCTTGGTAAAACGCGTCGCTTTCGTAGTAGTGCGTGCCTGGGATGCGCAACATGTTCATGCCTGCATCACAAACGCGTTGCAAGGTAAGTGCGTATGCGTCGGAACCGCCACTAAGCGTGACAACATCGGGCGGCGACCACAAAGCCCCGCGCGCGAAGATGCGAACGCCATTGACGCTCAGCTGAAAATCGCCGTCGTCGGTGTTCAACACAACGCTGCGAAATCCAATCGCTGGTAGTGCGTGCACATGGGTTGCACCTTGCCACTCAATTTCCAACGCAGCGTCGTAAAGCGCGGGAGCTCCGTGCGTATGCGGCCACCAACGCTGCACATCTTCAATTGCCATCACGCCCGACCACTCGTCGCCAACCGGCTTGAGCTTGGCGCGCCAACTCGCACCGTTGCGCGTTACAACCAGCGTCACTGCGTCGGGCTGCTGGGTGCCAAAACGCGTACGTAGCGCCACGTTGCCGGTTGAGCCGTTGACGGCAACCGTGCGAGATAGTCCAACCGGCAGCGGTCGTAACCGTTGTTCCAAACGAACTTCGCGCCACGGGCCAACCACGGCAACCGGCGGCGACCAACCAGGCGTGCGCCCCAGCAACGTTGTCCGAATCCAACGCAGCTGTTGGTTTTCAATCATCGGTGCGCGCCAACGCGGCCGCGGTCGCTTTTTGGCCAACTCAGCGTCCAACGATTTGCACACGATCACGAGTTCATTGTTTGCCTGCAGCAAAGCCGTGACATCGCACTCATACCTTCGAAACATGTTGCGGCTAGTAAACAGCGAGGTGCCGTTAAGCCACACTTCAGCAATGGTCGCGATGCCGTCGAAACACAACCAGCATTCACTGTCGCCTTGCGGCTTGGCAAACCGGGTACGCCACCACCAGTCTTCGCCATCAAAGCGTCGGCTGGCCATCGCATCCGACCACGCACCCATTTCGCGTTGTGCGGCGGCGGCCGTAGTAACGCCCGTCGCTTGAATCCACGACGGCGCATGCGTTGTTACATCGTCGATGGTGCGCAGCGAACCCGCTGGCGTGGCGGCCACCTCCCACGTCCCCTGCGACAATGACAACGCTGGTGCCACAACTAACCTTTGGTGAGTTCAGCAATCGCGGTTGCGATCGCTTGCACACTTTCAAAGACGCTGCGTTTGAGCATGTGATCCGGGAATTCGATTTCGAACGCGCCTTCCAACCCAAGCATCACGTTGACGCTTGCATGTGACGTCATGCCGGCTTGATACAAGTCAGCATCGTCGGTCAGCGTGGCGATGTCTTTGGTGAGGCGAGCATGCTCTTTGAGCACGGCACGAATTTGTTCTTTGTGTTGCGGATTCATAGCTGACCTTTGTCTTCGTTAGTAGCAAGCACTGCGAGCACCATCGCAACGGCGTAATCGCCTTCATGCGACATGCTCAACACACATTGTTGAAGCGCTCCGATCGCCGCCCGGGCACGCCCGCTCGGTGCCAGCGTGCAACTTCCGTCCGGTAACCGGACCACTTCAAGCTCGCGCCAATTGACGCCAACTTCTGCCAAATTGAACGCTTTGATTGCAGCTTCGCGGGCTGCAAACCGAACCGCATAGCGCGCCGCTGCGAGCTCAGCGTCTAACGCACTGTTTGCATAGTCGCGCTCAGCAGCGGTGAACAAGCGCCGCGCGAACGCATCACCAAAGGATGCCAGGGACGCAGCAACGTCGCTGATGCGCACCACGTCAACACCAGCACGAACAACTTGTCCGGCCCCAACCACCAGCGTTGGTAGCACGGGCATCGTTAGCATTGGCATCGCTGGCACCGCCAGCGCTGGGACCGAGGACAACATCGCTGCTCCATTGTGCAAGGTTGCCGCCGTAGACTCAAGCCAAGCGCCAGTCAAAGGATACTCAGCTCGCCAACGCTACGGTGATCGCGGCCATCGCACGTTCCCATGCTTGCGCCCATTGCGAGAACTGCTCACTTACATCGAGCGGTTTTTTGCCGTTCACGGCACGCGCAGCTTTGAGAATGAAGGCTTTAGCCCCAGCCGAAATATCCGCGAACGCAGCACTAGCTTCAAGCAATGCCGTGCTGCGCCCGGCCGGCGCACCGTCGGCCAGCCAAGCCAAATGGAGCGATAACAATTCAAAGGCCGAACCCATTTGGCGCGTGGTTGCAAACGCCCATGCATGGTAGTGCGCCAAGCCTTTGCCGTGCAGGATCGGTAGTTCTTCAGCGAACCGTTGGCCGAACCGCGTGATTGGATTCTGCACCGGCCGCTTCGCTGTGTAGCGTCGCAATAACGCAGTCGCCATTGTCTGCAACGTGGCGCGGTCGTACTGCACCAAGCGATCGAGCCGCACAACTTCTGCAAACAGCGGCAAAAACGTTGGATCGTGCGGCACGCCGACGCGGAAGATCTGCCGGTAGTCTTCGCCTTCCATCCAATGCAAGCCAGTATTGTGGAAGTACGCGCAGCGTTCAGCGACGGTATCCACTTCAACCAAGACGATCGTGGTCTTAACGTGATTGCGCTTGTAGTCAGTGCCCGACGTATCGGGCAAATAGAACGCGTCCGACTCGGTCGAAATCACTTTGCCAGCGCCGAGATGCTCGACGGTGTGTTCCAGCAACGTTTTCCAAACCGTCAATTCTTGCACATCGAAGCCGTACAGATCGGCAAGTTCGCTGTGCTGCGGTTTGTAGAATGTCCACTGGTCGCCTTCGAAATCACAAGCAACCAAAAACGACATCATCGCCAAAGGATCGAGGCCGAGCCCATGGGTTAGCCCAATCCAAACGTCGATGTAGCAATTCTTCTCTGGCCACAAGCGATCTTCAGCGTGCAGCGATGCCCGCGTATACATCGCTGGTTGCAGACCAGCGCGTGCGATGACGTGGGTCACGGCCACAACCTCGAACGCACTTCGCGTGGCCATAAGCCTGGATCAAAGCCGTGGGTTTGGAATAGCGCCATCACGCAACGCTCCAACCCAAAGCCGAGGCACGCCGTATTGGCCATTTCGCCGTCGGCAGTTTTGATGTCGTATTTTGCTGCGAACTTGTCTTGATGAAAGTTGAACGAGCAAACTGCCGTCGGATTATCGACGGAGATCACGGGTACCAACACTTCAAACTTCATCAAGACAAGTAGATCGGAAGAG
>ERZ795056.5388-NODE-5388-length-12871-cov-4.429385_pt1 | contig 12871 bp, 6 predicted proteins | sample MGYA00375140_ERZ795056 | MGnify/ENA primary metagenome ERZ795056 (study PRJEB30185, sample SAMN05720227) | activated sludge metagenome | isolation source: Anaerobic digester | place: USA | collected 2015-03-09 ...
CGGTGCAGCCCCAGTAGCGCCCGTAGGCCACGCGCTGCGCAGGGTCGAGCGCCACCAGCGACGCGGCGACCCGCTCCCCGCCGCGGCGGGCGACAAACAGCAACCAGTGTTCGGGCATCGTGCGCGCCACCTCGGCCCAGAACGCCCGCGTCAGGTAGGGCGTCGAGTGGTGTTCGCGGTAGGTGTTGTCGTAGCACTCGTAGAAATAGTCCCAGTCCGCCTCGGTGATCGCCGCGCCGCGCAGCGCCTCGAACGTCACGCCCGCCTCGCGCACGTAGCGCCGCTCCTGCTGGATCTTCTTGCGCTTGTCGCGGGTCAGGCTGGCGAGGAAATCGGCGAAGTCGGCGTAGGGCGAGGGCGTGCGGTTCGACCAGTGGAACTGCACGCCTTCGCGCATCAGCCAGCCTTGCGCCTGCGCGGCGCGGCGGTCGGCGTCGTCGAGGAAGAGCAGGTGCGCCGACGACAGCCCCTGGTCGCGGGCGAAGGTCTCGACGGCCTGCAGCAGCGTCGCCCGCGCCACGTCCGAGCGCGCCAGCAGCCGCGAGCCCGGCACCGGCGTGAACGGCACCGCGCCGAGCAGCTTCGGGTAGTAGCGCTGACCCGCGCGCTGCCAAGCGTCTGCCCACGCCCAGTCGAAGACGTATTCGCCGTAGGAATGGCGCTTGAGGTAGAGCGCGGCGGCGGCCTGCAGCGTGCGATCCGCGTCGGCCAGCGTCATGAAGACGGGCTGCCAGCCGGTGACGGTGACGGCGCTGCCGCTGCGGTGCAGGGCGGCGAGGAACTCGTGGCGCAGGAAGGGCATCGGTGATGGGCAGGCGGCGAGCAGCGCGTTCCACGCATCGGCGTCGATCGCGCCCGGGTCTTCATGCAGGCGTAGGGTCGAGTTCATGGCCGCGGATGTTCGCATGCCGGCCGGCTACAGTTCATTCCCCCACCGCCCGACAACCTTCGACCTTTCTGGAGATTTCGACTTGGCTTCATCGGACTCGTTTTTCAACCTGTATACGCACGGCTTCGCCCGTGTCGCGGTGGCGGTCCCGGTGTGCCGCGTGGCCGATCCGGCGTTCAACGCGCAGCAGACCATCACGCTGCACCACCAGGCCGCCGCACAGGGCGCGGTGCTGGTGGCGTTTCCCGAACTGGGCCTGTCCGCCTACACCTGCGACGACCTGTTCCACCAGCGGGCGCTGCTCGATGCGTGCGAGGCGGCGCTGGCCGAGGTGATCGCGGCGTCGGCGGGGGTTCAGGCGGTGGCCGTGGTCGGCTTGCCGCTGCGGGTCGATCACGCGCTGTTCAACGTGGCGGCGGTGGTGCTGGACGGGCGGCTGCTGGGGGTCGTGCCCAAGACCTTTCTGCCGAACTACGGCGAGTTCTACGAAGCACGCCAGTTCGCCCCGGCGACGCAGGCGTTCTCGACCGAGGTGCTGCTCTGCGGCCAGACGGTGTCGTTCGGCGCACAGATGTTGTTCGATGCAGGCGCGAGCCTGCCGGGGCTGAAGTTCCACGTCGAGATCTGCGAGGACGTGTGGGTGCCGATCCCGCCGTCGTCGTTCGCGGCACTTGCCGGAGCGACGGTGCTGGTGAACCTGTCGGCGTCGAACGTGACGGTGGGCAAGGCGGATTACCGGCACGCGCTGGTGGCGCAGCAGTCGGCGCGCTGCATCGCCGCCTACCTCTACACCTCGGCGGGTCACGGCGAATCGACCACCGACCTGGCCTGGGACGGGCAGGCGCTGGTGTATGAAAACGGCTCGTTCCTGGCCGAGTCCGAGCGCTTCCGGATGGACGCGCAGCTCGTCACGGCCGATGTCGACCTGGAGCGCCTGTCGCGCGAGCGCATGCGCCAGACCAGCTACGCCGCCTCCGCCGCCCGCCACCGCGGCGAGGTGGCGCAGTTCCGCACCGTGCGTTTTGCGCTGCAGCGGCCGACCGACGCGGTGCTGCCGCTCCAGCGCTGGGTGGACCGCTTCCCCTATGTGCCGTCCGACCCGCGCAGCCTGGACACCCGCTGCGCCGAGGTCTACCACATCCAGGTGCAGTCGCTCGTCAAGCGGCTGCAGTCGTCGGGCGTGAAGAAGCTGGTGATCGGCGTGTCGGGCGGGCTGGATTCGACGCAGGCGCTGCTGGTGTGTGCGAAGACGATGGACCGGCTTGGCCTGCCGCGCACCAACATCCTCGCCTACACGATGCCCGGCTACGCGACGAGCGGGCGCACGCTGGACCAGGCGCTGCGGCTGATGGCGTCGCTGGGCTGCGCGGCCGAGACGATCGACATCCGCCCGAGCTGCCAGCAGATGCTCGACGACATCAACCACCCCTTCGCAGACGGCCAGCCACAGTACGACATCACCTTCGAGAACGTGCAGGCCGGCGAGCGCACGAGCCACCTGTTCCGCCTCGCCAACCACCACAACGCGATGGTGGTCGGCACGGGCGACCTGAGCGAGATGGCGCTGGGCTGGTGTACCTACGGCGTGGGCGACCACATGTCGCACTACAACGTCAACGCCAGCGTGCCCAAGACGCTGATCAAGCACCTCGTGCGCTGGGTGGCGGGCAAGGGCGAGTTCGGGGCGGACTGCAGTCAGGCGCTGATCGACGTGGTCAACACCGAGATCAGCCCGGAACTGGTGCCCGGGAGCGCGGACGGGCAGCCGCAGCAGTCGAGCGAGTCGAGCGTCGGCCCTTACGAGCTGCAGGATTTCCACCTCTACTACACGCTGCGCTTCGGTTTCGCGCCGTCGAAGGTGGCCTTCCTCGCGCTGCACACCTGGGGTGATGCGCAGACCGGCCGCTGGCCCGAGGGCATCGGCGCGCACAACGCCTACCCGCTGCCCGAGGTCAAGCGCCACCTGCGCACCTTCCTGTGGCGCTTCTTCAAGACGAGCCAGTTCAAGCGCTCGTGTGTGCCGAACGCGCCGAAGGTCGGTTCAGGCGGTTCGCTGTCGCCGCGCGGCGATTGGCGCGCGCCAAGCGATGCAGAAGCCACGGTCTGGCTGGGCGATCTGGACCGCGTGCCCGACTGAGGCGGGCGGCGCAGCGACAATTCCGGGTTCTTTTTCGTTCCGCCATTTGTCCCGCTTGTCGGACGTCCTTTTCGTTGCACTGGATCTGCATGTCGCCGCGTTCCCTGACCTGTGTGGCCGCCGCTGTGGTGGCCCTGACCGGCTGTGCCCATGGCCCCGCGGTGGCACCGGCTGCTGCCCCTGCCGCTGCTGCGGTGGCAGCGGCTGTGCCCGCGAGCGCGGCCAGCGCCCCGACCGGCGTCGCCGCCGCAGCCGGCGCGCCCGCGGCGGCGACCCCGCCCACGCCGGTCAACCCGCTGCCGCCCTTCGCGCTGGTGACCCGCGACGCCCGCCGCGTCGGCGGGATGATCACCGCGTGGCAGAAGGACGAGAAGGTCTGGCTGGAGCTGTCCGAGCACGACTTCAACGTGCCGTTTTTCCTGTCGCCCAAGATCGCCGGCGGCATCGGCGAGGGCGGCGTGCTCGGTGGCCTGATGGGCGGGCGCACCGGCGCGGGCAAGGCGCAGTGGGTCGAGTTCCGCCGCATCCACAACCAGGTGCAGCTCATCGCCCGCAACGCGCAGTACGTCGCCAAGGCCGGCACGCCCGAAGCCCGCGCGGTGGCGGCGGCGTTTTCACCCAGCCTGCTCGCCAGCACCGCCGTGGTGAGCCAGCCGCACCCGGACCGCAAGACGGTGCTGGTCGAGGCCAATGCGCTGTTCATGGGCGACCTGCTGGGCATCGGCGCGCAACTGCAGCGCACCTACCGCCAAGGCTACGGGCTCGACCCGCGCAACTCCGCCATCACCTCGGTGCGCGCGCAGCCCGACCTGCTGGTCGTGCAGGTCCAGAGCCACTTCGCCACCGGCTCGCTCAGCGAAGGCCAGCCCGGCGCGCCCGTCGCTCCGAGCGTGCCGACGACGCTGCCCGACCCGCGCAGCCTGTTCGTGCAACTGCACTACTCGCTGTCGCGCCTGCCGGACAGACCGATGGCGCCGCGCCGCGCCGATGCCCGGATTGGCCATTTCCTCACCGCGGTCGACGACTTCAGCGACGACATCGCCCGCACGCCGCGCACGCGCCACCTGCACCGCTGGCGCCTGGAGAAGCAGGATCCCGCCGCGGCGCTGTCGCCACCCGTCAAGCCGATCACCTACTGGATCGACCGCAGCGTGCCCGAGCGCTACCGCGCGCCGATCACGGCCGGCATCCTGGAGTGGAACAAGGCGTTCGAGCCGCTCGGTTTCAAGGATGCCGTCGTCGTCAAGGTCCAGCCCGACGATGCGACCTTCGACACGCTCGACACCGGCATCGCCTCGATCCGCTGGATGACCAACGCCAGCGCGCTGTTCGGCGCGGTCGGCCCGGTGCATGTGGACCCGCGCAGCGGCGAGATCCTGGACGCCGACATCGCCATCGAGAGCCTGAGTTCACGCGCCATCCGCACGCTGCAGGCGCAGGTGCTGGCCCACCCTGGCGTGGACGACTGGCTGGCGCTGATGCAGGCCCGCGATGCCCAGCGTGAACGGCCGGCGGCGGCGTTGTCGTTCGCCAAGCCGTTCACGCTGACCGATCTGTGCCAGCACGCTGACCTGGCGGGAGAGCAGTTGAGCTATGCGTTGGACGTGCTCGCGCTGCGTGACGGTGCTGATCCGGCCGGTCCCGAGGCGACCGCGTTTGTCGAGGCGTACCTGAAGGACGTGACGATGCACGAGGTCGGCCACACGCTTGGCCTGCGCCACAACTTCCGCGCCTCGCATGTCTACAGCGAGGCGCAGTTGGCCGACCCCGACTTCACGCGGACCCACGCGCTCGCCGGCTCGGTGATGGACTACTCGGCAGTGAACCTGCCCGCGCGCGGTCAGCCGGTGGTGGCGCCGTTCCTGACCACGCTGGGGCCGTATGACCTGTGGGCGATCGAATACGCCTACCGCCCGCTGCCCGCCGAGCAGGAGGCGGCCGAGTTGTCCCGCATCGCCGGCCGCAGCAGCGAGCCGGCGCTGGCCTACGGCACCGACGAGGACAACCTGTTCGGCCTCGACCCGGAGTCGCTGCAGGGCGACCTCGGCAATGACCCGGTGGTGTTCGCGCGCAAGCGCATCGCCATCGCGCGCGACCTGCTGCGCCGGCTGGAAGCGCGGCCGGCGGCGGATGCGGACCACACGATGCTGCGCCGCGGCGTGAGCTACGCGCTGCGTGACGTGGCCCGGGTGAGCGGCACGTTGCTGCGCCAGATCGGCGGGCTGCGCACGCTGCGCGACGCCCCAGGCACCGGGCGCGATCCACTGACCCCCGTGCCGGCAGCGCAACAGCGCGCCGCACTCGACACGCTGGCGGCCGAGGTGCTTTCACCGGACAGCCTCAGCGTGTCACCCCGCCTGCAACGGCGGCTCGGGCCAGACTACCTGGAGCGGGCGGACGCGCTGTTCGGCGGCACGGCAGCGGTCGCCACCGACTTCACGCCGTTGACCCAGCTCTCCGACCTGCAGCGCGGCGTGCTGGCGCAGTTGATGAGCGAGGGCGTGGCCGTGCGCCTGCTCGACAGCGCCGCCAAGGCCAGCACACCGGCCGAGAGCCTGACGCTGGCCGAGCTGTACCGGCGGATCGACGCCGAGGTCTGGGCCGATCTGGCGCCCGGGCGTGGTGACATCCCGGCGATGCGCCGCGCCTTGCAGCGCGACCACACGACCCGCCTCATCAGCGTGCTGATGCAGCCCGCGCCGGTCGGTCGCGTGGAATTGCGCACGCAGATGCGGCGCCGTGCAGAGGATCTGCTGGCACGGTTGCAGTCGGTACGTTATCGTTCCGTCTGGTCTGCAGAAACGGTTTCGCACCTTCAGGACAGCATCCAAATGCTGCGCGAGGCCCTGCAGGCCAAGGTGGTGCGCCCGAATGTGTGAGGGTTGAACCGATCCGGGTGGTGGGCGAGTCGCCTTGACCCTGGATCGGGGGCCCCTGAAACCTTCGGATGAAGGTTCAGTTTTTTCACATGGCACACCCCATGGTGCGTCTGGGGGTCGGATTGCGGGATCCGGCTCCCCTGCACGAAGGCACGTCATGCAGGCTCTTGCATTTCGACCTTCGTGTGACGAGACGTGATGTATTTCGCAAAACGTAGACCTTGAACAGAATCGGGGCATCCACCAGACCGGAGCCCGTTCCCCGATGTTTTCCCTTCACCACACCCGCCGCCTGCTTGCCGAGCTGACCGTGGGCACCCGTCTGGGCATGGGCTTCGGCGCCATGATCGCCTTGATGCTGGTGCTGACACTGTTCGGCGTGTATTCGCTGCAGGACAGCAATGCCCAGGTGCTTCAACTCGCCAACACCGCGCAGCGGGCTGCGCTGCAGGCGCAGCAGCAACAGTGGATGCTGCTGCTCGGCTCGCTGGGCGCACTGGCGCTGCTGGGCGGCTCGCTGATCGCCTGGACGCTGATCGACAGCATCAAGTGGCCGCTGGACCGGGCCGTGAGCATGGCCGAGCGGCTGGCCGACGGCGAGGACCACGACCTGACCGACGCGCCCCAGCAGGACGAGTTCGGTCACTTGCTGCGCGCCATGACCGACATCCGCCGCCGCCTGCAGTCCGCCAGCCAGGACGCCGCACTCCACGCGGCCCAAGGGGTTCAGGACGTTCAGCGCCAGTCAGCGGTCGCAGCACCCGGTGAGGCGCCGGCGTCGTCGTCGGAGCGCTCGACCGCCTGGCCCGCGATGCCCGAGGGTGACCGGCCGCTGCAGGTCTCGGTGCGCACGGCGCAGGAGATGCTGAGCGTGGCGGTGACGGCGGCGCAGCGCGGCGGCGAGGTCGTCTCGCAGGTCGTGGCCAACATGGAGGACATCCGCACCACCAGCCGCGAGATCTTCGAGATCATCGGCAAGATCGACAACATCGCGTTCCAGACCAACCTGCTGGCGCTGCACGCCGCAGTCGAAGCGGCCCAGGCGGGCGAGAAGGGCAAGGGCTTCGCGACGGTGGCCGGCGAGGTGCGGGCGCTGGCGGTGCGGGCGGCCAACGCGGCCAAGGAGATCAAGGCGCTGGTGCATGCCTCGGCGGAAAAGGTCGAGTTCGGTGGGCAGCTTGCCCGGGACGCCGACCTGACGATGGACGCGATCGTGGTGTCGGTGCAGCGCATGACCGACCTGGTCGAGCTGCGCCGCCAGCCGCCGCAGCTCAACGGCCCGCAGGCCTCGCTGCCCGAGCAGGACGTGATGCTGCTGGACCGCCTGACGCAGCAGAACGCGAGCATGGCCGCCGAGAGCGCCTCGACCGCCGAGGCGCTGCGCCTGCAGGCCGAGCGGCTGCAGAAGGTGGTCAGCGCCTTCCAGATGCTGCAACAGACCCAGGAAGCCGCCTGGAACGCCCACCACGCCATCGCTAGCGCCCGCCAGCGGGCCCGTGGCGAGTCGGTGTCGCCGACGCCGCCGTTCCCGTCCAGCGATTGGGGCACGCTCGACGAGAACCGCCAGGCCGCCGCCCGCCTGCGCCGCCGCACGGACGACCGTGGCGACGGCAGTGGCAACGGTGGCGATTCGACGACCTACTGAAAACCGAGGTCTGAAGCGCCGCCAGCACCGCGGCGCTCAGACCTCAGACCGGCTCGGTCCGCGCCACCAGCCAGTCGAGCGCCGCGCCGGACACCCGTGGGGCCAAGCGGCGGCGCACCTCGGCGTGATAACCGTTCAGCCACTGGCGCTCGTCGTCGCGCAGCAGCCCGAAGTCGAGGCAGCGCGTGTCGATCGGGCACAGCGTCAGCGTCTCGAACGCCAGGTACTCGCCAAACTCGTCGGGTTCTCCGACCGAGACATTCATCCCCAGGTTCTCGATGCGGATGCCCCAGCGGCCGTCGCGGTACAGCCCCGGCTCGATCGAGGTGATCATGCCCGGCCACATCGCCATCGAGGCGTCCGGCACGGCGCGCGAGATGCTCTGCGGCCCTTCATGCACGTTGAGGAAGTAGCCCACGCCGTGCCCCGTGCCGTGGCCGAAATCCAGCCCGGCCTCCCACAGCGGCGCGCGGGCCAGCGTGTCGAGGTGCGGTGACAGCGTGCCGGCCGGGAAGCGGGCGCGCGACAGGTTGATCGTGCCCTTGAGCACCCGCGTGTAGTCGGCCTTCTGCGCTGCACTTGGCGTGCCGATCGGCCAGACGCGGGTGATGTCGGTGGTGCCGCCCAGGTACTGTGCGCCGGAGTCGATCAGCAGCAGCCCTTCGGCGACGAGGCCGTCGGGCGTCGAGATCCAGGCGAACGAGTCCGGCGTCGCGCGGTAGTGCGGCATCGCGCCGTTGGCGTTGAAGCCGGCGATGGTCGGGAAGCTCAGCGACACGAAGCCCGGCTGGCGCGCCCGCTCCGCGCTCAATCGCTCGTCGATGGTCAGCTCGCTGATCGCCTCGCGGCCCAGCGCCGACTCGAACCAGGCGTAGAACGCGCACATCGCGGCGCCGTCCACTTCCATCGCTTCACGCACGAAGGCGGCCTCGGCGGCGGTCTTGCGGCTCTTGGCGAAGGTGCTCGGGTTGATCGCCTCGACGACGCGCACGCCGGCCGACACCGCCTGCCGCAGCCCCAGCGTGATCCGCTTCGGATCGACCAGCAGCGTGGCGCCATCCGGCAGCCGCGCCAGCGCCGCGCGGGCGTCCGCGTAGTCGGCCAGCACCACGCCGTCCGCCGCCAGCCGCGTCTGCAGGTCTGCGTCGATCTTGCCGGCGCCGACAAAGAGCGTCGCGGCCTGGGTGTCGATCAGCAGGTGGGCGAGGAAGACGGGGTTGTAGTCCACGTCCGCGCCGCGCAGGTTGGTGATCCAGGCGATGTCGTCCACGGTCGAGACGAGGTGGTGACCCGCGCCCGCCTTGGCCATGCCAGCGCGCACGGCGGCGAGCTTGTCTGCGCGCGACACGGCGGCGTGCGGCGAGCGGTGTTCGTAGACTGGCGCGGCGGGCAGGCCCGGGCGACCCGGCCACGCTTCGTCCAGCACGTCCAGGTCGGTGCGCAGCACGATGCCGCGTGCGCCCAGCGCATCACCAAGCTGCTTGGCCGCCGCGAGGCCCAGCACGGCGGCGTCCACGGCCAGCACCTCGCCCTGGGCCAGCGTCTGCGCGATCCAGTCGAGGTGGTGGGTCGCGGCGCCGGTCGGGATCTTCACCAGCTCCACCGTGGTGCCCGCCAGTTCCGCCTCGGCCTGCGTCCAGTAGCGGCTGTCGGCGAAGACGGCGGCGCGGGTCGGCGTCACCACCAGCGTGCCCATCGAGCCGGTGAAGCCCGAGAAGCGCACGCGGCCCTGCCAGCGCTCGGGCAGGTATTCCGAGAGGTGCGGATCGGCGGACGGCACCAGCACGGCGGCGAGTCCGTGGTGCTGCAGCCGGGCGCGCAGCAGGGCGAGGCGTTCGGGAACCGGGGAGGTCGGCGCGGGCGTGGTCGTCATGGTGGCGTGGTCGGGTTCAGGTCGAAGGGGTCGCGGGCTGGCCGTCGAGCCGCTGGCGCACCAGCGTGATGTGGCTGCGCAGCGAGTACAGCTCGTCCGCATAGGACAGCGGCACCGGCAGGCGCTCGACCAGCTCCTCGATGCGGTCCAGGTCGCTGTGGAGCAGGTCGCTGCTGCGGGTGCGGTCGGTGATGTGCTGCTCGATTTCGCGCAGGCTGCCGTACCAGCGGAAGATGCGCGAGCGGATGCGGAAGTTGTAGAGCGGCGGCACGACCCGGGACAGCGGGATCAGCACCGCGATGATCGACACCAGCACCACCCACATCCGGTCCACCAGATTCGCCATCCAGAAGCTCACATGGCGCTGCAGCATCGGCTCGCCGGTGGCGTAGAAGCGCTGGGCTTCGGGGGCCAGCGGGTAGTCGCCGCCGACGCCCTTCGGGAACTCGCCCTTGGCCTGGAACCAGTTCGGCTCGCCGTGGACCTTGCGCGCGGCCTGCACGAGCAACTGCTGCAGCGCCGGGTGCGTGTCGTCGCGCACGACCAGCATCGCGGTGGCCGCGACCAGCCGCACGTCCTGCGCCGGCAAGTCCTTCGCCAGATCGACCACCCCGCGCGGCAGCAGGACCGGCGAGACCTGCGGCACGCGCCGCGCGTACGCCTCGGCCTGCGCGAAGTCGAGCAGCCGGATGCCGGGCGTGATCAGCAGCATCCGCACGATCGGCGACTCGGGCGCCGAGACCATCGCCATCGCGTCGATCTCGCCGGCCAGCAGCGCGACGACCGCGGGCGTGGTCGCCAGCCGGGTCAGCGGCATGGACGCGGTGTCGAGCCCGTTGGCGTCCAGCAGGCGACGCATCAGGTTGGTCACGCCGCTGCCGTCCTGGCCGAGGTTGAGCCGCCAGCCGGCCATCTGCGACAGGCTGTCGAGCGTCTCGCGGCCGAGTTTGGCCTTGGCGGTGTCGTCGCGGTAGAACACCCACACCGGCTCGCGGAACAGGCTGCCCAGGCTCAGCAGCGTGTCGTCGGGCACCTCGTCGCCAAGCTGCACCTCGTCGGAGCCGCCTTGCACGAAGGCCGCGTCCACATCACCGCTCTTGAGCAGTTGCAGGTTCTCCAGTGCGCCCTGCGTCGGCTTCAGCACGACCTCGATGCCGTGTTTTTCGAGCGCCTGCCGGTAGCGCTGACCGAACTCGGAGTACGCCCCTTGTGCGGTACCGGTGGCCAGCACCATGCGCCGCGGCGGGTTCGGGTCCAGCATCACATAGGCCATCCACACCAGCCCGACCGCCAGCAGCAGCACCGGGCCGCCGGTGATCAGCATCTCCTTCAGCGAGATCAGCGCCGAGCGCACCCGCAGCAGTGCGGCGCTGGTGTGTCGGGTCAGGGGTCGGGTCACGGTGGTCACGTCGGTGCAGGTCTTGGCGATGGGGTTGAGCGGCTGCGCCACCAGAGTTCGGCACTGAACAGCGCGCAGGCCGCCCAGATGATGACAAAGCCCTGTGCCCTCGCGCCAGCAAAGGGTTCATGGAACAGCCAGACGCCCAGCGCGAGCTGGATCGTCGGCCCGATGTACTGCAGCATGCCGAGCAGGCTCAGCGGAATCCGCCGCGCCCCACCCGCGAACAGCAGCAGCGGCACAGCGGTCAGCGGCCCCGCCGCCATGAGCAGCAGTTGCAGGTCCAGTGTCGCACCGGGGAAGGCCGATTGTCCTTGCGCGAGCGCCCAGCCAAGACCGGCGAGCGCCAGCGGGCCGAGTAGCAGCGTCTCCAGCGTCAGCCCTTCGAGCGCGCCGAGCGTGGCCGTCTTGCGCAGCAGGCCGTAGGTGGAGAAGCTCGCGGCCAGGATCAGCGCGATCCACGGCGGCGTGCCCTGCGCCCACGTCAGCCAGGCCACCCCCGCCGCCGCGGTCGCCACCGCTGCCCACTGCACCGGCCGCAGCCGCTCCTTCAGCACCAGCCAGCCCGTCAGCACGTTGACCAGCGGCGTGATGAAGTAGCCCAGGCTCGCGTCCACCACGCGGCCGTGGCTGACCGCCCAGATGTAGACGTACCAGTTCGTGCCGATCAGCGCCGACGAGGCCAGGAACAGCCCGAGCACCCGCGGCTGGCGCATGGCCGGCCCAAGCCACCCCCACTGACGTCGCACCGTCAGCACCCCGACCAGGAAGGCCAGCGACCACACGACGCGGTGCGCCAGCACTTCGAGCGCGACGACGCCGTGCAGCAGCCTGAAATACAGCGGAAACAGTCCCCAGATCACATAGGCGAGGGACGCCTGCAGGACGCCGCGGCGCATCAGGCGGGGTGGGGCCGCGCGGCCCGGACAGGTTTGTGCATGGGCCGAGGATACCCGCCCGGTCGGTGCCCGGCTGTCACACGAGGGCTTCTTGGAGTAGTGACAAAATGCAAGCGAATGACCCTGAATGGCCCAGGATTGGACTCACCATGACGATCAATGCGAAAAAGGTTCCTGACCCCATCAGCCTGAAGGCCCTGGGCTGGTGCATGGCGACGTTGATACTGGCCTGCCCGCTGACGGCGTGTGGCCGGGAAAGCGCGTCCGCGACCCCGCGCCCGGTGGCCGCGCGGGGCGCGTTGCAAGCGGACGAGCAGGCGGTCGTGAACCTGTTCGAGCAGTCCGCGCCGTCGGTGGCCTATATCACCACCGAGACCGTGCAGCGTGGCACCTTTGGCGGCGCCGAGGTGAGCCAAGGCGCTGGCTCCGGCTTCGTCTGGGACAGCGAGGGGCACGTGGTGACGAACTTCCATGTGGTCAAGGACGCCCGCAAGGTCTTTGTGCGGCTCGATGCCGGCAAGCCGATCGAGGCTGAGCCGGTCGGTGGGGCGGCCGAGTACGACCTCGCGGTGCTGCGGCTGAAGACGGTGCCGAAGAACCTGCGCCCGGTGCCGGTCGGCACGTCGCGCGACCTGCGCATCGGCCAGACCGTCTACGCCATCGGCAACCCCTTCGGCCTGCAGCGCACGCTGACCAAGGGCCTGGTGAGCGCGCTGGACCGGGAGTTGCCGACGGCGAATTTCCGCGAAGTCGCGGGCGTGATCCAGACCGATGCGGCGATCAATCCCGGCAACTCGGGCGGGCCGCTGCTCGACAGCGCGGGGCGGCTGATCGGCGTGAACTCGGCGATCCGCTCGACCAGTGGCTCGTCGTCGGGCATCGGGTTCGCGATCCCGGTCGACCTGGTGAACCGGGTCGTGCCGTCGTTGATCAACCGCGGTCATGCGCCGCTGCCCGGCATCGGGGTGACGCCGATCTCGCCGGACCAGGTGTCGCGGGCGGGGATTTCCGGCGTGGTGCTCGGGGCGGTGGGGCGCGGCTCGCCGGCGGCGTCGGCCGGGCTGGTGCCCTACAACCCGCAGACCGGTGACCTCGGGGACGTCATCGTCGGTGTCAATGGCAAGCCGGTGCAGACGCTGTCCACCTTCGT
>ERZ795056.5393-NODE-5393-length-12859-cov-6.600906_pt1 | contig 12859 bp, 13 predicted proteins | sample MGYA00375140_ERZ795056 | MGnify/ENA primary metagenome ERZ795056 (study PRJEB30185, sample SAMN05720227) | activated sludge metagenome | isolation source: Anaerobic digester | place: USA | collected 2015-03-09 ...
GCCCGTCATGATCACGGTGACGGCCTGCGGCGCGATGCGGCCGATCTGGTCGAGATGCTCGCTCGCGCTCGTCGACTTCTCTCTTCGCCGGCCATGTCGGACGCTGCGCGCGACCGGCTGGTGGCCTATGCGGATGGCGATGCACGCCGCCTGCTCAACGCCTACGAGAACCTGGTCGAGATGACGGCCGAGCAGCCCGGACTGATCGAGATCGACGAGGCCCTGCTCGAACGCTCGCTCGGCGAACAGCTGCGTCGCTACGACAAGGGCGGCGAGCAGTTCTACGACACCATCTCTGCGCTGCACAAGGCAGTGCGCGGCAGCGATCCCGATGCCTCGCTTTACTGGTTCGTGCGCATGCTCGACGGCGGTGTCGACCCGCGTTACGCGGCGCGGCGCCTCGTGCGCATGGCGAGCGAGGACATCGGCCTCGCCGATCCACGCGCTCTTCGGATGACCCTTGATGCCGCCGAGACCTACGAGCGGCTCGGCTCGCCCGAAGGTGAACTGGCGCTGGCGCAGGCCGTGGTCTATCTCGCCGTCGCGCCGAAGTCGAACGCTGTCTATCGGGCCTACAAGAGCGTCAGGGCCTTCATCGCTCAGGACGGAACCCGTGCGGTTCCGCTGCGGCTGCGCAATGCGCCGACACGCTTGATGAAGGACCTCGAATACGGGCGAGGCTACCGGTATGCGCACGACGAGGAAGGCGGTTTCGCTGCCGGCGAGCGCTACTGGCCCGACGATGTCGACGGGCCGCGGTTCTACGAACCGGTGCCCCGCGGGCTCGAGATCCGAATCGGCGAAAAGCTCGATGAACTGCGTCGCCTCAACGATGCGGCCACGAAGAAGACCTGACGCCATCCCGGCCACCGGACACCGACGAAAGCGCCAACCGCGATGGACACCTTCATCCAGCAGATCATCAATGGTCTGGTGCTCGGCAGCGTCTACGCGCTGGTGGCACTGGGCTACACGATGGTCTACGGGATCATCAACCTGATCAACTTCGCGCACGGCGAGGTGTTGATGGTCGGTGCACTGACCAGCTGGACCGTTGTCTCGGCGCTGGCGGACAGCGGGTTGCCGGGCTGGCTGATGCTGCTGATCTCCTTGATCGCCGCGATGGCGGTGTGCGCTGCGCTCAACTTCGGAATCGAGAAGATCGCCTACCGGCCCCTGCGAAGTGCCCCTCGCCTGGCGCCGCTGATCACCGCGATGGGCGTGAGCCTGCTGCTGCAGACGCTTGCCATGATCATCTGGAAGCCGAACCCGAAGCCTTACCCCATCCTGCTTCCGAGCGAGCCGTTCAACATAGGCGGCGCCGTCATCAACACCACGCAGATCCTGATCCTGGTGACCACCGCGGTCACGCTCGCTGGGCTGATGATCCTCGTCAATCGCACGAAGCTCGGGCGCGCGATGAGGGCCACCGCTGAGAATCCCCGCGTCGCCGCGCTGATGGGCGTGAAGCCCGACATGGTCATCTCGGCCACCTTCGTGATCGGCGCGGCGCTGGCGGCTCTGGCCGGCGTGATGTATGCCGCCAACTACGGATCGGTGCAGCACAGCATGGGATTCCTGCCGGGCCTGAAGGCGAACACCGCCGCGGTGAACGGTGGCATCGGCAACCTGGCCGGCGCGATGCTCGGCGGCGTGCTGCTGGGGCTGATCGAGGCTTTGGGCGCCGGTTACATCGGTGCGCTGACCAACAACGTGCTGGGCAGCCAGTATCAGGACATCTTTGCCTTCATCGTGCTGATCCTGGTGCTGACGCTGAGGCCGCAGGGACTGCTCGGCGAACGGGTGGCCGACCGTGCGTGACGCAGCAGCTGCCCGTCTGAGAACCCGCGCATGAGCTCGTCACCGCCACGCGGAAAACAATTCGGGTTGATGCTGGTCGCAGTCATCGCCCTGCTGATCCTGCCGCTGATCGCTCAGCAGTTCGGCAATGCCTGGGTGCGCATCGTCGATACCGCACTGTTGTACGTGCTGCTGGCCCTCGGGCTCAACATCGTGGTCGGCTACGCCGGCCTGCTCGACCTGGGCTACGTGGCGTTCTATGCCGTCGGTGCCTACATGTTCGCGCTGCTTGCCAGCCCCCACCTGACCGAGACATTCCCGGCGATCGCAGCGATGTTTCCCAACGGCCTGCACATGCCCATCTGGGTGGTGCTGCCGCTCGGTGCGGCGTTGGCCGGACTGGCCGGCGTGCTGCTGGGCTCGCCGACGCTGAAGCTGCGTGGCGACTACCTGGCCATCGTGACGCTGGGTTTCGGCGAGATCATCCGCGTGTTCCTGGCCAACCTGGAGCAGCCCCTCAACATCACCAACGGGCCTCGCGGCATCGGACAGATCGACTCGCTGTCGTTGTTCGGATGGGACCTGGGCAAGAAATGGGAACTGTTCGGCTTCGAAGTTCCGTCGGTCACCAACTACTACTACCTGTTCCTCGCGCTGGTGATCCTGGCCATCGTGATCTGTCACCGGCTCGAGCGAAGTCGCATCGGGCGTGCCTGGATGGCGATCCGTGAGGACGAGATCGCGGCGAGGGCCATGGGCATCAACACGCGCAATCTGAAGCTGCTCGCGTTCGGCATGGGAGCCACGTTCGGTGGTGTCGCAGGCGTGTTGTTCGCGACCTTCCAGGGTTTCGTTTCCCCCGAGTCGTTCTCGCTGCAGGAGTCGGTGATGATCGTCGCGATGGTCGTGCTCGGTGGTCTCGGCCACATTCCCGGCGTGGTCGTCGGTGCGCTGCTGCTGGCCGCGCTGCCCGAGGTGCTGCGCTACGTTGCCGGACCGCTCCAGGTCATGACGGATGGCCGGCTCGATGCGTCGATCCTGCGCCAGTTGCTGATCGCACTGGCCATGATCGGCATCATGCTGGCGCGCCCGCGCGGGCTGTGGCCGGCTCCCGAGCACGGTCACGGCGCTCGGGCTGAATCCGGTGAGCGGGGTGGGGTGCCCCATGGCTGAAGCCGTGTTGAAGGTGGCTGGCGTCTCAAAGCGTTTCGGTGGCCTTCAGGCGCTGTCCGATGTCGGCATCACGATCGAGCGCGGCATGATCTACGGGCTGATCGGCCCGAACGGAGCTGGCAAGACGACTTTCTTCAACGTGATCACGGGGCTCTACGCGCCGGACTCGGGCAGCTTCGAACTGGCCGGCCAGCCTTACCGGCCGAGCGCCGTGCACGAGGTCGCGAAGGCCGGCATCGCGCGCACCTTCCAGAACATCCGGCTGTTCTCCGACATGACCGCGCTCGAGAACGTGATGGTCGGGCGACATGTGCGGTCGAACTCGGGACTCATCGGCGCCGTCTTTCGAACCGCGGCCTTCAAGGCCGAAGAGCAGGCCATCGCGCAGCGCTCGCAGGAGTTGCTTGATTACGTCGGCATCGGCAAGTACGCCGACTTCAAGGCGCGCACGCTGAGCTATGGCGATCAGCGCCGACTGGAGATCGCACGTGCGCTTGCCACGGATCCGAAGCTGATCGCACTCGATGAGCCGGCAGCCGGCATGAATGCGACGGAGAAACTCGTGCTGCGCGAGCTGATCGACCGCATCCGGCGTGACAACCGGACCATCCTGCTGATCGAGCACGACGTGAAGCTGGTCATGGGCCTGTGCGACCGGGTCTCCGTCCTCGACTACGGCAAGCAGATCGCCGAGGGAACGCCGGCCGAGGTGCAGCGCGACGGCAAGGTCATCGAGGCCTACCTCGGCGCAGCGCACGCGCAGAACTGATCCGCAACCCCTGAAAGAGTAAATGGCCAGAACGCTGCTCGCGGTGCGTGGACTGAAGGTCGCCTATGGTGGTATCCAGGCAGTCAAGGGCGTCAGCTTCGATGTGCAGGAAGGCGAGCTCGTCAGTCTGATCGGTGCCAACGGCGCCGGCAAGACGACCACGCTCAAGGCCGTGACCGGCCTGCAGCCGATGACCAGCGGAGACATCGAGTTCATGGGTCAGTCGATCCAGGGACGAGGCCCGTGGAGCTGGTGCGGCAGGGCCTGGTGATGGTGCCGGAGGGACGCGGTACGTTCGCCCGGATGACGATCACCGAGAACCTGCAGATGGGTGCGTTCACCCGCGACGACAAGGACATCGCTGCCGATATCGACCGGGTGTTCGCCATCTTTCCGCGCCTCAGGGAGCGCAGCAGTCAGCTCGCAGGCACGATGTCAGGCGGGGAGCAGCAGATGCTGGCCATGGGCCGCGCACTGATGGCCCGGCCGAAGGTGCTGCTGCTCGACGAGCCGTCGATGGGACTGTCGCCGATGATGGTCGACAAGATCTTCGAGGTCATCAACGACATCCACAGGCAGGGTGTCACCGTGCTGCTCGTCGAGCAGAACGCCAGCCGCGCGCTGCAACTGGCGAGCCGCGGCTACGTGATGGAGTCGGGCGAGATCACGATGAACGGCGATGCGAAATCGCTGTTGAACGATCCGAAGGTCCGGGCCGCCTACCTGGGCGAATAGTCAGGCCGCGCCTTCGGGCCGCGCCGCGGTGCCGGTGGTCTTGTCGGCCGCGCTCAGGAACGCATCGGCGTGGAACTCATCCTGCGGCAGACCGCAGCGCTCGACGAAGTCACGACGTGCCGCATCCACCATCGCGGGCGTGCCGCACGCATAGACCTGGTGGCCGGACAGGTCCGGCAGGTCGGCCATGACCGCTTCGTGCACTAAGCCGGTTCGTCCCGTCCAGTGGTCCGAGGGAAGTGCCTCGGACAGCACGGGAACGTAACGCAGCTGGGGCAGCTCGCGGGCCAGTTCCAGTGCCGCCTCGTGCTGGTACAGGTCGGCCCGGGTCCGGCAGCCCCAGTACAGCACCACAGGTCGGTCGCTGCGCTTGAAGATCAGCTGTTCGATCAAGGCCTTGATCGGGGCATAGCCGGTGCCCGAGGCGAGCAGCACGATGGGCTTCGGTGACTCCTCGCGCAGGAAGAAGCTGCCGAATGGTCCTTCGAGGCGCAGGATGTCCTTCTCCTTCATGGCGCCGAACACCTGGTCGCTGAAGAGTCCGCCCGGCAGGTGGCGGATATGCAGTTCGATCCATGGCTTGTCGCCCTGGGTGTGCGGTGCGTTGGCCATCGAGTAGCTGCGACGTGCGCCGTCGCGCAGCAGCACGTCCACGAACTGGCCCGCGTGATATCGCAAGGCTTCGTTGGCCGGCAGCTGGAGCGTGATGATCGCGACGTCGGCCGAGGGCTTGGCGATGCGGCTCACGCGTGCAGGCATGCGCCGAACCGGCATCTCGCCGAGACCCGCGACAGTGCGTGCTTCCAGGGTCACGTCTGTCTGCGGCGTGGCGCAGCAGGTGAGGGCGTAGCCGTTTTCTTCCTCGGCGACGCTCAACGCACTGAGCTGATGTGCGCCATGGATCACGCGACCTTCGATCAGCCGGCACTTGCAGGAGCCACAGGCGCCGTCCTTGCAGCCGTAGGGCAGGCCGATACCGGCGCGCAATGCCGCGGTGAGGATGGGCTCGTCGCGCTGGACGGGGAAGCTGCGGCCGCTGGGCTGCAGCGTGACGGTGATGCTCATGGTGGCGACGGGCGAAACGTAAACTGAGGCGCGATTCTGCCCGCCCTCGTCCGATGACGTTGTCCATGCCTGCACTTCTCTCTGCTTTCAAGCTTCCCGTGCTGCTGATCGTCGGTTGCGGGGACGTCGGCATGCGGGTGCTGCGCCTGCTCGAGGGGCGCTATCGCCTGCTGGCGCTGACTTCCAGTGCTGCGCGCGTCGAATCCCTGCGCGCAGCCGGTGCGGTGCCGCTGCAGGGCAATCTCGATGATCCGGCGACGCTGGCGCGGCTGGCAGGGCTGGCCGATGCCGTGCTCCACCTGGCACCGCCTCCGCTGCACGGACGCACCGACCCGCGCACCCGCAATCTGCTGGCTGCGCTCGCCCGCAAGGGCCGTGTGCGCTGCATCGTCTATGGCAGCACCAGTGGCGTGTATGGCGACTGCGGGGGGGCGCGCTTCAATGAGACGCGTGCGGTGAACCCGGCGACCGATCGGGCGCGTCGGCGGGTCGATGCCGAGACCCGCCTTCGCTGGTATGGCCGGTCGCATGGCGCGCGCGTGGCGATCCTTCGCATTCCCGGCATCTACGCGAAGGATCGCGAAGGCGGCCATCCGCGCGAACGTCTGCTGCGCGGCACGGCGGTGCTGCGGGCCGAGGACGACGTCTACACCAACCACATCCATGCCGATGACCTGGCCCGCGCCTGTGTGGCCGCGCTGACGAGGGCGTGGCCGCAGCGCGCCATCCATGCCAGCGATGACACCGACCTGAAGATGGGTGACTACTTCGATCTCGCGGCCGAGCTCTGCGGTCTGGAGCGCCCGCCCCGCATCACACGGGACGAGGCGCGCGAACGCCTGTCACCGATGCTGCTGAGCTTCATGAGCGAGTCGCGCCGGCTCGACAACCGAAGATTGAAACGCGAACTTCGGCTGAAATTGCGCTATCCGACGGTGAGTGACGGAATCTGAGCCGTGGTCGAGGGGCGCGGTGTTCAGCGCCCGCGCCCGAACGGCGACTGCCCGCGCCAGTAGCGCAGCATCAGGAATCCGCCGAGCATGCCGCCGAGGTGCGCGAAATGCGCAACGCCCGATGCGCTGCCGGTCACGCCGAGCAGAAGTTCGAGTCCGCCGTACAACGCGACGAACACCTTGGCCTTCATCGGGATCGGAGGGAACAGCGGCACGATGGTGCGGTTCGGAAACATCATCCCGAAGGCGAGCAGCAGCCCGAACAGGCCGCCCGAAGCGCCGACCGTCGGAAACGTCGAGCCGAGCAGCGCGGTGATCAGCAACTGTGCTGCAGCTGCGGCCAGCACGCTGGCGGTGTAGAAGTGGATGAATCGCTTCGGGCCCCAGACCCGTTCGAGCTCGGAGCCGAACATCCAAAGTCCCAGCATGTTGAAGAACAGGTGACCGAGACCGCCGTGCAGGAACGCGTAGGTGACCACCTGCCAGGGCAGGAAGCCGTGCCCCACCGGCCACAGCGCGAGCAGGCGAGTGAACCAGGGCCCGAAGAAGCCGTCGATGCAGAACGCCGCGATGTTGATCAGCAGCAGGGCTTGGGTGATGGGAGGCATCGGGGGCATGCGCGAGATCCTGTGTTCGATGGGCTGTGCGAGCGATATGCGAGCGTAACCGGACTTGATTCCGCCTCGATCCCACACCACCGCGCAGGGGCGGTGCTCCGCCAAGGGGGCTGTGGAATAATCCGCTTCTGCGCTGGGCCTCTGTGGCGGAATTGGTAGACGCGCCGGACTCAAAATCCGGTTCTTAACGGAGTGTCGGTTCGATTCCGACCGGAGGCACCAACCGACTTTCTCTTGTTTGCCGATGCGGTGCAATGCCGCATCCACGGCAGCAGACCGACCGCTCACCCATACACCGTGGCATGGCCAAGAAGCAGCCGATCTACCGCTCGCTGGAAGACCTGATCGGCAACACGCCGCTGGTACGGCTGGTTCGCCTGCCCGGCGCCGACGCCGAGCGTCGCGGCAATGTGATCCTGGGCAAGCTCGAAGGCAACAACCCGGCAGGGTCGGTCAAGGACCGGCCGGCCATCAGCATGATCCGTCGCGCCGAAGAGCGCGGCGACATCAAGCCTGGCGACACGCTGATCGAGGCCACCTCGGGCAACACGGGCATCGCCCTGGCGATGGCCGCGGCGATCCGCGGCTACCGCATGCTGCTGATCATGCCGGAGGACCTGTCCATCGAGCGCGCGCAGACCATGCGGGCCTTCGGCGCCGAACTGATGCTGACACCGCGCTCCGGTGGCATGGAGCACGCTCGCGATCTGGCCGACCAGCTGCAGCGCGACGGCAAGGGCGTCGTGCTCGACCAGTTCGCCAATGGCGACAACCCGCGCGTGCACTACGAGACCACCGGCCCCGAGATCTGGCGCGACACGGGCGGGCAGATCACGCACTTCGTCAGTGCGATGGGAACCACCGGCACCATCACCGGTACCTCGCGCTACCTGAAGGAAAAGAACCCGGCTGTCCGCATCATCGGAGCGCAGCCGAGCGAGGGTTCGCGCATCCCGGGCATCCGCAAGTGGCCCGAGGCCTACCTGCCGAAGATCTACGATCCGACGCACATCGACGAGACCGCTTCCGTCAGTCAGGCAGATGCCGAGGAGATGGCCCGACGCCTCGCGCGCGAGGAAGGCATCTTTGCCGGCATCTCTGCGGCGGGTGCCTGCTGGGTCGCTCTGGAGCTGGCGAAGACGGTCGAGAACGCGACCATCGTGTTCATCGTCTGCGATCGTGGTGACCGCTACCTGTCGACCGGTGTGTTTCCCGTCTGATCCCTAGAATCAGCGACGCACAGCGGAGCGCACCCGATGATCCTGATCCAGAAAGAACTCGACACCCGCGGGCTCAATTGCCCGCTGCCCATCCTGAAGGCCAAGAAGGCCCTGGCGGACATGGCGAGCGGCGAAGTGCTGAAGGTCGTGTCGACCGACCCCGGATCGATGCGCGATTTCCAGGCGTTCGCCAAGCAGACCGGCAACGAACTGGTGGATCAGTCCAGCAGCGAGACCGAGTTCGTGCACCTGCTGCGCAGGCGCTGATCCTGGCAAGTCAGAGCTCGAGTTTCTTCAGGTACTCGCGGAATCCCGGGCCCAGTTTCGGGTGGGTGAGAGCCAGCTCGACGTTGGCCTCGAGGAAGCCTTCCTTGCTGCCGCAGTCGTAGCGCCGCCCGTCGTAGCGAAACGCGAAGACCTTCTCGCGGCGCATCAGCGCGGCGATGCCGTCGGTCAACTGGATCTCGCCGCCAACGCCGCGCGGCAGGCCGGCAATCTCCTTGAAGATCCCCGGCGTCAGGATGTAGCGGCCCGCCACGCCCAGCCGCGACGGCGCGTCCTCCGGAGCGGGCTTTTCGACGATGTGCGTCATGTCCATCATGCGATCGTTGACCGGCGTGCCGGCCACCATGCCGTAGCGCCGCGTCTGATCGTCGGGCACTTCCTGCACCGCGATGATCGATGCCTGCCAATCCGCGAACCGGTCGACCATCTGCTTGAGCACCGGGGGCTTGCCGACCATCAGGTCGTCGGCCAGCAGCACCGCAAAGGGTTCGTTGACGACCACGCACTGTGCGCACAGCACCGCGTGGCCCAGTCCGAGCGCCTTCGGCTGGCGGATGTAGATGCACTCCATGTCGTCGGGCTTGATGGAGTGCACCAGGTCCAGCAATTCGTGCTTGCCAGCGGCCTCGAGCTCGGCCTCCAGTTCGTAGGCCGTGTCGAAGTGATCGGGAATCGCGCGCTTGTTGCGCCCGTTGACGAAGATCATCTGGCGGATGCCGGCGGCGTATGCCTCCTCGACCGCGTACTGGATCAGCGGCTTGTCCACGACCGGCAGCATCTCCTTCGGCTGCGCCTTGGTGGCTGGCAGGAACCGCGTGCCGAGGCCGGCCACCGGAAAGATGGCTTTGTTGATCTTCATCTGCGCACTCCTGTTGTCTCAGCTGTTGAACCGCTTCTCAAATGATTCTCACACGCGAAAAAGACAACTCCGTGCAGGACGGCCGATGCGTCACGTAACGGTTTGATTCCCGTGCCCGATGGAGTCAGGCCGTGGTCGAAAGCCGGTGTACCTGCGCCTGGAGTCGATCTCGCGTGGCGGTGAATTCGGCCATTCGCGCCTGTTCCTGAGCCACAACCGCAGCCGGAGCGCGGGCAACGAAGCTTTCGTTGGACAATTTGGCGGTTCCCTTCGTGATCTCGCCTTCCAGTCGGGTGATTTCCTTGCGCAGCCGCTCGGTCTCCGCGGCGACGTCGATCTCGACGTGCAGTGCGAGCCGTGTTCCGCCGAACTCGACGACCGGTGCATTGAGTGTGGCCTGCGCGTAGGCCGCTTCGTCGGTGTGAATCTGCACCTCCGAGACCTTGGCCAGTACCTTGAGCAGCGGCGTGGCAGCCAAGACAAAGGCGCCGTCGCCCAGTGCCATCAACGGAACCCGCTTGTCCGGAGACAGGCTCATCTCGCTGCGCAGGCGCCGGCAGGCCCCGACCATGCCCTTGAGTTGCGCGATCCAGGCATCGGCCGTCGCATCGATGCGCTCGAGCTGCGGTTGGGGGTAACGCGCAGTGACCAGACTGTCTGCCGAGCCCGCAGCCTTGCGCCCGGCGACCACTGCGACCCGCTCCCACAGTTCGGCGGTGATGAAGGGCGTGATCGGGTGCAGCAGCCGCAACACGGTTTCCAGCACGCGGATCAGCGTGCGGCGCGTGGCGCGCTGCGCCGATTCGTCGCCGGTCTGGATCTGCACCTTGGCGATTTCCAGGTACCAGTCGCAGTACTCGTCCCACACGAACGAATAGATCGAGTTGGCGACGTTGTCTAGCCGGTAATCGGCGAAGCCCTGCTCCACAGCGGCCTCGACGCGCTGCAGTTCGCTGGTGATCCAGCGGTCGGCCTGCGAGAAGCTCAGGTACTTGTCTGCCGATCCGCCCGGTTCGCACTGTGTCTTCGTGTGCTCGGCCAGGCCGCAATCCTGACCTTCACAGTTCATCAGCACGAAGCGAGTCGCGTTCCAGAGCTTGTTGCAGAAATTTCGGTAGCCCTCGCAGCGCTTGCTGTCGAAATTGATGCTGCGGCCGAGGCTGGCCAGCGAAGCGAAGGTGAAGCGAAGGGCATCGGCGCCGAAGGCCGGGATGCCTTCGGGGAACTCCTTTTCGGTCTCCTTGCGCACGCGCGGTGCCGTCTCGGGCTTGCGCAGACCCACGGTGCGCTTGTCCAGCAGGGGCGCCAGCGATATGCCGTCGATCAGGTCCACCGGGTCGAGCACGTTGCCTTCCGACTTGCTCATCTTCTTGCCCTGCGCATCGCGCACCAGGCCGTGGATGTAGACGTGGTGGAACGGCACTTTCCCGGTGAAGTGCGTCGTCATCATGATCATCCGGGCGACCCAGAAGAAGATGATGTCGTAGCCAGTGACCAGCACGCTCGATGGCAGGAACAGGTCCAGTTCCTTCGTCTTCTCGGGCCAGCCCAGGGACGAGAACGGGATCAGCGCCGACGAGTACCAGGTGTCGAGCACGTCGGGGTCGCGCGTCAGTTCGCCGCCGTAACCGGCCGCAGCGGCCTTCGCGCGCGCCTCGGCTTCGTTCTTGGCGACGAACAGCTCGCCGTCCGCTCCGTACCAGGCCGGGATCTGGTGCCCCCACCACAGCTGGCGCGAGATGCACCAGTCGGTGATGTTCTTCATCCACTGGTCGTAGGTGTTGACCCACTGCTCGGGAACGAACTTGACCGCGCCGCTCTCGACCGCGTCGATCGCCTTCTGCGCGATGCTCCTGCCGTCCGGTCCCGCCTTTGTCATCGCGACGAACCACTGGTCGGTCAGCATCGGCTCGATCACCTGGCCGGTGCGCGCGCAGCGCGGAACCATCAGCTTGTGCTTCTTGACCTCGACCAGGAAACCCTGCGCGTCGAGGTCGGCGACGACGCGCTTGCGAGCGACGAAGCGGTCCAGCCCGCGGTAGGCCTCGGGCGCGTTGTCGTTGATCACCGCATCGAGCGTCAGCACGCCGATGATCGGCAGGCCGTGGCGTTGGCCGACCGCGTAGTCGTTGACGTCGTGCGCCGGAGTGACCTTGACGACGCCGGTGCCGAACGCGCGATCGACGTAGTCGTCGGCGATCACCGGGATCGTCCGCCCGCACAGCGGCAGCGTGACCCGCTTGCCGATCAGGGCGCTGTAGCGCTCGTCTTCCGGATGCACCATCACCGCGACGTCGCCGAGCATCGTCTCGGGCCGCGTGGTGGCCACCACCACATCACCCGAGCCATCCTCCAGCGGATAGCGGATGTGCCACAGGGAGCCGTCCTCCTCCTCGCTTTCGACCTCGAGGTCGGACACGGCCGACTTCAGCACCGGGTCCCAGTTGACCAGCCGCTTGCCTCGGTAGATCAGGCCCTCTTCGAACAGTTGAACAAACGTCGCGGTCACGACTTTCGACAGCTTGTCGTCCATCGTGAAGTACTCGTGCTTCCAGCTGACGCTGTCGCCCATGCGGCGCATCTGCTGCGTGATGGTCGAGCCCGACTGCTGCTTCCACTCCCACACCTTCGCGACGAAGTTCGGGCGCCCGAGGTCGTGGCGGCTCTGCTTCTGTTCCTGCAACTGGCGCTCGACGACGATCTGTGTCGCGATGCCCGCGTGGTCGGTGCCCGGCACCCACAGCGTGTTGTGCCCGCGCATGCGGTGGTAGCGCGTCAGCGAATCCATGATCGTCTGGTTGAACGCATGGCCCATGTGCAGCGTGCCGGTGACGTTGGGCGGCGGCAGCTGAATCGAGAAAGAGGGCTGGGCGGCATCGAGCGTTGGCTCGTAGACGCCGCTTTGTTCCCACAGCGGCCCCCAATGGGCCTCGATGGCGGCGGGTTCGAAGGACTTGGCCAGTTCGGTCATGGGGACACCGGGTTGGGCGCCGCGAAATCGGGCGCCGGAGAGCAGAAAAACGGAGGCCGAATTGTAGGAGGGCGGCTCCTAGAATCCCTTGATGTCCAGCCCCCCGGAAAGCCCAGCTGCCGTCGCTCCTCACGAGGATCCCTCGATACCCCTGTTCGAGGAAGACGAGCCCCCGGGTGCCGCGGGGCGCGCCACGGGTGAGATCGATGCGGAGCCCGGCCTCGCCGTTCCTTCGTCCGACAACCTGTTGCGCGGGCTGAATCCGGAGCAACTGGCTGCCGTCACCTTGCCGGCGCGCCCGTCGCTGATCCTGGCCGGCGCCGGTTCGGGCAAGACCCGCGTGCTGACCACGCGCATCGCGTGGCTGATCCAGACGGGGCAGCTGTCGCCGGGCGGCGTGCTGGCGGTGACC
>ERZ795056.5406-NODE-5406-length-12838-cov-5.108112_pt1 | contig 12838 bp, 8 predicted proteins | sample MGYA00375140_ERZ795056 | MGnify/ENA primary metagenome ERZ795056 (study PRJEB30185, sample SAMN05720227) | activated sludge metagenome | isolation source: Anaerobic digester | place: USA | collected 2015-03-09 ...
CCCCTGGTCATGGCCTCGCGGACCACACGCTCGCCGTCGTGCGACAGGCTGAGGTTGTTGCGCTGGATCGTGCCGTCCATCCGGCTGCCGGCCGAGCCCTTGAAGCCGGGCGGGAGCGGATAGATGTTGAAGCCGTTGAAGGTCGTTGCGCCGCGCAGCAGCACATAGTCGGCCATGTTGACTTCAGAGATATCGCTGAACTTGCTCGCGCACTGGTCGCTGAGCCCGCCGAGCTTGTTGCCCTTGAAGAAGTTGTTGCCGCACTTGTTGTCGCAGAAGTTGAAGCCCTGATCGTTCGTGAGCGGGAACGGTCCGACGTTGTCGTCGTAGTAAAAGCAGCCGGCGATCGCCTGGGTGGCGCGCATGGCCTTGCCCGGGTCGGTGTCCTTCGGATAGTAGATGTCCGCGCCAGCGAGGCGGCTGTTGATCTTGTGGGCCAGGTAGAAAGTGCGGACCCCCTTGTCGTAGTAGCGCTTGAGGCGGTCGACGGGGTCGAAGGTGCGGTCCTCCGCGCCGAAGGAGTACTCGGATTCGACGCCGAGGATGACGGCCAGCTTGTCGTCGGCGATGATCCGTCGCGCGTCGGCGGACGAATACGCGATCTCCGTCCACGCGCTGTTCGCCTTGGCCCACGCCTTGAGCGCGTCGAGCTGGCGCTCCAGGGACTCGAGGCTGTCGCCCTTGGAGCACGGGTAGCCGTCGCCGCCGGCGCCGCCCTTGCCCTTGTTGGCGTAATACAGCTGCTCGCACATCGCCTCGTTCTCGACGGCGAACGCCACCATGATCCGCATGCGCGAGTCCTTGAACTCGGCCTCGGTCGGCTTGTGCGCGTCCTTGATCCACTCGGTGCTGTAGCGCAGGTGGGAGTTGCTGTCGTGCACGGGGCCCTTGAGGCTCTTGTGGTCGCCCATGTCGGAGCCGAGGGACCCGGTCGCCGCGACGATGTTGCCCTTGACCTCGCCGTGGTCGCAGCCGCTCAGCACCTTGCAGCCGCCGCATTCGGCGGTGTAGCCGTTCTCCATGATGCCGTTGCGATAGTTGCCCGGCGCGCCGGCGAAGGCGTAATTTCCGCCGAAGGCCATGCCGTAGGTCGGGTGCTCGTGGGTGAGCACATAGCCGGTGATGCGGGGCTTGATGGCCGGCGCCTTGGTCGGCGTGGGCAGCTGGGCCCCCTCGGCGGCCTTCGATGGGACCGGCTTGCCGAGCTCGATGCGCTGCATGGCACCATCGTTGAAGATGTCGCCATTGGCCGCGCCGTCGCCGCTACACCCCTGCGTGGCCAGCAGCCCGAAAGCACAGAGACCGATGTAAAACTGCGGTGCGATTGTCATGGTTCCTCCTGATGCATCGCGTGGCTACCCGGCCACGACACCCCACGGTACAGGGGAACTCCGGCGTTGGCGAGGGTCGTGCCGGACCGCCCGTGACCGGGCTTGCCCGGCGCGTTCCCGGGCCCGGAGGGCAGCACGATCGCGCTGACGGAGCGCGCTCGCCGATATCAGCGCATCTCGTTTGCGGACCGATCCTCGGCGGCCGCATGCGGAGTCGCGCCGGGGCGGAATTGGTGGTACGAGAGGCGATGTTCACGGCCCCTCGCTCGACCCTCGCGCTGCTAGGTACGCTGGTAACGATCGCTGGATGTGGTGGCGACGGTGGTGGTGGCGAGACCACGTGTGCATCGGCGGGCTGCTCCGACGATTCCGGGGGCACGGGCGGCCCGACGACCGGCACCGGGGGCGAGGGCACGGGCGGCTCGACTTCCTCTTCCTCGAGTAGCGGTGGTGAGGCCGGGGACTCGTCGACGTCGAGCGCGGAGAGCACGGGCAGCCCGACCTCGAGCACCGGCGGCGGCGACCCGACGATGTCGGCCGGTTGTGGCAAACCGCCGTTGCACATGCCCGGCGGGGTGCAGGTGGAGATCGACGCGGGGCCGGCGGGTGACGGCATGCGCGGGTTCTTCTTGAGCTTTCCGGCGAATTACGATCCGAACCAGGCGCACCGGCTCATCCTCGGGTATCCGGGCACCAACTGGGTCGGCGAGCAGATCCAGCCGTATCTGGGTCTGGAGGAGGGGGCGCAGGGCGACGAGATCTTCGTGTACCCGGATCCGCTGTGGCGCGACTTTCCGGACTGGGGCAACCTCGGCGGGTGGGTGCTCGGGCCCAATGCGTATCCGGCCGACGGGGATCAGGACCTCGTGTTCACCGGGGCGATCCTCGATTACATGGCGGCTGAATATTGCATCGACACCGACCGGGTGTTCGCCACCGGGCACAGCTGGGGCGGTGATATGGCGATGGTGGTCAGCTGCTTCCTCGGCGATCGCTTTCGGGCGTCGGTGCCGGTCGCGGCCAATCGGCCCTACTGGTTCGAGGAGGACGGCGGTTGGTCGAAGTGTTCGGGGGACACGGCGGTATGGACGATGTTCGGCGCCGGCGATGACCACTTTACATGGCAAGATTATGACGGTCAGTTCGGTGACGAATGCCGGGACTTCTGGGTGGCCGAGCGCGGCTGCGCGGGGGTCGACCAGGCGGTGGACCTCGGGCTCGGGGCGAGCATGGAGTGCGTCGAATATGCCGGCTGCGCGCAGCCGACCCGCTATTGTCTGTATGACGCGCAGTTCGGGCACCAGCGGCCGGACTACTTCCCGGCGGCGTCGATGGCGTTCTTCAGGTCATTTTGAGCGGCGGGTCGCTCACGCTTCACCCCGCACGCGGCGGCCCATGCCGCGCACGATGAGGGTTCGCTCGCGCTCGCCGGTCGGTGTGCGTGTGGCCATCTCGTCGACGGCCTCGAGGACCATCGACGCGAGGCCCTCGAAGGCCTCGGGTGTGAAGCGCACAGTGGTTGCGCCGAGGTTGAGGTGGATCATCGAGCAGCTGCAGGCCTCGATCGTGACGTTCGGGCCGGAGGCGAGGCGGGTGCGCTGGCAAGGTCGGGACGGGTTCATGGGATGCTCGTCACTTTCGAGGTGGACATGGTGGAGGTACGAACGCTGGTGAAAGTGGCCGCGGGCGAGGTCAAGAGGGCGAGGTCGCGCGACCATGAACCGCCCCGCCCGCGACCTCGAGGAAGATCATTCGGGGGCCGAGATCGCGGCCCAGCGCAGCGAGACATAACCGGAGGTGCCGGCGTCGTCGTAGTAGTCCTGCATCTGGACCTTGAAGTAATGGTCCTCGGCCGAGCGCACCACGTAGACCACGTCGCGGGCGGTCAGCACGTGGGTCGTCGGATCGTAGTCGTACCACAGGTCGAAGGCGTAGCCGGGCATGGTCTCCATGTCCGCGGGATCGCCGGCGTCCGCGTCGGTGGCGTAGCCGTCCGCGGGGGCCACTTCGATCGCGTCGAAGTCGGCGCCCTCGAGCGCGGCGACCTCGATGCGGGTGGCGACGTTGAAGCGCAGGAAGCCGAGGTCCCAGGTCGGCGAATCTTCGGACACCTCGGCGCCGGACTCGAGGTCGAGGCGGCGCCAGGTGCTCTCGTCGCGGGCATCGACCACGGTGATATGGCTGCCGTCGGCCCGGTCCTCGGTGTGGATGCCCCTGTCGACATTGTCGCTGTCGTTCCCGTCGTCGGCGGGCAAACAGGCGGTGAGCGGGAGCAGCAGGAGGGCGGCGTGAAGTTTCATCGGGGACTCCGGTGGCGGAAGGTCAAGCCGCCGTAAAATGCGCGAGGCATGAGCGGGAGATAACTGGCATCACCGGCGTCGAGCAGGTTGTCGACGCCGAGGAACAGAGAGACGCGGCCCCTGAGCAGGTCCTGGGCGAGTCGCAGGTCGAGGGTCGTGTAGCGTGCGACGGTGATGGTTTCGTCGAGTCCGTCGCCGTCGTCGTCGACGTAGTAGAACTGTCGGCCCTGGATCCCGGCGCGCAGCTGGGCCTGGGTGCCGCTGCGGCGGTGGTGAAATTGCAGGCGCAGCGAGCCCTGATGCCGCGGCTTGCCCGGCAGGGCCCGGCTGCGCGCGCGATCGAGGGTGTCGCCGAGCGTGTAGCTGGCGTCGAGGGCGAAGTGTTTGAGCACGCGCAGACCGAACACCGCCTCGAGGCCGCGCGTGCGCGCCGCGCCGATGTTGACGTACGAGAACAGGTTCTGGCCGATCGCGCCGCCGGTGGTGTCGATGGTGATCAGGTTGCGCAGGCCGTTGGCGAATGCGTGCACCTCGATCTGGGCGAAGGCGGCGGCGCGCGCCAGGAAGCCGACGGTCAGGCCGCGCGAGGTCTCCGGCGTGAGCTCGGGGTTGCCGGTCACGCGGTAGCCGGCGGAAGGATTGGCGAAGCTGAGGTAGAGCTCGCGAAACGAGGGCGCGCGATAGCCGAGCCCGGCGCTGGCGCGCAGCGTGAGTGCCGGGTGGGGGTCGTAGCGCACGGCCAGGCGCGGGGTCGCGTGGGCGCCGAATTGACTGTCGAGGTCGAAGCGACCGCCGGGCACCAGCACGAGACGTCCCGGCAGCACGCGCCACTCGTCCTGCACGAACAGGGCGAAGCGCTGCCGGGTGCCTCGACCCTCGGCCAGGCGCGGAGTGGAGAGGCCCTCGAACTGGCTCTCGATGCCGGCGGTGAACATGTGCTTGCCGGCGACGAGGTGGTCATATTGCGCGCTGACCTGGCCGAGCAGGTCGCGGGTGCGCTGGAGTTCGTCGAGGTCGTCGGAGGCGCGCTGGTCGAGGCCGTAGCGGTCGCCGAAGTAAACGAGGTGGGCGATGAGGCGCAGCCGGGCCGGGGCGCTCCACGTGATCTCCGGCGTCAGGGTCAGCGAGGCGGTGCGCGTCAGGTTGCGGCGGTCGAACACGGCCCCAGTCGCGCTGAGGTCGACGCCGCGGAGGTCACGCTGCTGGGCGTCGGCGGTGGCGGTGATGCGCAGGTCGGGGCGCAGGCGCAGCTCGGTCCATTGCGAGAGGTTGAGGTTGTTTTGATAATTGCCGGTGGTCGCGACATCGGCCGGGTCGCGGTCGAAGCCGCGGGTGTGGTGCCAGCCGCCCGCCAGCCCGGTGCTCCAGCGGCCGCGTCGCAGGCCCGCGCGCGCGCTGAGGTCCTGGGTGTCGAAGGAGCCGAAGCTGGCATGGGCCTCGGCCTCGCGCGCGCGCCGGGTCTTGCGGGTGATGATGTTGATGACGCCGGCGATCGCGTCGGAGCCGTAGAGCGCCGAGCCGGGACCCTTGACGATCTCGACCTGCTCGATGTCCTCGGCGGGGAAACGTGAGAGGTCGAGCGTGCCGTTGATCCGTCCGGTCGCGCGCTGGCCGTCGACGAGGATCAGCGTGTATTTGGGGTCGAGGCCCTGCATCGTCACGCCGGCCCCGCCGGCCCCGCCGAAGCTGCGCAGGACCTGCAGGCCCGGGTGCTCCTCGAGCAGCTCGGCGAGGTTCTCGGCGCCCGAGGCCTCGATCGCGTCGCGCCGGATCACCTGCGTCGCCACGGCGCTGTCGCCGAGGGCCTGCTCGGTGCGTGCACCGGTGACGACGATCGTGCGCGACTCGCTGGCGAAGTCGACCGGCGCCGGGGTCGGGGCGGGTGGCGTCGGCGGCACGGCGAGGGCGAGGGACATGGTGGCGGAGAGAAACACGATCGGGGACGTGAGAACTGGTGCTGGTAGGTTTTGATGTTGAAAATTGATTTCAATTGAGAGGGTGCCAGGAGGGAGGACAGGCGTCAACCGGGTCACAGGTCACGTCTGGGGCAGAACGTGGATGTGGGTCCGTGGTTGACTTTTGATAATGAAAAGTGTTTTCAATTGAGAGGGCGCGCAAAAACGCGCCCGGGCGTCGTGCCGCTCGGGGTTTTTTCAGGGCGGTGTGACACGGTGGAGCGAGCCGTCGCCGGGCTCAATGCGCGGACAGCATGTCGGCGATCAGGAGGCGAGCCGCGCTTACCAGGCCGAGAGCTCAGCGCCCAGGCGCTCCAACTTCGTCACCCAGTCGTTGAAGTGCGGGCACTTCGCGCGAAGCGTCGGGAGTCCGATGGCCGCGGCTGCGGGTGCACCCACCCGGACCTTCAGCTTCTCGTAGGCCGGTACGCGCTTGATGAGGCGCTTGCTGGGCGCGGTGGTAGCCCCGTCGTTGATGTCCTCTGGCGTCATGCTTTCGACTTCCCGGGCGAGGGCCGACAAGCCGGCTTGCGCACCGTCGATGCGCTGGTGCAGCGTGGTGAGGTCGCAATAGAGGAGCGCCTCGAACTCGTGGACCTGAATGTACGGTGCGAAGCGGCTGTCGCCGAGCGCGGCTTGAAACGCGGCCTCGAGCGTGGCCACCCGGTCGGCCCGCAGTGCCTGTCTGGATGCCTCGTCCCGGCCGGGAAAGCTCGAGGGTAGACCGTAGAGGTCGATCATCGTGGTGAAGCGGACCTCGGGGCCGCTGTCCTCGCGCATCAGGCATTCGAGATCTCGACGGAGCACCTCGAAGCTCACGAGACCGCCGCGCTTGTTCAACTTTCGGTTGGTTTGCACGACACGCGGCCGGACGTCGATCGCTCGATGGGCGAGGTGTGGTTTTAATAGCAGGTCGACGAACTCGCGCTCGGATTGGCCCTCGACCACGATGTACAGGCGCACCCAGTTCATTCAGGGGTTGCCGCCGATCTGGTTCTTCTCCCACAACTGGCCGAGCGTATAGTCCTCGAGCCACGCGTCGAGCTTGCTGGCATCGAGGCGCTCGAGCACCGTCTCGCCGGCCTGCTGGTTGGCGACGATCACCTGCTCGGGCTCCACCTCGTCGAGCAGCAGCGACGACTGGGTTGAGACGATGATCTGCCCGCGCTGCGCCGCGTCATGCAACAGCGATGCGAGCAGCTTGATCGCCAGCGGGTGCAGTCCAAGCTCCGGTTCGTCGATGATCAGCGTCGCGGGCGGGTCGGGCTGTAACAGCAGCGTCGCCAGGCAGATGTAGCGCAGCGTGCCGTCGGAGAGCTGGGAGGGGTAATAAACGAGATCGCAGTAGCGATCTTTCCATAGCAGCTGTGTCTGACCGGGCGCGACCTCCTTCAGCACGAAGGACCCGAAGAAGGGGGCCACTTGACGGACGGTCTCGACGATGCGCGCGAAATGCTCGGGGTGGGTCGCCGAGATTCGCAGCAAGAACGCGGCGAGGTTGGCGGCGTCGCTGTGCAAGGCGTCATTGTCGACGATGTTGATCGGGCGCAGGATCCGGGCGCCGGGGGATGTGTCATGGAAATGATGGACGCGCCAACCCTGGAGGGTTTGCACCGTCCAGTCCTCGGTCTCGTGGTCCCACGCGAATGTGCGCAAGAGCTGGCTTTCGCGGTGCCCGCGCGATTGATCCGGTGTCGCTCGCGGTGCGAAGGGGGCGACTTCGTGGGCGAAGAATAGAGAGAAGCCGTCGTCTGCGGCCCGGAGCGTGAACTCGTACTCGTTGAGGCCGAACTTCAGATGGGCGCTGAATTCCGGCGTCACCTTTGACCCACGAAAGAGAAATGCGTTGGCGCCACCTCGCTGGCTGACATAATTTTGCAGACCCTTGCTCGGGTCCATCATGTGTCCGAGCAGCTCGAAGAAGCGGACGAAGTTGGTCTTCCCCGAACCATTCGCGCCGATCAGGACATTGAGCCCGGGATTGAGGCGCAGCGCCTTCAGATCGCGGATGGATTTGTATCCGCTCAGTGTGATCTCCTCGAGCGGACGCTTGGGTGTCGTGGGCATGGCAGGCGGCGGTGAGAAGCTATCAGAGCGGGGATCAGGAGGCGAGGGGGCGGCTGCACTCGAGCGGGGTGCCGTCGCGGTAGCGCAGGATGTGGCCGCGGACGGCGGGCACGCGGGGGCCGGTGGTGATGATGCCGACGAGGTTGAGGGGGTCGGTGGTGGCGACCTCGATGTCCTCGGGGGTGCCGGTCGTGGGTTCGCGCTGGAGGGCGCGCAGGGCCTCCACGGCCTCGGGCAGGGCGAATTGTTCGCCCTGCAGGCCATTGACGAAGCGGCCGCCGCGGATCTCACCGCGGGCCTCGAGGCGGCGGTAGATGTCGAGGAGCGTGCGCCAGGGTGGGGCGTCGGATTCGCGGCCGAGCAGGGCGCGGGCGACGATGCCGTAGCGGCGCAGGTAGAGGCGGGCGCGGTCGACCGGGCTGCCGTCGGCGAAGGGGTCGGGGGCTGGGCTGCCGCCGAGTTCGCGGGCGATCAGTGACCAGCGGCCGCGCAGGAGGCGACGCGGGCCCCGGCCGCCGGTCTCACACAGGCCGCGCAGGCCGGCGAAGCCGTCGCTGGTGATCGCGCCGGCGCGGGCCAGCTCCCATAATGCCTCCTCGAGGTCATGGGTCGTGGTCGTGGCGGCGCGCAGGTCGGCCGCGAAGGCGGCGCCGCGCTCGAGCTGGCCGGCGATGTCGCGGGCCAGGGCCGACAGGTGCGGCCATTCGCTCGCCGGGGTCGAGGATGGGGATACGAGGAAATTGGCGTGTTCGCGCAATAACAATGCGACCTTGCCGGCGCCGCGCGGGAGCTCGCCGGGCTCCAGGCCCTCGGCGGGCAATGGTGTGAGGCGGCCCCAGGCGACCTCGCCGGAGAGGCACAGCTCGTCGAGCCAGGCGGGGTCGTAGTCGGCGACGCGGCGCGGCAGGACCTCGCGCTCCCAGGCCTGGGCGGGCAGCTCGAGGCCCTCGAGCTGCTCGACGATGCGCAGCAGGCCCTCGGGGCCGTGCAGCTGGGTGCCGGGCTGCACGTGTTGCCAGCGCAGGAGGAAGCGGACCAGGTCGGCGGGCGCGACCGGGCGAATGTCCTCGCGCAGGCGGCCGAGCGTGAGGCGATGGATTCGGTGCAGGACGCGGCGCTCGCACCACTCGATGTCGTGGGGTGGAGATTCGCCGGGGAGGGTAGATTCGGTGTATGGCGATTCGGAGTGTGGAGATTCGTGCGGGGTGAAGTGGCCCTGCATGACGATGCCGTCGAGCTCGAGGTGGGCGAGCGCGGCCTCGATCGGGTCGGGGGGCAGGAGCAGGGCCCTGGCGAGGGCGGCGACGGTGATCGGTCCGGCGCTGTGCATGAAGGCGCGCACGATGCGGTGGGCGGCGTCGTCGGGGTCGATGTCCTGGTCGAGCGCGGGCGGGAGCTGCAGCGGCGGGTTCAGGCGGGCGGCGGGCCACAGGGCGCGGATCAGGGGTAATTGTTCGGCGGCGACCCAGCGCGGTTCGGTGTGATCGTCGTGGGTCAGCCAGGCCGTGGTGGCGCGGCCGCGGGCGACCAGCGCGGTGATCAGGTGTGACCATTCCGGGCGCGGGGCGAGCAGCAGCGGGGCGCAGAGCAGGTCGTGGAGCTCGTCGGGGTCGCGTGGTGGTTCGGCGCCGATGCGCAGCTCGGCGACCACTAGATCGATGGCGCGAGGGTCGAGGCGCAGCAGGTCGCCGCCGCGCAGGGAGAGCTCGCCGGGGCGGGCGGTGCGGACCTGCCGGGCCCAGCGCTCCTCGAGCGGGGCGTCGTCGAGGAAGGCGAAGGGGTTGGCGTTGATGATCGCGTGGGCGAAGGGCGAGGGGGCGATGGTGTCGCGCGAGAGCGTGCGCAGGTCGCCGCCGTGCAGGCGCCGCAGCAGCGCCTTGAGGCCCGTGGCGTCCATGAACTCCTCGAGGCAATCGCGGGTGGTCTCGTTGACGAGCGGGTGATCGGGGAGCTCGATCGGCTGGCCGCCGTGGTTGTCCTGGCAGCCGGCCTGGGCCGGGAACACGGCGGCGAGCAGGTCGGCGGCGCGCATGCGAAGGATCGGGGGCGGGGTGCGGCGACCGCCGGAGAAGCGCAATACGGCCAATGCGCGGGTGGCGTTCCAGCGCCAGCGGGTCTCCCACATCGGCGATTGCAAGGCGGCCATGACGAGGGCCTCGTCGACGGCGTGCTCATGCAAGAACTCGAAGATCGCGGCGAGCGGGAAGGAATGTTGCGGGCCGAGGGACAGCAGGATCGCGTCGTCGGTGGCGGCGGCCTGCAGCTCGAAGTCGAAGCTGCGGCAGAACTTCTTGCGCAGGCCGTGGCCGAAGGCCCGGTTGATGCGCGCGCCGAAGGGGGCGTGGATCACCAGCTGCATGCCGCCGGCCTCGTCGAAGAAGCGCTCGGCGATCATGCAGTCCTGGGTCGGCACGCCGCCGAGGGCCTCGGCGCCCTCGCGGATGTAGGCGAGGGCCTGGGCGATACCGCCGTGGCATAGGCCGCAGCGGTCGCGCAGGATGGCCGCGGCGATCGTGTCATTGCCGGCTGCGAGATATGTCCATAGTTCCTGGCGCAGGTTGGCGACCTCGGCGGAGAGCTCGGCGCTGCGGGCCAGGCCCTCGCCGTTCCAGAACGGGATGTTGGGCGACTGGCCGCGCGCGTCCTCGACGCGCACGCGGCCCTGCTCGACCCGGCGCACGCGCCAGGCGTGTGAGCCGAGCTGAAAGATGTCGCCGACCATGCTGTCGATCGCGAAGTCCTCGTCGACGGTGCCGACGGTTTGTTCGCTGCTGTCCTCGATGACGGTGTAGTCGGCCTTGTCCGGGATCGCGCCGCCGGAGGTGAGGGCCGCGATGCTGGCACCACGGCGGCCGCGCGCGCGCTGCTCGATGCGGTCGAGGTGAAGCAGGGCGCCGGAGCGGCCGCGGCGGGTGGTGGTGCCGTCTCCGAGCATGGTGAGCAGCTGGTCGAAGGCGGGGCGGGTGAGCGCGGAGAAGGGGGCGGCGCGGCGGGCGAGGGCCCACAGGGCCTCGATGTCCCAGTCTTGCGTGGCGCAGGCGGCGACGAGCTGCTGGGCGAGGATGTCGAGCGGGCAGTCGCGCTGCACGGGTCGATCGATGCGACCGGCTTGCATGGCCCGGACCGCGGCGGCGCACTCGATGAGGTCGTCGCGGGTCATGGCGATCAGGCGACCCTTGGGGGTGCCGCCGACGTTGTGACAGGCGCGGCCGATCCGCTGGCGCAGCACCGCGATCGCGCGCGGCGAGCCGATCTGGATCACGAGCTCGACCGGGCCGACGTCGATGCCGAGCTCGAGCGAGGCGGTGGCGATCACGGCCTTGAGCGCGCCGGTCTGCAGGCGCTGCTCGACGCTCTGGCGGGTGCGCTTGCTGAGCGCGCCGTGGTGGGCCGCGACCACGCCCTCGCCGAGGCGCAGCTCGAGGTCGTGGGCGATGCGCTCGGCGAGGCGGCGGCTCGGCACGAATACGAGGGTCGTTTTGTGCTGGGTGAGGTGAGCCTCGATCTTGGTGTAGACATCGGCCCAGGCGGTCCGTGAGGCGACCGCGGAGAGCGTCTCCTGGGGGATCTCGATGGCGATGTCGAGGGCTTGATTGCGGCCGGCGTCGACGAGGTGGCAGGGGTGGGGCGCGCCGTGGGGATCGTGGCCGACGAGGAAGCGGGCGGCCTCGGCGGGCGGCTCGATGGTCGCGGATAAACCAATCCGTTGCAGGCGACGTCCGCACAGCGCATCGAGGCGCTCGAGTGAGAGGGCGAGGTGGGCTCCGCGGCGGTTGCCGACGAGGGCGTGGATCTCGTCGACGATCACCTGCTCGCAGCCGGCGAGGATCGCCCGGCCGCGCGCGGAGGTCAGCAGCAAGTAGAGGGATTCGGGGGTGGTGATCAGCAGGTGCGGTGGTTTGCGGACCAGGCGGGCCCGCTCGCTCGCGCTCGAGTCGCCGGAGCGCACGGCGCTGCGGATCGGGGGCAGCGTCAGGCCGAGGGCGAGGGCGGCGGCCTCGATGCCACGCAGCGGCGCCTGCAGGTTGCGCTCGACGTCGGCGCCGAGGGCCTTGAGCGGCGAGATGTAGACGATCTTCACGCCCTCCTCGAGGGTGTCGGTGAGGGCGCGCGCGACCAGGGTGTCGATGCCGGCGAGGAAGGCCGCGAGGGTCTTGCCGGAGCCGGTCGGGGCCATGATCAGCGTGTGCTGGCCGCGGGCGATCGCCGCCCAGCCGCCGCGCTGGGCCTCGGTCGGGCCGGCGAAGCGCTCCGTGAACCACTGCTGGACCGGGGCACAAAATCGCGGCGGGGTCGGAGCGTCCATCCGGGCGCGAACATAACCGGCGGCTGATTGGGTGTACAGTGGGGGTCATGCCCGCCCCGCAGGTCCCCTACAGTCCGCCGCGGCTCCCGCAAGCGACGGCCCTCGCCGCGCTGGAGGCCGAGTGCACGCTGTTGCAGGCGCGGCGCTCGGTGCGGCGGTTTTCGACCGACCCGGTGCCGCGCGCGCTGATCGAGGTGGCGCTGCGCATCGCGGGTACGGCCCCGAGCGGGGCGCATCGCCAGCCCTGGTACTTCGTGGCGATCGCCGACCCGGCGAAGAAGCGGGCGATCCGCGCGGCGGCGGAGCGTGAGGAGCGGGACTTTTATGAGCGACGTGCGCCGGCCGAGTGGCTCGCCGCGCTCGAGCCGCTCGGGACGGATTTCGAGAAGACGCACCTCGTGGATGCGCCGTGGTTGATCGTCGTGTTTCAGAAGAATCAGGATGTGCTGCCCGACGGTCGTGAGGTGAAGACGTACTACGCGGCGGAGTCGGTCGGGATCGCGGTCGGGCTGTTGATCACGGCGTTGCATCGCGCGGGGCTGGCGACCCTGACGCACACGCCGGCGCCCATGAGTTTCTTGCGGGAGCTGTGCGGGCGGCCGGCGAGTGAGCGGCCGTATGTGATCTTGCCGGTGGGCTATCCGGCGAGCGATTGCACGGTGCCGGATCTGCAGCGCAAGTCGCTCGAGGAGATCGCGGAATTCGTGGAGGGCTGAGCGGCGCTCAGCGGCGGCGTCGGAAAGCGAAGCCGGCCGATAGACCCAGCGCGAGGCAGCCTCCGCCGATCACCAGGTCGCGGGCCAGCGGCGGGCGGGTGACGGTCGGTGTGGCGGCGGGTGGGGCCGTGGTGACCGTCGGGGCTGGGCTGGCCTTGGGGAC
>ERZ795056.5412-NODE-5412-length-12827-cov-7.759161_pt1 | contig 12827 bp, 11 predicted proteins | sample MGYA00375140_ERZ795056 | MGnify/ENA primary metagenome ERZ795056 (study PRJEB30185, sample SAMN05720227) | activated sludge metagenome | isolation source: Anaerobic digester | place: USA | collected 2015-03-09 ...
AACCCAGGCCAAGGTCATTTGCGGCTGCAGCATAGATTCAGTGGGCCCGAAAACACTTCGGTTATCATATGATGGTGTCACTCCTTGTGGAAATCCCTCCCGAACCAGAGGAGGGAAAATTACTTTTACCCTCGTCAATGGAAACCGGTGGTCTGAGCAGGGGGCTGTTCTCAACATAACCCTCGACAATTACAAAGTGGTGAGGTTGTCGGATAAAAAGTCCTGGAATTTCAACGGAAGCAAAACATTGAAAAACATCAGGGGAACTAACTGGGTTGGTTTTCTGGCCAGAACTGATTCATTGTTGTATCAGGAAAGAGCAAGAAATATGGTGGTAACCATCAACAACACAGCGAATGTAACATACAATATTGCCCGAACCACCACATGGAAATCGGTTCAGGAAACCAACCGGAGTTTTATTCAGTTTTCGGCTATTGGCGATACCACCATCGATGGCCTTACCAATATAGACACCTGGGGAACCAGCCGTTTTCAACACACATTTACCAACCAGTACCTCAGTCGGTTGGTGAGTGATACCTACTGCAATGTCTGGAGACCCAGAGGCGGAGAAATACAACATAAATCAAACGGTAATACTTTGACTTTGACCTTTGGAGTGAATGAACAAGGTCTGCATGATACCCGGGATTGTGCGTATGGCTGGAAAATGAAAGTTCAGACAGCCGCAGGTGTTGTTAACGAACGGATTTACAGTTACTAAATAATACGATACCGTCCTTTCGGGCGCAGTGTCCAAATCTCGCCATCCAAATTCCGGATGGCGAGATTTTTTGTTTTTGCATGGAGAAGCTGTTGGAATGGGGAAGGAGTTTTTACGTCAGCATCCGAACTTCAACGTGATTTTTGTTGGAATTAGATTCAAATGAATCCAACGATGGAATTGCTCCATTAATCCCTGAAAATGAGGGTTCTTCAAAAAAATAGCTTTCAGGTTGGGAGATAAATGCCAAATTCGCCCTCTTTTTTACAATTCGGAGTCTTGTGTTTAGGGCCTTCGAACGAACGCACACAGTTGGAATGAGGTTTATTTTTATACTGTTTTTTTGTTGGATGGGATGCTTCTACGGCCTTATGGCTCAGGAAGATGCCCGTTTACAAAAAGCAGAAAAGCTCATTGGCTCCGGGAAAACAAAGGAAGCATACCGCATCCTGAATGAACTGGTGAAAACCAATCCCGGAAACCAAAGAGCCATTTTCCTGACAGGTAAATTATTTCTGGAAGAACATAAATTCAAACTGGCTAGTTTGTTTCTCAATCAGGCCATTGAAAAAAGTGACAATCCATCCGAAGAAATGTATTTTACATTGGGGGAGGCCTATCAGAAATCCCATCAGTTTGAAGATGCCATCGAGACATTTGAGAAATGTAAGCCGGGAGGGAAATACAAAAAACTGCTTCCGGGGAAGCTATTGGAATGCAGGACAGGTCAGGAGTTGAAGGCAAACCCCCTGGAAGTGAAAATTTCAAACCTGGGTGACAAGATAAATTCGCAGGGTCATGAATTGCACCCTTTGGTAACGGCGGATTTCATGCAGTTGTTTTTTACAAGAGGAGATGCAGCTGAGGAGAATCCGACCAAAGATGAAATCTACCAGAGCTTCAACAAAGCAGGCTGGGAAAAAGCCATCCCTCTGCCAGGTCCGATAAATTCGGATGAAGGATCCAACTGTTCCGGTATTTCTCCGGATGGGCAAACCCTCTATTTCATTCGTCCTCAGCAGAAAGGAGACATTTTCTTTTCCGAATTCAAGGATGGTTCCTGGTCGAAGCCCAAAGCCTTTCCATATAATTCACCTAAAACCGAATCCTCATTGAGTTTATCGGCGGATGGAAAACGGTTGTTTTTTGTGTCGGACCGGGCTGGCAGCAAGGACATTTTTGTCTGCACCAAAACGCCAAAAGGTTGGTCGAAACCTGTTCGTCCGGGGGCTTACATCAATTCTGCTGCAGACGAAGAATCGCCATGGCTGGATGCCGATGGTAAGTTTCTTTACTTCAGTTCCAAAGGACATGGAACAATGGGTGGTTTCGACATTTTCAAAGTGCCATATGGTGAAACCGGAGCAGATCCGGAGAACATTGGGTATCCCATCAACTCAGCTTCTGATGACCTTTATTTTATGCTTCTTCCGGATGAGAAAACGGCTTTCTACAGTTCTGGAAGAGACGGTGGTCATGGCGGACAGGATCTGTATTCCATCCGGATGTCAATCGGCAAAACACCTCAGCTGGCTTTATTTAAAGGAACGGTTTCGGAAACATCCGGCCTTCCCATTGATGCCAGTGTCCTGATCACCGAAACGGAAACCGGTCAATCGGTTGCAAAACTGAAAGCCCACCCCGAAACCGGAACCTTTGTTACCATGCTGCAATCAGGCAAATCCTATTCCGTGTTGGTAGAGAAAGAAGGCTATTTGTTTTACTCCGATCTTGTCAATCTCAAAGACCAGGAAACCTACAATGAACTGAGCCGGGATATCCGGATGCAGAAGTTGTTACCCGGGGTCACCCTTGTTCTCAATAACCTGTTTTTCGACAATGGTAAAAGCAGCCTGAGGAAAGAATCCAGCAAAGAACTGATGCGGATACTGTCCATTATGCGACAGAATCCTGGTCTTGTGGTGGAGATTGCAGGACACCTAGATCCGGGTGGTCCTGAAGATATTTTGCAAAAGCTATCTGAAAACAGAGCACAGGCAGTGGTCGATTATCTGGTCACCACCGGGATCAAATCTACCCGGGTGATCGCCAAAGGATATGGAAGCACCAAGCCCATAACCGACAACAAAACGGAACGCAGCAGGCAGCAAAACCGACGGACGGAATTCCGTATCCTATCCATTCAGTAGCATGAAAAAGCAGTTTGGCTGGCTCACATTCGGAATCTGGTGCTGGTTTACATCCATCGGTTTCGCACAGGTCAGCAACAAGGCTTTCTATTCAGATTCCGTTTCTTCATTGGAACCAGGGCAGTTTGATTTTCAGCTGGATCACCTAAACTTTACAAGGAACTACGAGTATTTCAATAAGATCACCGACGGCTACACACTATTCGGATTTCACCTGATCCCAACCATCCGCTACCAGGCCACCGATAAAGTACGTCTGGAAGGAGGTGGATTTATCTGGAAGGATTACGGTGCCAAAGGATTCCATACCATTGATCCAGTAATGCGGTTTCTGTATCAGACAGGAAGGCATAAAATCATCATGGGAACGCTGGAAGGAGGTCTGCAGCATAAAATGATCGAGCCTATGTATGATTTTGAAAACCAGCTGAACCGTCGGCTGGAATATGGTATGCAGTGGAAATATGCATCACCCTCTGCTTTTTGCGATGCCTGGATCGACTGGAGAACGATGATCTATCCGCAAAGCAATGTGAAAGAAGAAGTCCTTGGTGGCTTTCATGGTTTGAAGAAGTTTGAGATGGGTACCCGGTTTTCAACCACTCTTTCATTTCAGGGAACCGCGTACCACAGGGGAGGGCAGATCGATACGGTTGATGAACCCCTCACGACCTGGTTTCATGGTGCACCCGGCGCTTCACTTCAATACAAAGTCTCGGAACATGGGTTCCTGAAAGCCGTCGAGGTTCAGGCCTTTGCTGTCGGTTTTCTGGATTACTCATTTTATGATGCCTTCAGTTACAGAAAGTCATTGTCACCATACCTCAACCTTTCCCTGGATACCAAGGCTGGTGTTCTTATGTTTAGTTATTGGGAAAGCACCGGGTTTCCAACGTATCAGGGAGGCAAATTATACAGGACGGTATCGTCCAGTATGCATTACCGGGGATACCAGGAAAGCAGCCGGTCACTGCTCCTTATCCGGTTGATGTCTGACTTTAAAATCGGGCCGGACATATGGATTACCAGCCGGATTGAACCATATTATGACCTCAGAAATAAAATCTGGGAGTTCAATCACGGCTTTTACATTAATTACCGGGGTCAAATCTGGAAATCAAAAAAATCAAATCTGTAACGCAAATGCTGGATATTCAACATCTATCGAAGACCTACAGCAATGGGGTAAAAGCCATCAACAACATCTCTTTACAAATAAAGCCCGGCATGTTCGGTTTGCTTGGCCCAAATGGTGCCGGTAAATCCTCACTGATGCGGACGATTGCCACATTGCAGTTGCCTGATGAAGGAACACTTCGGTTCGATACGATTGACATTCTTAGCCAGCCTCAGGAGTTACGTAAAATTCTGGGATACCTTCCGCAGGAATTTGGCGTCTATCCAAAAGTATCAGCAGAAGAATTACTCACCCACCTGGCGGTTCTGAAAGGCATGACCGATACCGGAGCCCGAAAAGAATGGGTTGATTTTCTACTTCATAAAACCAATCTGTACGATGTGCGGAAGAAAAACCTGGGTACCTATTCCGGCGGGATGAAGCAGCGATTTGGGATAGCCCAGGCACTTTTGGGAAAGCCCCGTCTGATTATTGTGGATGAACCCACCGCAGGTCTGGATCCTGCTGAACGTAATCGTTTCCATAATTTATTGAGTGAAATCGGTGAAACAACGGTCGTGATTTTGTCAACCCACATTGTAGAGGATGTCAGCAATCTCTGCAACGACATGGCCATTATCAACAAAGGGAGCGTGGTGGCAAACGGAAGGCCACAGGAAACCTTATCAGCTCTGGAAGGAAAGATATTCAGCCGGATCGTAGAGAAAGCAGCGTTGGAAGAATACAGCCGTAGTTTTCGGGTGTTGAATTCCAGGCTGATGGGAGGGAAGCCACAGTTGTTTGTCTATGCCGATTCTCATCCGGGCGATGGGTTCCTTCCGGTGGAAGCGGGTCTGGAAGAAGTGTATTTCTATCACATCAACGGATAAGGTTTCAGTATGTCGAGTGTTCACAAGAATCTGGATAATTTCAGATCGGATGGTCTTAGGCCGGTAAAAGGAAAGCGGGTCGCCATCATCACGGCAGAATGGAACGAGGAAGTCACCTTTGCTATGCGTGACGGGGCGGTTGCTTTTTTGAAACAGTATGGCTTTGATGACTCGAATCTTCTGGTTCATCAGGTTCCCGGTAGTTTTGAACTGGTGTATGGGGCTTCTCACATGCTGGATAAAGAAAAGGTCGATGGCGTCATTGTGATTGGTTGTGTGATTCAGGGAGAGACACCGCATTTCACATTTATTTCCCAGGCAGTGGCAACCGGAATTGCGGAACTCAATATCCGGTCAGGCAGGCCGGTGATTTTCGGAGTTCTGACTACCCTGAATCAGGAACAGGCACTGGACAGAGCTGGAGGGAAGCATGGTAACAAAGGAACTGAGGCCGCAGCCACTCTTGTCAAGATGTTGAATTTCAACACTCTGGAAGCTTAAAATCTTTTCGTATTTAATTTTTTGGAATAATTAGGCCGAATCCTATTTCTTTGCGGCCTTATTAAACAAGTAACTGTACAACAATGTCAGAAATTGCTAGCAAAGTAAAAGCTATCATCATCGAAAAATTGGGTGTTGAAGAATCAGAAGTTGTGAACGAAGCATCCTTCACCAACGATTTAGGAGCCGATTCTCTGGATACCGTGGAGCTTATCATGGAATTCGAAAAAGAATTCGGTATCTCTATTCCAGACGATCAGGCTGAAAACATCCTCACTGTAGGACAAGCGATCAGCTATCTCGAAGCGAATACCAAATAATTTTCCAGATCATTTTCATCTGATATGCAATTTAAGAGAGTTGTCGTAACCGGCCTTGGGGCGCTTACTCCATTAGGAAACAGCGCACAGGATCATTGGAACGCTCTTATTTCCGGAAAAAGTGGGGCAGGTCCGATCACTCGGTTCGATGCGTCCAAATTCAGAACCCGGTTTGCATGTGAGGTGAAAGATTTTGATCCGGGAAAATATCTTGACCGGAAAGAAGCCCGGAAAATGGATCCCTTTGTTCACTATGCCATCGCCACTACTGACGAAGCAGTTGCAGATGCAGGCCTGAACAAGGAAACAGTCGATTTCAACAGAGTAGGCGTTATCTGGGGTTCCGGTATCGGAGGTCTGTTAACGTTTCAGGAAGAGGTATTGAATTTTGGTTCCGGTGACGGTAGTCCAAGATTCAATCCCTTTTTCATTCCAAAAATGATTGTGGATTCCAGTGCCGGTCTTATTTCCATGCGTCATGGTTTCAGAGGCCCTAATTATTGCACGGTCTCTGCCTGTGCATCTTCCAACAATGCCATCATCGATGCCTTCACTTATCTCCGAACCGGAAGAATGGAAGTGTGCATCACAGGTGGTTCTGAAGCTGCTGTCACCATTGCAGGTGTTGGCGGTTTTAATGCTCTCAAGGCAATGTCGGAACGAAATGAAGAGCCCGAAAAAGCATCCCGCCCTTACGATAAAAACCGTGATGGTTTCGTTTTGGGAGAAGGAAGTGCCGCCATTGTTCTCGAAGAATACGAGCATGCCGTAAAGCGGGGTGCCCGCATTTATTGTGAAGTAGTCGGAGGAGGAATGTCGTCAGATGCGTATCACATCACAGCTCCCCATCCGGAAGGACTTGGCTTTTTGTTGATGCTGAAAGATGCTCTTCGTGATGCAAATCTGGAACCGGAGGCGATTGACTACATCAATACCCACGGAACCTCAACACCCCTTGGTGATCCACTTGAATTAAATGCCATTCATGAAGTTTTTGGAGAGCATGCATTTGCGATGAATATTTCATCGACCAAATCTATGCACGGCCATTTGCTTGGTGCTGCCGGCGCTGTTGAAGCGGCAGCCTGTATCATGGCGGTCGACCAACAGATCGTTCCGCCCACCATCAATCTGGACGATCTTGATGAAAACATCGATCCACGATTCAATCTTACCCCAAATCATGCCCAAAAACGTACCATCCGGTATGCAATGAGCAATGGTTTCGGTTTCGGTGGACACAATGCCGCCGTGATCTTCAAAAAGATGGATTGATTTGATACAGTTCGTATCCCGATTATTTCCATTTTTCTCGTCCTCAAAGCCCGGGGACAAAGAATTTTCACAAGCTGTTCATTTACTCACTGGGCTCAGACCCGGTAATCTGGAGCTTTACCGGCTCGCGACAAAGCATTCGTCGGCGGCACAGAAAGTGAAAGATCACAACGAGCGGCTTGAGTATCTGGGAGATGCCGTACTTGGTTGCATCGTAGCCGAATTTCTGTTTAAAAAATTTCCGTTTAAAGAGGAGGGATTCCTCACCGAAATCCGAAGCCGGATGGTCAACGGTGAGCACCTGGCCACCCTCGCCCGCAAGATTGGTTTGTCAACACTTATCGATCACGATAAACGCCAGAGAGGGAGTCAGCTCGCCCGATCTTCCATGCACGGAGATGCAATGGAAGCCCTTGTTGCCGCAGTATTTCTCGATCATGGCTTTTCAAAATGCAAAGAATTTGTTCTGAAAAAGCTCATTTCTCCTCATGTGGATCTTGATATGATGGTTGAACAGAATGTCAATTTCAAGAGCCAGGTCATTGAATGGGCCCAGCGACAAAATAAGAAAGTGAGCTTTGAGATTGTCGATGAGAAAGGAGCTTCCCACTATAAAGAATTTGTCGCTGAAGTTGTGGTGGATGGTCAGGTGATGGGAAAAGGCAAAGGCATGAGCAAAAAGAAAGCGGAGCAGGCCGCAGCTGAAGACGCTCTGAAAGCCATTAAGTAGTTATTTCTGAAAGATACAGTCCGGATGAAGTAAAATCCCGGATTCATCAACCTTCTCATCCAAAGTTTCCACCATCTTTGGCGCTGTTAATTTATTCGCACACGTGCCATTTACTATTTTTACGATTGTCGGGGCCCGGCCTCAGTTTATTAAAGCAGCTGCTGTAAGCAGAGCCATTCGAAACCTTTATTCCAGCGATCTGACTGAGTTCATTGTTCATACAGGCCAACATTACGATTCCGGTATGAGCGATGTGTTTTTTGAGGAACTGGAAATTCCCAAACCCGCATTTCATCTCCATGTTGGTTCCGCCAGTCATGGTGCCCAGACGGCCTCTATGATGACCGCACTGGAAACGTTGTTCCTGAATGAAAAGCCAGACCTTGTGCTGGTGTATGGAGATACGAATTCTACATTGGCAGGTGCTCTGTCCGCTTCTAAAATCCAGATTCCGGTTGTTCATGTTGAGGCCGGGCTCCGCAGTTTTAACAAAGCCATGCCGGAAGAAATCAACCGGATTCTCACCGATCATGTGTCAACTTTGTTGTTTACCCCAACTCAGACTGGGGTAGAAAATCTGAAAAGAGAAGGCTTCGGGCAAACAGAAAATACTCAGGTAGATGCCAACCATCCACTTGTGGTTCACTCAGGCGATGTTATGTACGACAATGCCCTATATTTCCGTAAGCTGGCAGAGGAGAAGGCCAATGATTGGTTCCGGACGCTGGGTGCAGATAATGGATTTATCCTTGCCACCATCCATCGGAATGCGAATACGGATGATCCCAATAGATTGAAATCATTACTGACAGGTTTGAGCAATGCTTCAAAATATCTCAACCAGCCTGTTTTTCTTCCTCTGCATCCACGGACGCTGAAAATGATCCAGCAGTTCGGTGAGTCAGATGCATTTTTTACCGACCTGGCTTCCCGCAATATCCGCATACTTCCTCCGGCATCCTATTTACAGATGGTGTTGCTGGAGGCTCGTTGTACTTTCATTATGACGGATTCCGGTGGAGTTCAGAAAGAAGCCTATTTTTACCGGAAACCCTGTCTGGTACTCCGTCCGGAAACAGAGTGGGTCGAACTTGTACAATCGGGTGCCGCCATTCTGGTGGATGCCGATGAAAAGAGAATGCAGGAAGCGGTGGCTTTTTTCAGTAACCAGGAATATCCGGCTCCGGATGGATTTTACGGGGACGGGAAAAGTGCAGAATTTATTTGCGGTGAGATCCTCCAAATGCTGAAGAGCCAAAAGGATTCTGCAAATTGCGGAACGTAGTCACACCTCCAGAACATGGCAAAATTAGGTTCTTTCCATCCTTCCACAGCCCGGAAAAAACGATCCTGGGCATGGCTTTTCTGGTTGATTGTGCTTTCTGGAATGGTGGTCGGTTTACATTTTCGTTGGGGACTCACACCACCTGTTGCCCGGTTTTTAAGTCCGTTTGAAGGCGCATGGCAGATAGTGTTTCAGGAATATCAGAGCCCTGGAACTTACACCTTAAAAGGAAGAGATGGTCAGATAACCATTGAGCTGGATCGCGATCTGATTCCGCATATTTCTGCGGTTTCGCACAGAGATCTGTTTTTCGGACAGGGTTTCATCACAGCCCAACACCGGCTCTGGCAAATGGATTTTCAGAATCTGGCCGTTTCGGGCAGGTTGTCAGAAGTGGTGGGCGACAAAACGCTGGAGCTGGATCAGTTTCAGCGCCGCTTCGGTTTGTCAGAAGCCGCTCGTCTCAGTGGAGAATTAATGATGAAAGATTCCCTCACACGAAATGTGTTGCTAGCTTATACGGAAGGCATCAATCAGGCTATTGAAGACTGGCCGGTGCGTCAACTCCCGATCGAATTTAAAGTGCTGGATTACCAACCGGAACCCTGGAAACCTGAAAATACCGGGTTGCTTCTGAAGAGAATGGCGTATACACTTTCCGCTCATTCGGACGATAAATCACTGAGCCTCACAATGGAGAAGTTTGGTAAATCCGTCTGTGATCAGTTGTTCCCGCAATTTATGCCGGATGAGGAACCCATCATTCCTAAAAATACAGCCTGGGATTTTGAGCCGCAGCCTCTTCCAAAAGTGCCGGCTTCTTTAGGCTGGACTGATTCCACAGATGATGGCATTCCGGTGAATGCGGGCCCAAAACTGGAAGACGACAATGGGATTGGTTCCAACAACTGGGCTGTTTCCGGTGCCAAATCAAAAACCGGCTATCCGATGCTGGCCAATGATCCGCATCTTTCACTGAAACTACCGTCCATTTTTTACATCGCCGAACTGAAAGCGCCCGGATTTCATACCATGGGTGCATCGCTTCCCGGTTCGCCCGGAATCATTTCCGGTTTTAATGAAACCTTTTCCTGGGGAGTGACCAATGGCTATCCGGATGTCACCGATTGGTTCAAGGTTACGTTTAAAGACAAAGAGCGAAAGCAATACTGGTATCGCGGCCAATGGAAATATGTTCGCAAGAAAGTGGAAGTGTACAAGGTTCGGAATGGGGCCAGCTTAGTTGATACCGTTTACTGGACTGATTTAGGGCCGGTTGTGTACAGGAAAGGGGAGAAGGTGAAAGAAGAATTTGTTCCCAACGGATATGCGTTGCGATGGGTTGGTCATGATCCAGGGAATGAACTGAAAGCATTTATCCGTCTCAATACAACCACCAGCGTTTCACAAGTGCCGGAAGCATTGCAAACCTACCAGTGTCCCGCACAGAATTTTGTAGCAGCAGACAATCAGGGCCACATCGCCATGTTTGCTCAACAAGGGAAAATCCCATTGCGATGGAAAGAGCAGGGTAAATTTCTACTGCTGGCAGGCGATTCGGATCAGCATTGGAAAGGGTACATTCCCCGGAATCATTTGCCACACATCGTTGATCCTACATCGGGATATGTGAGTTCAGCCAATCAATCACCAGCCGATTCATCCTATCCTTATTTTCTGAACTGGAACTATTATGGACTCGAAAGGCCCCGTCGCATCAACCAGCTGCTGGCCGAACCTAAGCGATTCAGCATGAAGGATATGCAGCGGATTCAGAATGACACCCGAAATCTCTGGGCTGAAAAAATACTGCCCGAAATGCTAAAGGCAGTTCAAAACAAGACAGATCGTCCCCGCTGGATTTGCGATGCCCTGGCCAAATGGAATTTACAGAATGATCCGGGTGAAATTGGCCCGACGCTGTTCGAATCCTGGTTCAAACGGTGGATGGAATTGGCCTGGAGCGATGATTTTACCAATGGAATGCGGTATCCGGACAAACACATTACCTGGCAGATTTTTCTGGAGAAAGACAACTCCTCCTGGTTTGATATTCGCACCACCAAAGATTCGGAAACAGGAAGCCGGCTTCTTGAAATGGCCCTCCAGATGACGGCAGATTCGTTGCAAGCGAAACTCGGTTCCCTGCGCCAAAATCCGGCTGGCTATCGGTGGGGGAATTTCAAAGCAACACAGATCGACCATCTTGGGCGCATGAAAGGATTGGGAACGGAGCTTCTGTACACAGGCGGCGGCAAAGGAATTGTGAACGCCACTTCCTCAGAGCAGGGACAATCCTGGAAAATGTTGGTTCAGTTGGGACCACATCCGGAAGCACTGGGAATCTATCCGGGTGGACAAACCGGAAATCCATCTTCGCCTTATTATGCCAGTTTCATCGAACCCTGGCGCACCGGACAATACAGGAAGCTGAAGTTTAGCAAATGACGGAACAAATCCTTCCGGAAGCACTTTTTCCAAAACTTGATTTGTTGTTGCCTGAGCTAACCATTGAGCAGGATTCCAATGGGGGATTCTGGGTACTGGATATCCTGAGACGGAAAAAAGTCAAACTCACACCTGAAGAATGGGTCCGTCAGCATGTTCTTTTTTGGTTGCTAAAGCAGACTGGTTATCCGGCATCACTTCTTTCTGTTGAGCGAAAGGTTCACGCTTCTTCCGGAAACCGGGCGGATGTAATTGGCTATGGAAAACAGGGCACTCCGCTTCTTTTGGTGGAATGTAAGGCTCCCGGTGAGTCAATTTCATCGCTTACTGGTATGCAGGCTATGAAGTACAACCAACATCTGAATGCATCCTTCATTTGGCTCACCAATGGAATATCGCATGCCGTTCTGAAGATCAGGGAAGGAGTTGAACAACCCGCCATACTACCAGGTTTGCCTTCCTTTGCGGAAATGGCAGGATGAAGTTAGAAGGTCTGTATTCCTTAGAATTTCACCTTCACCCCATGATACAATTCCTGAGGAACGTAATCTTTCCGCAATGGAAAGCCTTCCCAGTTGGAAGGAAGCAATAAATGACGCAGGTCGGGATGATTATTGAAATAAACACCCAGCAATTCTGCCGTTTCTCTCTCGTGCCAGTTGGCTGATTTCCAAATGTGACATACCGAATCAAAGGACGGTACCTCTTCCGGTGCAGTCAGCATTTTTTGGGTGGAAACCTGCACTGAAAATCCCCGGGTAATGGAACTGAGATGGTAATGAATCCGGATCATAGGTGTGTCGACCGGCATGTGTTCTCCTGTTACCGAATGAAGGTGATCGCACCAGAAATTTTTATCGCGAAAAAGCTGTTCAAGAAGTCCGGCGCATTTTTCCGGTTCCACTTCGAACAGATAACAGGAGGAAGGAGAGTGGTATCCTTTGAAAACTGCCTCCCAGCTTTGGGCGACAGCGGCCAGTTGTTCCAGGACTTCTTCCATTATTTCACATCTCTGTTTGATTGTTCCAGACCAGCCTTACCGGTAATCTTTTCCTGAAGTTTGAGGATTCCTCCAATCAATGCCTCAGGTCGCGGCGGACATCCCGGAACATACACATCCACAGGTATGATGCGGTCAACTCCCTTAACCACATGATAACCATGCTCCCAGTAAGGTCCACCACAATTGCTGCAGCTTCCCATGCTGATCACATACTTGGGTTCCGCCATTTGCTCATACAACCTTTTGATCCGGTCCGCCATTTTAAAGGTGACGGTACCGGAAATAATGATGAGATCTGCCTGCCGCGGGGAAGCTCTTGGAATCACCCCAAACCGGTCCACATCAAAACTGCTGGCGTAAGTTCCCATCATTTCGATGGCG
>ERZ795056.5414-NODE-5414-length-12823-cov-9.922149_pt1 | contig 12823 bp, 7 predicted proteins | sample MGYA00375140_ERZ795056 | MGnify/ENA primary metagenome ERZ795056 (study PRJEB30185, sample SAMN05720227) | activated sludge metagenome | isolation source: Anaerobic digester | place: USA | collected 2015-03-09 ...
GACTCGCAGGCAGATGCGGAAGAGCTGTTCTCCAAGCCGGTGTCTGTGCGGGTTCCCACCGACTGGGTGGTTCAGGGTGTAAAGTGGCTCACGATTGAGATCGAAAGCGGAACCGAAACCGACCCGGAGATCGAGGAGCTGTATGGAGCGGATGTGTGAGGGCCCAGGCGGATTGCCTAGGCCACCCCGTTTTCTGCAAACCATTGGATGGAGTCTCTCACTGAGTCGCGAAGCGATCTTGGTGCGTAGCCCAGTTCGCGCCGGGCTTTGGCGTTGCTGATGTTGCAGTTGCTAAGGAGCGTCTCCACAGAATACTTGGTAATCCGGCTTTTCACTTTGAAGGCCAGGCAGATGGATGTGGACACATGGGCTATGACCCGCGTAAGCCAAGCAGGCAAGCGCAACCGGGAGCGCGGTCGGCGCCCGCGGAGCTCGTCCACCATGCGCGCCAGGTCGGCAACGCTGATGCATTCGCCGGCCAGAATATACACTTCTCCCGGTTTGCCCTTCTCGGCTGCCAGGATATGTCCGGTTGCGACATCCCTTACGTCTACGAAATCGTAGCCTCCATCGGGAATCGCCCAGAGCGAACCGCGCGCCAGATCAAGCAGCACCCGGCCCATGATCGACACGCGGAAGTCGAACGGTCCGATGACCCCGGTCGGGCATACTATCACTGCATCCAGTCCATGCTCCACTGCCTGGAGGACCTCAATCGATGCTCTGGCTTTTGACTTGTCATACCCGCCGCGCGAGCGCTCAGGATCGAAGCCGCATGATTCATCGATCACAGCGCCGTGCGGGGGTTCGACGAGGGAGTGGATCGAGCTGGTGTAGATCAGTCTCCTCACGCCCGCCTTCTCGCAGGCCCTCAGCACGTTGATGGTGCCCTGCAAGTTCACGCGGTCCACCGACTGCTCCTGCCAGGGGAAGATGCTCACCAGCCCAGCCACGTGGTAGACAATATCGGCCTCGTGAAATGCAACTTCCAGTGAATGGGGGTCCAACACGTCTCCCGGGACGATCTGGATCGGCAGGCCATCCAGCGGCCGCGTGTCTTCAGTTGGAAGCGCAAGCACCCTTACCTGCTCGCCGCGGGCCACCAACTCCCGCACGAGCACGTTTCCAATGTGCCCTGTTCCTCCAGTTACTGCTATCAATATGCTCACCGCCTCAAGGAGTTGGCCCCACGCCGGTAGGGCTGATCGGCCGACGCTGACTGAATGGTCAGTCACCCACTCATTCACAGTGTACAGCGGGGGTTTTGCACTGTCAACAGGCCGACCTGCCTTACCAATTCGCACCATACGCAACATCATATGCCCAGCTAACCGACGTTTCACTCGACGAGGGCCGAAGGAAACAACTGTGCGCCGTCGAAGTTGACAGCGGTGGTGAATGCTTGTGGCGCGTATCAATCGCCGGCGCATCGGGCGCTCAGTGTGTGTTTCCATACTTCTTCTCGCCGTGATCACCGCGGGGTGCCTGGTGATCCGGCGTAACCTGGCCGCGATCGGTGCTGACGTGGCCGGGGCTGTTCTCTCTCTCGCGCTTGGCGGGGCCGACGTGCGGGTGGAAGAAGTGATGGTTCATGGCATCAGGTCGCTGGCCATGTCCGGTGTACAGCTGGGAGACGGACTGAGTGCGCGAAGAATGCTTGTCACCTATGACTTCCGCTCACTGCTGAGGTCCCGCACTAACCCTCTGTTGAGTGTGACTGCGATACATGCCCAGGGAGTGGAGGCGGACTGGATCGCGCTTCAGAGGTATATGGGGCGCACGGAATCCGCGAGTGCAACACCAGCCGACTCACCTCGCTCGGGCTCCGGAGAGGGCAAGCAGGCTTCCGGTTTTGCAGGCGCAATCTCGATCCGCGACGCTGTCGTCACCGTCGATCATTCAGGTGAGGCGGGCGGCGGCAAGGGTGCCGGACACAAGGTTGAGCTAAGGGACGTTAGGCTGGAACCACTCGCGCACGGTCAGGCCCCTGCGTGGTCGGTGGCCGTTGCCCGCGCGACATATCACGATCCACACCAGCCCGCGCAGTCAGTGGAGTTGGCTGATATTCGCGGCGCAGTCGCATTGTCGAACGATACCGTGAATGTAGACGATGTTTCAGCCCGGCTGCTGGGGGGCACGGTGCAGGCCGCGTTTGCTCTGCCCGGCGCAGCGGGAAGAAGACTGACCGCGGACCGCATCTCGGGGAAGGCCGTCCTGATGGGAGTCTCGTACCATGGATGGGCTTTCACAGGCGAGCTCGCGACGTGTGATGACGGCAGGATACAAGCTGATGGCGACGTCAGCTCCGAACACCTAAGCGCTCGGGTCGACGGAACGGTCGCAATCCCCGGTTTCACTCCGGACGCCACCAGCCTTGCGGCCGAAGGGGCTGTGGACATAAAGACCATGGAAATCGGTGAATCGCGCATAGAGGACATGAAGTTTCGGGTGTCAGCAGAGCGTGCCTCGCGCGCTGACGGTGGTCCGGGCGACATCGTGATCCAAACGCGCGCCCAGAAGGCCACTCTCGAGCAGATCGCCAAAGCGCTGGGCAGGCCCATTCCCGCTCAGGGCTGGGTGAAGTGGAGTGCCGACGCCAAGATAGGCCCGGATGGACGCACCTGTGTCCGCATAGGCCTTGCCGATGGGGTTGTGCGCGCTGATGGGTGGGGGGACGGATTGCCTCACGAGTTCACGGACGTCTCGGGTGTGATCGAGGTGTCCACCGCAGTCGGGGTTGCCGCAGGCGCTGACTCCGATGGCGCCGGCGTTTCGGCCGGTGTGCGTGAGGGTCGGGGCGAATCTGGTAAACGCGGGCCTACCTTCAGCGTTCCCGGGGTGCAGGCGAGCTTGGGTGGCGGTGAGGTAGTGCTGTCGGGCTCTATGCAGTCGTGGCGCGTGAAGGCGACAGGGGTCAGAGTCGACCACCAAGTCGTGTCCGGTCTTGTCGATGCGGACCTGGCCCTGCGCACTGGAGAACGATTTGCGCTGAGCGGGCGCGCCGCTGTGCGAGATGCTCTGATGGATCTGGTGATAGCGGGCATTCAGAGTGGCGTTCCGGTTCCAGAGGCGGATCTGGATGTGGATATTGAGGTTGGCGAGAATGTGATGATCGTGCGAGGCGAGTCGTGGGCATGGGCGCTGCCCGGGACGATTCACGTGCAAGGCAGCACGCGGCGCCCGACAGCCTCCGGCAGCCTGAATCTGTCGTCTGGCCAGATAGACCTGTACGGTGTTCCGCTCGAGGTCATGTCGGGAGGCGTGCGCTTTACTGGAAGACCAGGCGACCCGCCGGAGTTTGTCCTCGTGGCACGGGATGTCGCGTCAGGACTTCCCACGATCATAACTGTAGATGGTGTGCCGGGCGACATGCGAATAGCCGTGAAACCCGAGGAGGGGTCAGAGAAAGAAGTGCCGGAAGGCGACCTCCTCGTGAAACTTCTGCTGGCTCGGTTGCGTCTATACATGTTAAGTGGGCTTGGACGAGTGTTGGCGAATTGATCACCAGTGTGAACGCAGGAGGAATCGGGTCGACGGAGTAGAATAGAAAGTCAAGCCATTCGGGTGTAGGATCGACTTCGCCTGGTCGCCGATGCGGCCACGCGTGGTGAGATGTGGGAGGGAAGACTGTTGAACTCAAGTAGCGCCAGGAGACTCTGCTGCATGCTGGCCGTTTTGGTAGTGACGGTGCTTGTTGCCTCGTCAGCCGCCCTGGGGGCGCCGGCCGAAGCGCTTGGCAGGGTGACTGCCATAGAAGTCCAGGGAAACGTGAGAATCGACTCGGATACTATCATCAACAAGATGAGTATCAAGATAGGCGACCAGTTGGTGGAGAAGGCTGTGGACGAGAGCTTTGCCGCCATCGACTCTCTTGGCTGGTTTGCTGATCTGGGAGCGAACACCGTCCCGTACCTGGGGGGCATAAAGCTTATCGTGCTGGTCAGGGAGTTTCCCGTCATCAGCCGCGTTACGATAAGCGGAAACAAGCTCATACCCACTGAAGAGCTGCTCGGGTTGATGACGACAAAGACCAACTCCCAGCTGAACTCGAACAAGCTCAGGTCCGATCTCGAAGCCATGGGCAGGCATTACCAAGAGAAAGGCTACTGGGCGAGCATCGAGCCATCTCTGTCTGAGGATGGAGAACTCACTCTGCATCTGGTGGAGTGGACTGTGGCCGAAGTGAAGATATCCGGCAATGAGAAGACCAAACCACAGGTAATCTGGCGCGCGATTCAAACCAAGTCGGGCGATTATATCAACGTAAACAAGATCAATGAGGATCGCCGGAAGATCTACCTGCTGGGCGCCTTCGAGAATGTCGAAGTCACTGTGGAGCCGGTGCAGGGCAGGTACGAGTACGTAGTCAACTATGTCCTCACTGAAAGAAAGACCGGTATTGCCAATTTGAGCCTGGCCTACAGTTCGGCTGATGGCCTCATGGGCTTCATCGAACTAGGCGACCAGAACTTCCTCGGCAATGCTCAGACCGTCAACATCAAGGCTGAGTTCGCCAAGGGCAAGAGCAATTATGAGTTGGGTTTCTATGAGCCGTGGGTGGGCAAGACGGGCAAGACCTCGCTGGGGTTCAATGTGTTCAGCAAGTCGTCGGAGAAGAGCTTCACTCCGGAGCTGCAAGAGGGCGAGGAGCAGCCCGATCCCATTAAGTACGCTGAAAGCCGTACGGGCGGCGATGTGACGGTGGGCCATACGCTCTCCCTCAACACCAAGGCATTCCTCAAGTTCAAGATGGACAATGCCGTCACCCGAGCCATCAACCCCGACCAGCAGGGCAGCATCCCCGAGGGTGGAATAACACGGTCTCTCACGGCGTCGGCTGTGAACGATACTAGAGACGACCTGTGGAACCCCACCTCGGGCCATAGGCTTACGGGGTCTATAGAGTACGCCGGCGGAGTGCTCGGGGGCGATTACAACTTCACCAAGGTCGAAGGCGAAGGGTCGGCTTATTACCAGGTCCGCGACGGGCACGTGCTTGCGGGCAGGATCAGCTCCGGGTTTGGCGTCACTGCCCTGCCCGAGCAGGAGCGTTTCCGCTTGGGCGGAGCCGAGACCGTACGAGGTTACAAGTACGGCGACATGCAAGGCGACCGCATGGCACTTGCTAACGCTGAATACCGGTTCAGGATAACCAAGGGCCTGCAGGGCGTAGTGTTCTGCGACGCGGGGCAGGCGTGGAATGCCGAGGATGCCTTCACGCTTCAGAATACCAAGATCGGGTACGGAGTAGGCGTGCGAGTCTCCGTTCCGGTGCTGGGCATGATCCGCATCGACTATGGGATAGCTGAAGGCCGCGGCCAGGCCTATTTCAGCTTTGGGCAGACTTTCTAGGCCGGCGAGCGGGTCCACTGCGCGTATGCAGCAGTGGAATGACAGCCGGAGCTGGCTGTTGTATAATTGGCTGGGCGCCGCTGTGGTCGGCGCCGTCTCTATGCCGCGTCTACCGGCGCGAACGCCTGTTGGCGGCATGACCCGACGGGTTGAGTTATACGAACGAAAGAGAGGATGACCTGCATGTTCAAAAACCTTCCTAAAGCACTTGTTACTCTGTTTATCTGCACTCTCCTGGTCGGCCTGGGGCTTGGCCTGACTAACCTGGCTGTCTCCCGGGCGGCGGGCGAGGCTGTTTCAATAGGCAAGCTTGACGGAGCCAGGGTCGGGCAGGAGTTCCCGGCGATGAAGAGTGCATGGGAGAATGTTGCCAAGCAGAAGGCGTCTTTGGAAAAGGAACTCAACAAGAAGGCCGAGGGCCAGGATGAGGAGAGCCAGAAGGCGCTTTTGGACCAGTACAACAAGAAGTACAACGACTATGCCCGTGAACAGCTGGATCCGGCACAGAAGGCGCTGGAGAACGCTATAGCTGCCGTCGCCAAGGAGAAAGGCATTACGGTAGTCCTTGATAGCAGCGTTGTGCACCTTGGCGGAGTGGATATCACTGAGGCAGTGCTGAAGAAGGGCGGAGCCAAATAAGGCGTCGCTGCAGCGGCGCAAACAGATGCGGCATGCGGGGAGATGCAGAGCGCGTCTCCCCGCTATTGAGAGGTATCGGCCCATGAGGATTCTTGACAGGTATGTGGTTCGTGAGTTCATGGGCCCGTTCATCCTGTCCATATCTGCCTTCATCATCATAATGCTCAGCGGGCAGCTGTTCATGCTGGTGGACTTCATCGTGCAGAAGAACGTGCCAGTGCTTGCCGTCGTCCGGATGCTGCTGTACAGCCTCCCCGGAATCGTCGTTCAGGTACTCCCCGTAGCCGTTCTGTTTGCGGTGCTGATAAGCCTGGGGCGTCTTGCCCGCGATTCTGAGCTTTCTACTATTCGTGCTGCAGGAGTCCCTTTCACTCGCATTGTCCTCCCCCTGATCGCGGTGGGCGCAGTCGTGAGCGCTGGTGGCTTCTGGCTTGGGGAGACGGTAGTCCCGTGGGCGTCTCACAAGTCGGAAACGATAGTTCGGGAGATTATCCTCAAAGATTTCCTTCCCAGTGTTGAGCAGGAGATTTTCTTCGCAGCGCCAGGTGGCCGCCAGTTCTATGTGGGCCGAGTTGACAAGGATCTGGGCGTCATGGAACGGATCATGGTATACGAAACGGAGTACGGATCCTTCCCTCGCATAGTGTCGGCCAGACGCGGAAATGTCGGCGATGGCAAGTGGACACTCCAGGACGGGGTGATTCATGAACTGGATGCCGCCGGGCATGTAGCGATGTCAATGTCCTTCGATAAGCTGGAGATCCCGATGGACAGCACCATGGAGACGTTTGTCTCCAGCCAGAAAACCCCCCGCGAGATGACGAGAAAGGAACTGAAGTCCCACATAGACCTGTTCGAGAAGAGCGGGATTCGGGTCGAGGGGTTGAGAGTCGAGTACCACCTGAAGCTGGCTGAGCCCATGGCTGCGCTTGTGTTCGCCGTGATTGGCGCGCCTTTGGTCACAAGATCTCCCAGGCGAGCCGGCGGGTACTTCGGCGTGGTCGCCGCGGCCGTGATGTCCTTTGCGTACTTCGTTGTTCAGGCAGTCGCTCGCTCCGTGGGCGTGAAAGGCATGATCGATCCGGCGATGGCTGTGTGGATTCCCAACATCGTTTTTCTTCTGCCCGGTCTGGTAATGCTGCTGAAGGTGGACCGGCCGCTCATGTTCAACAAGCGTCGAGCCGCCGGATCGGGCCCGGGTCGGGGGGGCCGGATCTTCCTGGTTGTATGCCTTTTCGCGGGCACGCTTATCGCCGCGCTGTCGCTCGTCGGGACGGTTCCGGCGCTCGCTGCGACCGTTCCCGTCCGGGCATGGGCCCAGCAGATGGTGTTCGATGGTGCGCGTGACTCATGGGAGCTGTCGGGGCAGGTCGAGATCACGTACAAGGATATGGTGATCCGAGGCGATCATGCGACAATAGACGCCAAGGCGAAGCAGGTCATGATCGATGGGTCGGTGTGGGTCGCGCGTGGCGACGAGATACTCAAGGGCGAGGTTGCTACATATGACATGTCTACCGGCGATGTAGTCGTCAAGCAGGCGTGGGCGAAGCTCAAAGACGATCAGGTAACTGGTTTTCTGTTCGCGCGAGGCGCAGAGCTCGCCAAGAAAGACGACTATCTGCTTCTATCCGAAGGTTTCGTGACTACATGTGACCTCGACAAGCCGCACTGGCGCCTCGAAGTGCGCGAACTCGAAGTATACGTGGACGACCGCATTGTGTTGCGGTCGGTTTCTTACTACGAAGGGAATGTGAAACTGCTGTCGCTGCCGCGGCTGACGATTCCTCTCAAAGACGACGAGCGCCTGGAGTTGCCCAAGATCGGATACGGCGCCGTGGAAGGCTGGTACGTGAAGGGCAAGTACAACTACAGTCTCGGCGAGATGGGGTCCGGGTCGCTGCATGCCGACTACTACGAATTGCTTGGGCCGGCAGTCGGCGTGCGACATCAGTTGAAGCTGGGAGCGGCCGGAGTACTCACTGCATATGCGTACGAATTGTGGAACAAGGCCAGCGGCAGCGGCGATACTACTCTCGAGGTTTCGCACTCTTTGGATCTTCCTGCTGATGTGAAAGCCAGGGCGAGCTACCAGTACCGCGACTACATGGGCCCGGGCGGCGCCGGTTCGCCCACGACTGAGCAGACGTACACACTCAGCCTCGACCGCCGTGTTGAAGGGGCGAACACATCATTTGCCTACACCAGGCGCGAGCTTGAGTCTGTTCAGAACAGCGAGGCTCTGTCGCTGTCTTTCCGGCACTCGTCCACTCTCCCACTTGCGGTCAAGCTCACGTCGGACGTCAGCTACCGGCGGCAGGTGAAGGGCGAGGAGGTGGCGCAGAACGTCCTCAACTACAGAGTGCAAGCAGCGCGCACCGTAGGCGTGTTCTCCTTCACCGGGCTTGCTCAGGCGCAGGTGTACGTGGAAGAGGATTCTACTGCGATTCCCAGTACAACGCCGCCGCCGTGGAAGGCGCTCAGGAGGCTTCCCGAGTTGACGGCCGTATCCAGCCGCATTCCCATCGGCGGGACGCCTCTGTCAGTCACGCTCAAGGGTGTGTTGGGCCGGTACACCGAGGACGCAATACGCGATGGGATCCGTTCGGAGGTCACTTCCGGGAAGGCGGAGGCGGACGTGACTTTGAGGATGGACCCGCAGAACGTGGGCAAATGGCTTTCCGTTGACGGCTCGGTGCGTGGGGTTGTCGATGCGTATGGAGCGGACGAGATGCGAGCCGCTTTGGGGTACTCAGCGGGAGTCGGGGTGAAACCGGCAGCAGGGACTACTCTGCGGTTGAGCTACGACCAGATGTCAGTCGTGGGGGCTTCGCCGTTCAGGTTCGATGCGATCAGCCCGTCCAGCAAGGTCAGCGCCAGGCTGATGTCGACACTTGGACCGGCCAAGCTCAGCCTGGCAACTGGGTATGATCTCAGGTATAGGACGTACGATACCCTCACTCTGACTGCTCAGGCCGAGGTGTCTCGGGGAGTATCTGTGGAGCTGTCGGGGGGATACGACATACAGCATGCGTCGCCCAAATCTCTGCTTGGTCGGGTAGTAGTACAGCCATCGCCCGAGTTTCAGCTGAGAGTGGGCGGCTACTACGACTTCACGCGGGGGCAGATGACGCGGGTGGAGTCGTCTGCAGATATGCGCCCTCTGCCTGATTGGCGTATACAGTGGGTCGCCGTGTACGACCTCGTCAAAGGGGGTCTTGTTCGGGGCGATATCGGGATAACGCGTGACCTGCATTGCAGGGAGATTGCTCTCACGTATCAGTACACCACAGGGAGGGTATGGCTGGAATTCCGTCTTAAGGCTTTCCCGGGCACTCCGCTTGGCTTTGGGCTTGGCGAGGATGGAGTGATCTTCGGGCAATAACTCGGGGTCATCAAGGGGGGAGCGGCACGTGAGCACGAAGCTGGTGAAGGCGGTGGGCATGTCAGTAGTGGCCCTTCTCGCGTGCGCTCTGATATACGCGTTCGTGATCAACCGGCCGGCCTCACCCACTGCCGGCCCGGGAAGCGCCGGCGATCGCGGCAGCAGTAAGAGGGCCTCCCGCGATCTCGTGTTTGACGGTGTGGCGGTCGAAGGCAGAGAAGGCGGGGAACGCGTGTGGATGCTTTCGGCACTCCGGGTGGAGGCTGGGGCCGGCGACAGCCGGGCGGAGATGTACCAGATCACGGAGGGCCAGATCTACCGCGGCGGCGAGCCGTATCTGACTTTCAGTGCCGGCCGAGGCGTGTACGACAAGAAGACAGGCCAATTGCGCCTGGACGGAGGGGTCAAAGTGGCGTCCGGGGGGAGGGACCTGCTGGCTACTGATGAGGTTGTGTGGGATCCAAAGCAGTCTAGAGTGCTTATACCCGGAAAGACGGAAATTACAACGTCCGCCGGCGTGGTGACAGTCGGTCACCTTGAGGTGGATATCGAGGCTGACAAGCTATATACCGCCGGCGACGTGCTCGTGAGAGAGGCCGAAGGCAGGCGCAGCTACCGCGTGGACGGCCACGATATTCGCTTCAGCTCCGACGGCCAGTCATTCGAGGCGCGGGGGGAGACTACTGTCCAGTTCGAGCTGGACGATTCTGAGGACTAGCGTAGGGAGGCGAGGCGCGTGAAGCGGGTGTTGCGAGCAGGAGTCATTTTGTTTGCGGTGGCGATGTTGGCGGTCTCTGTGCCGGCGCTGGCCAAGCCGGTCAAAGTCACGGCGTACCAGTCCATGGTGCACAAGGGCGCAAAGGGCGATACAGTGATCGAAGGCGGCCTGGAGATCGAGTATGACGACATAGTGATCACGGCTGACCGTGCGACGATGAACATGGATGCCGGGATCGCCAAACTCGCCGGAAAGGTATCCCTTGTCCAGAAAGACGTGACGATCAACTGCGATTCGATGGACCTCGACATAAAGAAAAAGACGGCCACAGTGGCGGGCAGTGTCAGGCTGCAGAAACGTGAGACGCAGGCCGAAAAGGATGAGTCGGGCAAACCGAAGGTGTCGGTGATCACGCTGACTTGCGCCAGAATGGAGATCTTCACGAATACGCAGGATTTCCACGCATCAGGGAGTGTTTCGATGGTCAGGGACAAGCAGCGGGGCCGAGCTGACGAGGCATCCTACACCAGCTCCGAGAAGGTGTTGATCCTGACTGGGTCAGTGTTCATCGAGGGGGAGAACAAGGAGACCATAAAGTGCGACCGTGCTGAGTTGCATACCGATCAGACAATGTTGGCCGCTGAAGGGGCCAAGATGGAGATCACCTTCGAGATCGAGGAATAACACAGGATATTGCCAATCAGGCAAGGATATTACATGCAGGAAGGCTGCCCCCCATGCTATAATTGCGGGTGAATAGGGGGGTTTAACTGCATGTACGCCCTTATGCGGGATGGGTTCATCCGCGATGTCGTCCTCGTCCTGATTATCACAGTTCTAGTGGGTTCTGCTGCTGCAGCGACTGTGTCTGCTGCAGCCGACCGCTTCTTCGAGGATACAGTGTCGGGCATTGTGGGTGATTACGGCGAATACGACGTGATAGTACACGTCCGACAGGAGGCCTGCCAAGAAGCCGCTCGCGCTCTCGAACAGACGCTCCGCCTTGGCTTTCCCGGCGCGCGCCTAAAGCAGAGCGTCACGGTGCTTTCACGCGCCAACTTCTTCGTGTCCTTGCCCCGTATAGACGAGGCTACAGTAACGCGACTGACCCGTGCCGCAACCCAAGTTCCGGGGTTTGCGGGCTACACAATCGTACTTGAACCCAAGGTCACTGTGAGTGGTGTCGGCGCCCGGGTGGCGCCGATTATCCGACCGCAACTGGCTTCGATCGAAGGTGTGCGGTTCACTGTCAAAGACGGGGGCAATATCCACCTCGTGTGCGATTCAGACGACTCTGCCCGTGCCGTGGCGCAGACAGCCGAGAGCATCCTCAGGCGGTACCATCTGGCCGATGTGAGGCCGGAGGGCGACGGCATTTCAGCGGGCGAGCGGCACTCCCTGGCCGATAGGATCATGGCAAGCGACCACGCCTCTACAGTACGTGACGTCACAGTGGACGACGCAGCGCAGGAATCCCGCGAACTAGGTCAGGCGCTTCGCGAGATGAAGCGTTTCATCGAGGCATGGGCGCCCCAGGCCGTGATCACTCTGGAAGACGCAGATGTGAAGCCTGATGAGAGCCTTGTGATGTCGGCGACCCCCAAACGCGCCGGATCAGCCGTTGGCGACGGCGACACTCGAGTTGTCCTGACCGAGGTGTCCGGATCCGTTGCTCGCGGCATTGTAGTCAGCCCACAAGTGAATGGCGCGACTGGACAGCTCAGTGCGTATGCAGTAGACAGAGGGGCGATCAGCGCCCGGGTAGGTGTGGGCCGACTCATTCTGCCAGGCAGTGAGCTGGGAAGGTCGCTTGAGGAAGCCTCCGGTGTGCTTGCAGGCCTTGGCGAGGCGACAGATGCCTTGCTTGAGGCAACGCGCGGCTGGGAGCAGGCTCTTAGCGCATACGAGACCGCTACCGACTCCATGATCAGGCTCCAGCGGGCTCTGGAGCAGGTCGGGGTAGGGACTGGCTCAGATAGGGTACGCATTGACCCGGCGTCCGTGCGTTCGCTGGCGGAACTGACCCGACAGGCCCTTCGGGCAGTGAGGACCCTGGAGACGGCGGCCGAGGCAGCCAGCATGCTCACGTCGCACTACGATCCTCTGCTGGGCGATTTGAGACTATGGCAGAGCAGGCTAGAATCGTTTGCGCACAAGCTCGAGACGGTTCAGTCGGCTGCTGGCGGCGCAGGGGATGTTGCAGCCCTGCTGGACGATATGTCGGGCGCCGCTGAAGGAATTCTCTCCACCCTGCAGGAGCTGGATGCTGAAGCTCTTGGCCGACAGCTGGAGGCTGCCCGGTCTGACCTCAGCAAGCTGGCCGATCTGGACGTGGAGGGGATATCGAAGCAGCTTGAGGCTGTGAAGTCCTCAGCTCCGGACTTTTCCGGCGAAGGCGCCGCCCATTCCATAAGGCTGATCGACCAGTTCATCGAGGAGCAGCAGGAGTCGCCCGGCAAGGTAGAGCTCCTGGTTGAATCGGATGCGCCCCAAGCAGAGCTGGCTGCGGCGATAGAGAAAGCCGCAGGAACAGGTACAGCCGTGTACATTCTTCCACCCGGGGTAGTACAGCCGGGTGTGAGGAGCGAGGTCCAGACGCTGCTCAAATCAGTGAAGGGGACCATTTCCGGACTTGCAGCCTGCGCTGTTGTTCTTCTGGCGCTCATGCTCGATCACTCCACCGTGATCGCGGGCGCGCGCAGCGTGGCCCTGCATGGCGAGGGCCTATC
>ERZ795056.5418-NODE-5418-length-12816-cov-4.817804_pt1 | contig 12816 bp, 8 predicted proteins | sample MGYA00375140_ERZ795056 | MGnify/ENA primary metagenome ERZ795056 (study PRJEB30185, sample SAMN05720227) | activated sludge metagenome | isolation source: Anaerobic digester | place: USA | collected 2015-03-09 ...
CATCTACCTGGGAATGTTCTGTGTAACTCCGAAACTACAGGGTGGAGGGATCGGTAAAATTTTATTACATGCTTCTGAAGATTATGCCAAACAAGTTGGCTGCCTTTCAATTTATATGTCGGTCATTTCGGTACGAACCGAACTGATCAACTGGTATATCCGCCATGGATATGTTGATACCGGCGAACGTAAACCCTTTGCAGAAGATGGCAAGACCGGGAAACATTTGCGGGAACTGGAATTTATGATATTGGAGAAGGCACTTTATTGATTTTGCAAATTCAATAAAGTAACAAACAGCCGTTTTTTTGTGATTAATGTCAGCTTCCCTTTATTGTGTAATATGTAACTTCATTGATATAATATTATTCAACCTTTATGTACAAATACAGTATTGCGTGTATTGCTGTTTGCCTATTCTTTTCCTGCAAAACAAAAACAGAGACCATCAGCCCTGAGGAAACACCGATCACTGAATCCGTCTATGCTTCGGGTATCGTAAAAGCAAGGAACCAATACCAGGTATTTAGTTCGGTGAATGGACTGATCGCAGATATCCTGGTGACCGAAGGTGATTCGGTTAAAAAAGGTGATCCCATCATCAGGCTCACGAATACAACGGCCCGGTTGAATACCGAGAATGCCCGCATCAATGCGGATTACGCTGCCGTGAATGCCAACCAGGAAAAATTACATGAACTGCAGGTGGGTATCGACCAAGCCAAGTCGGCGATGGAAAATGCAGGCCTGTTGCTGCAACGCCAAAAGAATCTCTGGGCACAACAGATCGGTACCCGCAATGAACTCGATCAACGAGAACTCGCCTATACAACGGCATCGCATAATTATGAATCGGCCAGGCTCCGTTTTACTGAAGTACAAAAGCAGGTGAATTTCCAGGCGAAGCAATCGCAGAAATCGGTGGAGATATCCAGTACCATTGCTTCTGATTATATGATAAAAAGTGAAAGGAACGGGAAAGTGTATAGTATGCTGAAGGAAAAAGGGGAGATGCTAACCACGCAGACGCCGGTTGCCGTGATTGGCGACGATCGTGATTTTATTTTGGAGATCCAGGTAGATGAATATGATATCACCAGGGTAAAGCCGGGACAAAAAATCCTGCTCAGCATGGATAGTTATAAAGGGCAACTCTTCGAAGCCAGGGTTGAAAAGATCAATCCACTCATGAATGAAAGATCAAAATCATTTACCGTAGAAGCGGTATTTGTAAAACAACCTCCATCCTTGTTTCCGAACCTTACCTGCGAAGCCAATATCGTGATACAGGAAAAACAAAAAGCGATTACGATACCAAGAACGTATTTACTCGATGGCGATATGGTGCTGATGGAAAACGGGGATAAACGAAAAGTAACGACAGGCCTTAAAGATTACCAGAAAGTTGAGATACTGTCTGGACTAACGGTGAAGGATGTACTCAAAAAAGCGGCTCCATGAAATTTTTGCTTTTAGCCGATATCGCCAAATCATTGCTACTGGCCCGCTGGAAACAGACGCTGGTAGCGGCGATTGGCGTTACTTTCAGTATTACCATGTTTATCACGTTGCTGAGTTTCATGACCGGGCTGAACGACCTGCTGGATGGGCTTATCCTGAACAGGACGCCCCATATCCGTTTATACAACGAGATCAAGCCTGCTTCCAGGCAACCTATCCAGTTATCGCCCGATTATAAGGGGAACTATCATTTTATTGAATCCATTAAATCGGGTGGAAGCCGCACAGAGATATATGACGCGGCAGCCATTATGCGCACCCTTAAACAGGATGAGCGGGTACTTGGCATTGCCCCAAAGATTACTGCCCAGGTTTTCTTCAACGATGGCAGCATCGATATTACCGGCGTAGTAAATGGCATTGATGTGGTTTCTGAATCGGCCTTGTTTCATTTCAATGAGTATATAGTGGCTGGTTCGGGAAGCGATATCGGGAAAGTAACCAACAGCATTGTGCTGGGAAAGGGACTGGCTGATAAGCTGCTTGCCACTCCAGGTGATGTGGTGCAGGTTACCACGGCCATGGGTGAACGCTTTCCATTGCGGGTGGTAGGTTTTTTTCAGTCGGGGTTGCAGGACTTCGACAAAACGCAGAGCTATGCATCACTGGGCACTGTACAAAAACTGCTGGGAAAGCCTGGTAGTTACATAACAGATATACAGATCAAATTAAACGATATCAAATCGGCACCTGCTATCGCCAAAGAATATGCGCAGTTGTTCCAGGCCGATGCCGAAGATATTCAAACGGCCAATTCACAGTTTGAAACGGGGAGTTCTATCAGAACCCTGATATCCTATGCCGTGGGCATAACGTTACTGATTGTTGCCGGTTTTGGAATTTACAATATCCTGAATATGATGATCTATGAAAAAATGGATTCTATTGCAATATTAAAAGCAACAGGTTTTTCGGGAAGAGATGTGAAACGTGTATTCCTGATGATTGCTATCAGCATTGGTTTTTTTGGCGGCCTGGCCGGACTGCTTTTCGGGTACATACTATCTTCCATCATCGACCAGATTCCTTTTAATACCGCAGCCCTGCCAACGATCAAAACATATCCCATCAATTATAAACCTGTATTTTACCTGATCGGTTCATCTTTTTCACTCATTACTACTTACCTGGCAGGATGGTTTCCTTCCAGGAAGGCGAGCAAGATCGATCCCGTCATCATCATAAGAGGAAAATAATATGCAGCAACCTGTATTAACCGCAAGTCATATCAATAAATTCTTTCACGATCCCGTGACGAGCCAGGTGCTTACAGACATCAGTTTTACCATCAACCGTGGAGATTTTGTTTCAGTAACCGGGAAGTCGGGTTGTGGTAAATCTACTTTGCTGTATATATTATCTACGATGGATACCGATTATGAAGGATCCCTGGTAATTGATGAAGAACCGATGAATGGAAAAAAAGAAGCACAACTTGCCAGGGTAAGAAATGAAAAAATCGGGTTTGTATTCCAGTTTCATTATTTGCTTAACGAGTTCAGTGTGCTGAAGAATGTTATGTTACCTGGTTTGAAACTAAACAAATATCCTGTACAAGAAATTAAAGAGCGTGCCATGCAAAAACTGGATATCCTGGGCATTGCGTCATTGGCTGAGAAGAATGCCAGGCAGATTTCGGGAGGGGAGAAACAACGTGTTGCCATTGCCCGTGCATTGATCAATGACCCGTTGATCATTATGGGAGATGAGCCAACGGGAAACCTTGATAAGAAGAACAGTGAACTGGTGTTTGAAATGTTTAAAAAACTGGCGGAGGAATTTAATCAAACGTTGTTGATCGTAACGCACGACCAGGGCTTTGCCGATCGTACGCATCGAATCATTGAAATGGAAGATGGTAAGATCATCCGGTAATAATGATCATTAACTTTTAACCAGTTTTACATTCACTGCATTGGCACCTTTGTGGCCCATCTCTACTTCATACGTAACCTTATCGTGTTCTTTAATGGTTTCCGACAATGAATTTACGTGAACGAATGCACTTTCCTGGGTCACCAGGTCTTTGATAAAACCATATCCTTTCGCATCGTTGAAAAAACTCACAACGCCCTTGCGGATAAGGTCTTCCGGGTTTACAGGCTGGTGTTTGGGTACAGAAATCTCGATATCTTCTGCTTTAATATCAACGCGTTTATTCGGATCCGGTGGTTTGGAAGAAAGATTTCCGTTCTCATCGATATACGCGAGCATATCGTCGAATGATTTGCCGTCTTTGGATTGTTCTTTCCGCTCCAGCTTGCGTTCATTCTTTTCTTTTTTACTTTGTTGTTTTTTCTTTTCCCGATCTTTTTTATTCCAGGATTCTGCCATATATATTTGTTGTTTGGTAATTGATGAATTAAACTTTTATTTCCTGAAGGCATTAATGGGTTACCATGCATTCCTGGTAGCAGGCTGCGTCTATGCCCTGGCGTAATTTTAACTGCTGTAACAGGCTTTCTGCATTATCGGCATCTACCGAATATTCCATGATATAAGCAAATGCACAACTCTCATAGTAAGCCTGGTAAGTAACCGGGTTTTCAAGGCCTGGTATGCGGCTGTAAAAGTCCATATCGCGTTCATCGTGTCCAATGAACAGGATCAGCCTGGTTCCTGTTTCGGACAGCAGATTTTTTTTGACAGGTGCTGCCAGTACATAACCTCCGGCCTGCACCAGTTTAACCTTGTGCTGGGGGAAATGTTTTGCTGATTGCCTGTTATTAATGGCCACCTGTATTGCATTTTCGTCCCAGGTATGTTTTGATACAAATTTATAACGACTTTTCGATCCGGGGACCTGTTCTAACAATTGCTGATCGTTTTGTTTGTTCATTCCTTTTTGCACATAGCGATCCCATTCGGGTTCGAATTCTTCCGCAGTAAGCGTTGTTGCATAACAGATGAATTGAAAGACATTGTTTTTTACCATGACGGTCGGTTTAAAGTGAACAAGCAGTTGCCCGGAAAACATCCGACACAGGATATAGATTTCAGGAATGTTGTCTAACGATCAATATATCCTGTATCGAAATGATATTACCAGCGACTATTGTTGGAGCGGGGTGCTTTTTCCTTTGCAAGGGAAACAGATAATACTCTTCCTTCAATGTCTTTGTTGTTAAGACTATTCATGGCTTCATTTCCTTCTGTTTCCGAATCCATTTCAACAAAACCAAATCCACGGCTTTGTCCGGTAGTGCGGTCAGAAATGATCTTTGCTGAGGAAACAGCGCCAAAGGGTGCAAATAAATCTTTTAAACCATCGTCCGTGGTATGGAAGTTCAGGTTTGAAACGTACATGTTCATACAAAATAATTTAAGTAATTAAAAATGCCTTTGATAAGGATCCGAAGCAGAAGAGGATGTATTAACTTTTACAGGAGAAACACGTAAGAATTGAAACTGACCAGGACTGAATGTAGGAAGAACTTACCTTCATTGATTGAATGTACGACATTTTAGGCTAATACAGCCCGATTATTGCATAATTAAGCTGATTTACAAAAGATATAACATAAAAAAACCGTTATCCTCATTAAAAAGGATAACGGTCATCTATAAACGAATTATTTAAGGTAGTTTGGCCAGCCAGAGCGATGCATTCATGAACAAGGCTGTATGACTGTATAAGTTCCAGCTCGAAAACAGCAGGTTGTTCGGAGCACCACTTCCATCATCCATGGGCGAACTATCAGTTACTACAAACACCCGGCCATTACCATATGTGGCGCTGGCACACATAACCCGAGTATTGTTCTGCGCAAAACCCGATTGCCAGATGAGCCCTTGAACGGATGCATTGGCTGTGGGATTCAAAGTAAGGGTTGCGCCATTATTGAATTCCATTTTTGTTACATGGCCTTGTGAGCCATGCAGAATTGGATTGGTTGTATTGCCGGTAAGTACGTTGGTTGTAGTTTGGGTAATATTAGTGAGGTCGATGCTGAAGCCAAATGGATTGTTCACCAGGCTGTTGTTGGTCAGCAGGTCATTCCAGATTTCCGGAGAATCCCATCCATCGTTATTCCTGTCTGAAATGGTATGATCAGCGACCATGAATAAACCTCCGCCATTGCTGACAAAATTGAGGATGGCCGTTTTTTCTGCAGCAGTAAAACGGATGTTGGGTTCATCCACCACAAATACATTATACTTGGAAAGATCCTGTGCGTTAGAAGTATTGCCATACGTGATCGATCCTGATGAAGGCAATGTTTCAACTGTGTGCCCCTTTTTAACCAACGCAATTCCCCAGCTGGATATGGCGCCAGTCCAGTAAGTACCGGCAGTACCCGAAGTTACGGTTGATTGTAGCGGGGTAGGAATGCGTTGCGGGTTGCTGTTATCTTCATCGATCACCCAATCTGCATTTCCGGCCGTTTCACCTTGCGAAGCATCAAACAGAAATTTCTTTGCACCTGTTCCGCCACCACCACCGCCGGTTCCGAAATCGGTTATATTGATATCATCTATGTTGATGCGGTTGGTGCTACCATCTGTTTTACGAATTTCAAATCGGATATTGCCGCTAACATTGACAGTAAAGCTGGCCGTTGATAAACTGGCAGATGAGGTTGTAATGGTTGAACCCGCCTGGCTGTAACTGGCACCGCCGTTTGTACTGAACCAGAGTTGCCAGGTACAGGCTGCATCGGTTCCATACAATGCATGTAAAATGGTAACGTTGCCAGCGCCATTGGCATTATCGAAATTCATAGTAAGGATACCACTGTTACGCATACGTGCAGATTGAGTTCCATTTTTCCGGTCGGAAGCACTGTTGCCAATCAATGCATCATTGAAATTCCAGCTGCCCGATGCAAGTGTAACAGCAGCATTTGAATAAGCAGTTTTGGTGCCTGTTTCAAAATTTTCACTATTGGTTAGTGAGGCTGCAACGATAACCCTTCCGTTTATGGATTGATCGGAACCGGTATTTGTGGTTTGCTGATGTTCTTCGGGATTGATCTTGTTGCAGGAAAAAAATAAAATAAATGAGGATATGGCCAGAGAGGTTTTGAATAGATTCATTGGAGGTGGTTTTGTTTGGAAAAGATGAATATAGGAATATTTTTTATTTACAGAAAAAAGTTGTGTGATAATTTCTTAGATCAAAATTTCAGCTTCTGTTAATATCTGGTTGTTTTTATCATTCCTGATGGAAATCATTTTTCAACATTTTATTTTGAAGGTACTTTGATGTGTGCAGTCAATAAATACATATAGATCCGCATTATTACTTGCAATGATATTCATGCTGAGTTCCTTTGCAGGGCGTGAGTTGTGTAAATTACCCGTACTGGCAAAGCATTATGTTGATCATAAGCAACATGACCAGTCTATTGGTATGCTGCAATATTTATTCCTACATTATTATGAAGAAGATGGTAATGATCCTGATGCAGCTGAAGACAATCAATTGCCATTTAAATCAACCGACACTGTTCCATTGTCTTTTATCTCAATTGTTCCCCCGGCATTTATTAACCTGGCTGCATCAACATGTTTAATTCAACTGATACTTCTTGTAAAACGAAACTCGTTTTTTTTGCCTGCTGCATTTCTGACTAAGATATGGCAGCCCCCCCGGCATTGCAGAATTTGAAAAAACAACTTTATTAAACCTTTCAATTTTTAGCAATGAATCAAACACATTTTCATTTGCTGCTCAATCATTTCCCTATCATCGGAACATTGATCAGCACTGTCCTCTTAATGTGGGGACTTTATAAAAAACAACTCAACATACAAAAAGCGGCAGCTGTAACTTTTGTGATTATGGCCCTGATCGCTATACCTGTTTACTTAACCGGGGAGCCGGCCGAAGAATCCGTAGAACGGTTACCCGGCGTATCAGAGGCTATGATCGAATTACATGAAGAAGCTGCCAGCATTGCCATCTGGATCATGGAACTCACAGCAGCGGTATCAATCGCAGCATTATTCCTTGCCTGGAAAAAGAGTAGTCTTGTATCCGCTTTTTTCAGGTTTGTGTTGATGCTGTCCTTACTGAGTTTTGCTGCCATGGCCCGCACGGGTTATTTCGGTGGCCAGATCCGTCATACAGAATTGAATGCAGCAGGTACAGGTATTCAGCAACCTGGTCAACCTGATAACTTGAAAAAAGAAAAGGATGACGATGATTAATTAATAATTAATAATTAAGATGCCGGCAGCTCTTAACAATTGCCGGTATCTTAATCTTTAATTGATGTTTAGATCAACATGTTAGCCCAGGCATTGAAGATGAGATCATAAGCCAAATAATTGATTAAAAAGGAATTAGTTCACTTATTAACAGCTTGTTATTAACTACTTAATCCTTGACAATCAAATTTTTATTTTATTTGCCGCGAATTAATTTAGTATCAATTCTTCCATCCAAAATGCGAATTAATCTTTATCGCTACAACAACTGAAAAAACCATCCATTCATGAAACATTGTTATGTAAAAAAAATCAGTAAGATCATTGGTTTACTGATGGTATGTTTTGGCATATTGCCTTCTGCATACAGCCAGTATTTCCCTGTGAGGGCAGTTAATGACCAACAGGTTGTTATTGTTCCGGGAACCGCCAATGGAAATGTAACCACCAATGACCAGCTGTTCAACCCTGGCCAGTTTACGCTTACCCAATTAAGCAGCCCGGCCAATGGCGTCCTCACATTTAATACAACTACCGGTGCTTACAGTTATGTGCCTAGTGGTTTATTCCAGGGTGCCGATAGCTGGACCTACCAGATCTGTGATGGTGGAGTTGATCAGAATTTAGCGACTACGGCCGACAATAACTGTTCGGTAGGCAGGGTTGTGTTCCGGAATATTTTCAATTGTAAGAACACGATGTTCTACATCCCGATGCCGGAAAACGAGGCACGTGATTTCCTGGAAGATATCAATGTTGCCAATGATGATGTTACCAGGGTGTATGTTGGACTTTCTGTATTGGGCGAAGGATATATTATTTACGATCAATGGGAAGATGGATATGAAGTTGATATCACCAATCCTGTGCAATCAACCACTGAAATTTGGGGCGATGGAGATGTGTCAAATGGTGTTGCACCGGGTTATCCAACTGATGAAATTCCGGGAGGTAGTACGATCATTCTAACGAATGCATTGTCTTCGGGACATGATAATACAACCACTTATAATCCCAATGCACCTGGCGCAGATGCTACTTTGCAGGCCACAATCGATTTTGATGGCAGGGATAAAGTGTATGCATCCGGTGAAGCTTCGATGTCGAAATTTGCCTGGGGTATCGTTGGTACTTTGAGCACTTCTTCTTCTGCTGTTCCACCAACACGTGATTGGGGCACCAGTTTTGTTTTGCCGGTTGGGCAAAATACAGCCAATGCAGGAGCGCAGTTCCAAATCAGCAATCTTTCCATTATTGCCAAAGAAAATAATACCGTTGTAACGATCGATCGTGATGCCAATGGTAGTGTAGATATCACCGTTACCCTTAACGAGGGAGAAACTTATTATGTAGATTCCAGGCAGGGAGCCACTGTGATCCCGGTGAATGAAGGAGCCACTATCAATGCAACCAAGGATATACAGGTGATGCTGATGACAGGTGATTATAACAGTGTATATGCGGGAAGGACCTTTGCACTGAATCCGACCGCTACTTTATCGAATACTTATTTTATGCCGGGGGTTCCCCAGGAAACGGTAAGGGTTTACCTGTATAATCCAACGGGATCTGCCATAACGGTTACGCGTACCACAGCCGGAGGTGCCACCGTAAATATCAATGTACCTGCCAGGAGCAGTGTATTCAATGACGTAAATAATTCCGGGTTGGGATATCGTTATTCTTCCGCCACTTCGTTTAGCATCATTGCCACAGTAGATTATAATGCTGTGAACTCAGATTGGGGTTTTACACCGATCCCACAAACCAATATGTCGCCGGTAGCCCTGTTCAGTTTTGCAGAAGGATCCGATCCTACAAATGCAGGATATGGCACCAACAACTATTCTAAAGTGCTCATCACGCCAACCTGCAACACTTATATATGTGTAGATTTAGATGGAGATGGTAATCCGGATAAAGTTTCATTTAACAATGACATTGATGTAGATGATGGAGCCGTAACCATCGGCGGGATTAATTATGACGAAACCACCAGCGACCTGGGCATCCTGGTGAACCAATTCCAAACACTTACCATTGGTGGACCTACAGGTACTTTGAATGGCGCCAGGGTATGGACCAAGACCGGCGCAAACAATACCGGTTTGCAGGGATGTGATATTGCCGTTGTGTACGGCCAGGATGGCGGACCTAACGGAGCACCCAATATCGATGCCGGGTATACGCTGCCGAAAACGTCTATTCCTTTACAGGTAACAACTACTATACCTGCGAATGCATGTCCATCAAATAACACATCATTCATTGTACCGGTATTACTGGATGGAGTAGGCCCTTTCAATGTACTGTTATACAACAAAACCACCAACGAGGTTATCCAGTTCAGTACAAATCTTACCACCTTCAACATCAATGCACACAACCCGGGAAATTACCTGTTAAAGATCAATGATGTGAACTGTCTTACGTTTGAACTCAGCTTTGCCATTGCAGCCAATCCTAATTGCGCTACCTATGCGGTAAACGATGAGCACAGCACTTTTGATGATGTGAATGTAAGTGGCAATGTTCTTACCAATGACTTCGACCTGGAAAATCATACACAGAATTTTGGCAGCTTCCTGGATCAATCAACTTCAGCGGTTATAGCAACAGGCGCAACCGTTAGTGGAGTTGATCTTGCCGGAACGCCCGTAGCCAATGCAGGTGTATTTACTTTTGATGCCAATGGCAACTATACATTAGATCCGGAACCAGGTTTCATTGGAACCGTTTCCATACCTTACCAGGTTTGCGATAATGGAGCGCCGGTTTTCTGTGATACGGCCATTCTGACCATCACAGTTGATCCTTTCCCTGGCGTTGCTAACAGTGTTATCGCCAATAATGATGAAAATATCAGCTACGGCTCTCCGGTATCAGGCAATGTACAAGTGAATGATAAAGATCCGCAAGGAGATAGTTTTTCAGTAACTGCAGTAACCGGTAGCACCCCTGGTACAACCTTTACCGTTAGTGGAACCAGCCAGGGCAGCGCCGTTTCCGATGCAGGAACCCTGGTGATCAATGCCGATGGAAGTTATATTTACACACCAGCTATCGGGTTTACCGGCAGCATTGATGTGCCTTATACCATTACCGATTCACAAGGAGCTACCTCTATAGCAACCTTGCATATTGATGTATTATCTGATCCAAACGGACTTGCCAATGATCCTCCATTTGCAGGAGATGATTTTGAATTCACAAGTGTAGGCGTTCCCGTTACCGGCAATTTTATCATCAACGACAATGATCCAAACGGAAATAATCTTAGCCTGAATGGCGTGACCATTGATGCCAGCGGACCAGCTACGCCAGTTGGCGCAGCCATCTCAACAGTTCAGGGTGGTACGATCCAGTTCTATGCTGATGGTACGTTCTTATATACACCACCGATCGGTTATGTAGGTCCAGACCTGGTGACCTACCAGCTTTGCGACGTTACTGCTGTTGCACCACAACCATTGTGTGCTGAGGCCACCATACATTTCCTGATGTGCGCTTGCGGTGGCAACTCTACCAATGCTGTGAACGATGAGAACAGTACCTGGGAAGATGTGAATGTAAGCGGTAATGTATTGAACAATGACTTTGATATTGAAAATAATACACAAACCTTCGGAACTTTCCTGGATCAAACCAGTGGAATAGGTATTTTAACTGGTGCTACTTTATCAGGTATTGATCAAACCGGTTCACCAGTTGTGAATGCAGGTGTTCTTACTTTCGATTCCAATGGCAATTATACATTTGATCCAACGCCTGGTTTCCTGGGTACAGTAACCGTTCCTTACCAGGTATGCGATAATGGTAGTCCGAGTGTTTGTGATACTGCTAACCTTACCATCATCGTTTCGCCATTGCCAACTTCAGGTGTAAATTCAGTGATCGCCAACAACGATGAGAATATCAGCAATGGCTCACCGGTAGGAGGTAATGTGACCAGCAATGATCACGATCCACAAGGAGATGCTTTTACAGTGACTGATGTAACCGGCAGTACGCCTGGCGTTTCCTTTACCGTTGCTGGAATTGACCTGGATGGTAACCCGGTTGCCAATGCAGGAACCCTGGTCATCAATTCCAATGGTACATATACTTATACACCCACTATAGGATTTTATGGCAGTATCAATGTTCCTTATACCATTACCGATACACCGGGCGCAACTTCTACGGCTGTATTGCATATTGATGTGTTGCAGGATCCAAATGGCCCGGCCAACAACCCGCCTTTTGCCGGCGATGATTTTGGATATACAACGGTGAACGTACCCGTTACCGGTAGTTTCATCGATAACGACAATGATCCTAATGGTGATGACCTGAGTTATAATGGTGTTACGATCGTAACAGGCGGACCAGCCACAGCAATCGGTGCACCTATTGCCACCAACCAGGGTGGAACGATCCAGTTCTATACCAACGGAACATACTTATATACTCCTCCTGTTAATTATGTAGGTCCGGATTTTGTAAACTATACGATCTGTGATGTAACTACTGTAGCCATCCAGCCATTGTGTGCTGATGCTGTTATTCACATATTAGTAGGCCCTGGTATCAATATCAGTGGTAATGTTTGGGACGATGCAAACGGAGACATCACTGATCCGGGTGCTGCAGAACCGCAGACCAATGCAGGCGGTGCCTTGTTTGTGAACCTGGTAGATAACCTGGGTGTTGTGATCGCTACTACAGCCGTTGCCAACGATGGTACTTATTCTTTCTCGAATGTAACTCCTAATGGTTCTTATTCACTGGTATTGTCGGTTACCAACGGAACCATTGGTCAACCGGCTCCGGCCGAATCATTGCCAGCTGGCTGGGTGAATACGGGTACTAACCTGAACGGCACCACGTCGGCAACCACACCAGGTTTGATCGATGTACAAAGTTTTGGCTTTACCAATACCATCAACCTTGATTTTGGTATTGAACAGATTCCCGGAACAGATGATCACAATACGCCGGTACCACAACCTACCGTAGGTGATTTCATTACCCTGGATGGAGGTGGTAATCCACCGGTATTGAGTGGTATCGATCCTGAAGATTGCAGCACGGGTTGTACCGTACAGGGTAATTCAGTGATCATCACTACGGTTCCTGCCAATGCGGAATTGTATTACAATA
>ERZ795056.5422-NODE-5422-length-12805-cov-5.987765_pt1 | contig 12805 bp, 5 predicted proteins | sample MGYA00375140_ERZ795056 | MGnify/ENA primary metagenome ERZ795056 (study PRJEB30185, sample SAMN05720227) | activated sludge metagenome | isolation source: Anaerobic digester | place: USA | collected 2015-03-09 ...
AATTTAAATGACTAATTGTCAGTAGATTAATCTATAGAACGCCCCTTATATAAATCACATTTTCTGCACACTCTAACTCATACGCACCCATACAAGTTTGGCTCAAACGATTCATACCTCGTTGGTCTGTCGTAACTGTTGTCTCTGGAAGAGAAAATCTTATCAATTTACCATTAGGAAGACGATCTGATTTAAGGGCAGCAGTTGGTGTGAAGCCTCCGTTATTAGCAAGTACAGCAGTAAAAAGATGATTCTATGAATTATATGATCCATCAAAGAGATTGGTAAGATGATACTCTTCTGTTTCCTGTTCCGCATATGCACATGCTGCGCAATTATCGTCAGATTTAAATGCTTGAACATAAAAATTAGTTTCATTATCTGGCACCCACTTTTTATCATCATCTGCTGAGACTTCATCACCTGTGAGTATTACATTCATCATGTTTGATCTAATATATTTATCTTCATTAGATAAAATAGACATATTATTGTTATCAGATGCCTGAAAATTTCCCAGAATTACGTTACCTAACAGATTTACAGGACAAGACAACATAAATAAACCTGCTGTAGTATTACCTATAATTGTATTATTATTCAGAGTAAACTTTGAATTTCCTGAATTTATCCATAAATAATGTGCTTCATTATTTGTTATCGAACTATTTTCCATATTCAACCCATCGAAAGAGAACATAATACTACCAATCTTATTTCGATTGAAAGTCGAGGATAAAATATTATAATGCTTTACTACTCTATCATCATATGTAGTCAACAAATTTGATTTCAAATCATTACCTTCAAACAGAGTGTTACTACAAATAAAAGTGTCACATTGTAGTAAATTAGACGTACTTATATTATTTTCAAATTGACAACTATCAAGGAAAAATGAATTACCCAAGCATAAGACATCAGCTGAGTTTTTTTCAAATAAAGAAAGGCCCAAATCCAATGAAGAATAATTTTGAAACAAATCCATAGAAACATTGTTATTTTGGAACAAACAACTTCTAACCTTAGTATTAGGTACAGAATAAATTAAGGACTTAGAACATTTATTATCAGTCACATCACAAGAATCAAGTAATAACCTTCCTGATGAAAATAGCAAATTATTAGACTCATTATTAATAATATCAACATTAACAAACTTGTGTTCAACAGATTCAAGTGAGGTTAAATCAAAGAGCCAATCTCCAGTTTTATTATTCGTAAATTCACAATTATGAATTAAAAACTCACCTTCTGCATTTCAAAAAAAACAAAGATTATCTGATACATTATCTATAAATTTTGAATCTTCAATTAATACATTAATAGATTGAAACCGCATCAAATGATCAGCACCATTTAAATAACCATTGTTTTTAAATATTGAATTTCTAATCAAAAGATCAACATCAGCAAAAGTAAGATAACAAAGATTATCTTTATAGGTAAGGTTATCCATAACAACCTTAGAATTCTTATCATAACCCGTAATTTCTATAACACCCACAGTAATTTCTTCACGTTTCTGATTCTCTTGAAATGTAGTACTTGATAAAACGACATCACCAGCTGAAGAAATAACTATAGCATGATTAAAGTTTCTTATAAAATTAGTGTTTTGTACTTCTAAATCAGTATTTTTTCCATATAACTCTAAACCCCATCCAGTATAAGTAATCACAGAATTGTTTAAAGTCAATTTTAAATTTGATGCATCACTATAAATTGCATCATAAATCGTATTTTGAAAAGTTACTCCTTCAAAAGAGAAATCAGTACCTGACTTTATATAAAACAAACGACTTGTATTTTCCGTCCATGAAATTTGACATTCAATTTTTGTAAAACCAGTCTCAGTTAAGGACTCTGTCCAATCTTTATTAACAGGTACCTCTTTAATTTCGTCATCACCCAAGATATCTCCACTAAATACCGTTTTATATTTAGAAGGATCAGAAAATGAACCCATTACTGAATTTTTAGAGAATCCTCCTTTCAAGGATACACTGTTATTAATCAAAAAGCACTTATCTTTATTGATTGATGTTTCTCTTCCATATTGATCATAAACAGGTTTGTAAGTTCCTTCTGCTACATAAAAAGTAGCACCTTCAACGGCTTTTGGTAAAACATAGGCAAAGTCTTCACCACTCATGGCAGTCTCCCAACTAGTTCCGTCACCAGTGCCGTCTACCTTAACATAATAAGATTTCAGTGTTAAGTCAATAGGACTATCTGCACGTAAAGAACCACCATTAGAAGGCAACCCATTAATTGTTTGCGCATTTGAAATAAGTGCTGAAAAAACAGACAACACCATGACTAGAAGGATAACTCTCTTCTTCATATAAATAAATCAATAAAATTTTCAAAAAAAACAGGAAAAAGAACAGGAACAAAAACAATCATTTCGAGTTCTTAGAAAAACAAAAATTATCACGTTTCATGATAATAATCATACAGTAACAAAAATTAAATCGGTTTAAGCTATACAATACGCTTTAATACCATACATTAATTCTGCTGCAAAATTAATCATCTTTTAATGAATTCAGGAAACAATGATAAACTTTTTTAAGAAAAACATAGTTTTCAATTATAAAAGCAAAAAATAAATTGAAGATAGAACACTTGTAATCAAAACAATAGGTGATTATTTTGAGATATATTAAATAATCAATTACCATATTTTAAAAACATTTTAAAATTTAAAAAGGCGGAGTAATACCCCGCCTTTTGATTTCTATCTAAAACAATGTTTATCTGGTCAACAAGAACCTAAAGCCTAGACCAAAATCTGTATTGACTGTTGGATATCCTTGCGATACCTTTGGTGTACTAGCTGTACGGTCATAATAGAATCTAATATTCAACATCTCACTGAAGACATACTCAGCAGAGAACTTGATGATAAATGATTTTAAACCACTACTCAACTGCGAATATTCATCCTCAATAACACGGATATAAGCATCTGTGTTTTTCCATGAGAGATCCACACGAAGATTCAAATCATTCTTAACCTTCTTCTGCTTGTTATTATTTAGATTGATAATCATGCCGAAATCGTCAATTCTATAACCAGTTCCAAACACATATTCATTACTATAAGACTCTACAATCTGATTGCCTGGCACATCCAATTGAGCTGTACGAGACTTTCGGAACTCTGCCTTGAAAGACAAACTGTTTTTCAAACTTGCATCGAAACCAAATAACGGATTGAATGCCTCGTTCATATTCACACTACCAACATAATCTTCTCCTGTCACAACATCGAAGTCAGAATAATCTTCGGAGATTGAATAACCATAATTAGAGACGATTGGTGTCCAGTTGGTCTGAGATGCGAAAGAATTCAAATTGTATGTACACTTATATCCATGATTCAAATTGACAGACTTGAAATGATCTCGAATGAATGGCAAACGAGACAAACCATCGTATGTAACCTTCCAGTTTGGCAAAATTGAAAGAATATTAGGCAACAAATCCAAATCTGCAGATGATGCACTAGTTCCTGAATATGCAGAAAGGAAAGCAGGGATCAAAACATCACCTGAATTCTCATTTACATATACACGTCCCGGATCATAAGGAAGACCCTCATTCTCCATTTTATTCATGAAATCTCTACGAACACGACCTTGAATAATTTTTCTATTCTTCAAGAAATCATTGAACGTTTCTGAATTGAGAGCCGGAGAACGGAATGCCGTCTTAAGAGCCATATGAGTACGAGTATAAGTACCACCGTATGTTTCTGGACGACCATCGAACATGTAGTAAATCTCAGTAGATTTGCTCTTAGCCCATGCCCCGTTCAAATCGATTTTCAAGCCTGAGAATGGGCTCAACTGAGTCTTGATTTGGAAATCCTGAGTTACAGTATGGATTATAGGATTAACCACATTTGTATCCTGAAGCATCCACTCTTTTGCGTACGTTTTATTCAGATATTCATCCGTCTTGAAGAAACCAAAAGTAAAGTCATATCCTGGAGCTGAGCCATTCTGTCCGAAGAAGCCTGTATTCGGCATAAAACCTTGCAAATTCAGGATTTCACCATGACGATAATTCAAACTAACGTTACGAACCATCATTAACATACGAACAGAAACATCAAGAACATCATCCATTACAGTACGATCCTTTTCTTCAGGAGTAATCTTTAACTTCAAATTAGACACATCCTCCGTAGATGTGATCAAAATCGTATTGTTATCGCTCACCTTGTAACTTACAGGATAAATCTTACCATCGGCATCAGTTACTACAACATTAAGTTTTGAAGTATTCAACCTATGGGAAATCTTTGTCTGATTATCTTTCTTCAAACGAAGATTCTTTCGTTCGTAATTTTTGGGCTTATTATCTTTATTATCCTTATTTTTCGCTCTATTGTTAGCACCTCTTGATGAAAATCTGTCATTCAAATCTTTGAGATACGAAGACTTATTATATAAAGACTCAAAATTAAAGCGAACATCGCCATTCCATGTACGCTCACTGATAGCAACATTTCCTGTAGTTGGAGCTTCGCCCAAAGTCAACACAGCTCCCTTATCCCAACTATACTGAGAAGAATACTGTGCATTGGATGTGATCCAATCTAAATATGGCAACTTATTGATCGGTATATTATATGATGCTGAGAATCTCTGTTCGTAAGCCACAGGAATACCGAATTGTTTGATGCCATGCCATACCGTGTCCTTCCACATCTCATACCAATCATCGCGACCACATTCTAACAAATAATCCCTATTGATAGGAATATTATGATAGCCAGCCGAGTCTTTAATCAACTCAGGAATTTCAGAATTCATCGAAGTTGTGAGATTCAACTTCAAGCTCTTCATCAAATTAAATTTGATATCAGAAGTACGATCCCAAGTCCAATCCTTATCGAATGTCAAGAATGGGAAAGTTGTATCTTTCTCGATCTGATAAGTATAATTACGAGCCTGAATCTCCTCATAATGTCTATTCATCGTTGTGCTGAAAGCAATCTGAGTAGGCAAATAATAGAAATTGAATTCTCGTAACAATCTCATATAATTCGATTTGAAGATCTTTGCTTTTTTCAATGGCTCAACCGGTTTCGGATTAAGAGAATACACATAATTGAATGATCCGGTATGATTCTGATTCACCGAATACTGAGTCTCCGGAGACTCTTCATAAGTCTCATTATAACCTAAGCTGAATGAGAAGTTAGCCGGGTCGTATGGCATTGGTGTCTTGCTGGCAATACCTACACGAACATTAGAAAAAGTCAAACTCTTATAGGTTGTCTGAGTAATCGCCATCTCCTCAACAGAATCGCGTTTCGCTTCTGTATCTTGATTATCCAAAGACTGATCCAACTTAATATCAGTATTCAACGGATCGTACTCAGGTCTGGTAATCTGCTTAGAGTAGGTATATGTAACAGGGAAGTTAACCTTTGCCTTTTCTGGGAAGAATTTACCTAACTGAATAGCAGCCGACATATTATACTCATAGAAATCATCGGTATTACGTTCGTTTACATTTTGATCAATGCCGCCAAAACCAACAGTCTCCACATGTCCTCCTAAGCTCAAAGAACCAAGATCGGAGAATACAATTCCCATGTTGGCCAAAGCAGCCCAGCCTCCGTCTTCATTAAATCCTGACATGCGCAACTCATTAACCCAAACCTCAACGCTATGAGAAACGTTATCATCGTTTTCAACACCAATCATCATTGCGGATACCTCTCCGATAGAAGGGTTTCCTATAACGGTAACCATATTATTACCATCCATCTTCGAATATCGTTCGCTGTATTTAGCAGCGCCAGAAACTTTCTTTCTATCACGTTCAAGCTTCAAATCGGTAAACAAATCGTAATCGAAGTCAACATTATTATCCACAGGCCAAACCTCTTCAGCTGTAACAGCACCCTCTTGAGTCAACACCAATGGAATTTTATACTCGTAGTAGTTTTCTGTAAAGTCAGAACCAACACGAATAAACAATGACATTCTATTATCTTTCAGGTCAGCACTTCCAATTTGGTTTTCTGCATGGACATACATTTTCAAACGATCATACTTACGCATATCCAAGTTAGTCAATTTGTAAACCGCACGAATATCTTTTGGTTCCAAACTATCCACCTTCAATGACATAGACTGCTCATTCTCCTGACGAACCTGAGTCTCACTTGGATCTATCTCCCTTGAAATGCCTGGAGGCAACACATAATTAACAGGAACTCTCTTGCCATCATTTTCTATGTTAACAGCAGAAACTTCCAACTTACCATCGCCATTCAAACCTGTTACATTCTTATCCACCAATTTATCACTGTTCTCATACACACGCCAATCTGTACGAACAAGAGACAAAGCACCAAAACGCAAATGTGTTTCATCTTGGAATCCTGTCATATACATACGGATGAATCGAATTGAACGGAAGTCTGAAATGCCGCCTATCTTAGAATCTGGAGTACGTACAGGAATTTTGAATTGATACCACTTAATAGTTGAATTCTCTCCGTTTCTCAATTCAACGCTAGACTCAACTACACTGGCAATATGATTTCTCTCCCAATTCTCTTTCTTAAACATGTTAGGATCAATATCAACCGCATAAGAGTAATACTGCTCTTTTGTTGTCATTGTACGGTCTCCATTAATATCCTCAGTGTTTGGATAGGTTGTTGATGAAGTGGTATAGTCACTACCTGAAGTGGAAGAGTTAGCCTCCATTCCGTTAAAATACTTGTAACGGTCCAAAACAGTGACTTGCTTGTCATCATAATCGGAACCTCTGAAGTAATGGAAATTATCACCTGCTGGGTCAGCTAATGGAGAGAAAAAATCTTCATTCATGAATGGAGAGAAAAAATCTTCATTCATGCGTTGCACAGCAGAAGGTATCAACTTAGAACGAACTCCCTCTACATATTTTCTATATGTGAAATAATTGAACTCTTCAGCAGTAGACAAGCCATTCAAACCAAGATCCTGTTGTTCCACATTCGACATATCAAAAGAGTTAGTGATAGCCTGTATCTTTGGAACACGGCCCCAAACAGTAGTATCAACTGCTGTTTGATTAGATGTTGTTGGCAATCCATTCTCAAAAGATATACGTCCATCACGAAGCACATCCTCTGAGACTTCTCCCAAGTTAAAGACCAACTGACCACTTACAGTAGCTCCATTAGCCATACGGTTGGTATTATAATCAGGATCAGTTGCATAAACAAATGGATCCATCATCCAGAATTCTATATACTCAATATTTGAATTCTCAAAGTTACTGTTATCCAACTTTCTCATGATACCAGCCCAACGGTCTTCCGGATTCAACAAATAACCATCAGAACCCATACCATCAACATCCAAGTTATAAGGACCTCTCTCCTTTGGATAATAAGACAAGTTTAAAGTTTGGATTGTAGTAGGCTGACCATAAATGGCCTCCTTGTTCTGATAAATCTCTTGTTCATGAACAGCTCTTACGAAGTGGTTTGACAACTGATCTTTATCATTAAAAATATGTGACGGAGTTTCATCACTCTTTGTATTGTTTGTGAATATCTGATCGATATAGAACCAAGCCAATTGAGAACGATTCAATCCATAACCAATATTCGTCAGATCGGTACCACTTAAATAGTTACCCCAGAATGGATCAGACTGACGGATAAACTGTTTAGGAGTACTTGCCAATGCCCATCCAGATGGGTGCATAATATTAATGGATGATTTCGTTCCTTCAAAGTCATCTATATAGGAAACGCCTTGATCTTCCTGATCGATTGCATCTGAGTGTCCTGGAATCAACTGAGCAAACTCTCCTGAAATCGCGAATGAAGATGGAGCTTTTGCATCTACCAACGGAATCTTGTCTACCCAATTTGTCAACCAATCCACATCTGTTTTGTAGGCTGCATTCAATCCCCAAATCGTATTTGACATAGGCTCTTCGCCATAACCTACTTTCGTTGTCAATGGTTTTTCAGACAAGTGCATGATTGTACCACCAATGGTAACCTCATCATTTATAGCATACTCCACATGCGTTCCAACCAAAGATTTACGCTGCATACTGAAGAATGACTGGCTTTCCAATGAAACACTGATTGGAGAATTAGATTCCAAAGCCACATCATCCAAAATGGTTACGACACCTAAGTTATAATCTACCGTAAAACCTGATCCCTCTTCCAATGTCCTACCTCCAGCAGTTACACGAACAGATCCTCTTGGTACATTTGTCGCACCCAAGCGAATCTCAGAGCCGGATGAAGATTTATACTTTCCAGTTAAAACAAACTTATTCTTTTCAGTGAACTGTTTAGCAACCGTTAAAGTTGAGTCATATAATTCAGGGAATGTATATTTCTTAACCAACGGTGAATTACCCATTCCATAACCACTTATCAAACCAGTATCAAACGGTCTGGTACTTGGAAAGATGATTCGTCCATTCGATGCATAAACCGTATAACCCTCAACAAAGTCATAATAGCCATCAGGGATTGCCTGCTGACGTTTATTCAAACGGTCCAGATTCAAAACCCTCAACAATTTCTTGTTGCCGATTTCTGGAATATAAGTCATATAGGTCGAAACAGAATCATTCTGATAATAGTAGTTAACTTCAACCTGAAATTTTTCTTGTTGTAAATTATAAGCACCCAAAGAATAGACATTCTTCATGGCCAACTTCCACAAATGTGCATAGTTAGGAGTTGAAGAGGTTGCCTTCAACAATTTCACGAAAAGAGTTCGCTTTGCAGAAGTCGTTGTATCTTTTGAAACATCGGTTGAAAATTCACCGACTTTATACGTCTTACCGCCTTTAGTATATTCGTAAGCAACAGCCAAAACATCATCATTAGCAAGCGTACTCTTTAATGACAAGAAACCCATCTGAGAGTTAAGGGTATACTCAGAAGGTTCCAATAGTCTTGCACTATTGACATTCTCGAAATCTCTTCCTGATTCCAAATTATACGGAGCTGATTCCAAAACATCTGTAGCCGTTTCATAACTTCTTACAGTTGGATCATATTTGACCTGAGAATATAAAGAATAAGAGGAGGTATCATTAGACGGATTCTTTCTCTTATCGTTATAATGCTCACCTAATTCTGTGAATGCAACAATATTACGGCTTTGTTTATCGTAAGAAGAACGGTTGGTTACCCAAACCTCAATCTTATTAATTACAATTCCTGACTGTGGATTAGGAAGATTTTTTGCCCAATCATCATAATTATTATAGAAATACTCTGAAACGAAGAAGTGTCTATTCTCATCATAGTTAGTTGCATTAACCGAAAACTCTGTTGTTTGAGCACCTTGCGTATTAATAGTCTTCGACTCAGATTCCTGTTGAGATGCGATAGCGGAAACCTTTAACTTACCAAACTGCAAATCAGTACGGATACCAAACAATGCTGTTCCTCCTTTAATCAACTGAGTAGACAAAGGCAAACTAACATTTCCGGCCTCAATTCTTTTGATGATATCATCTTCTTTTCCCTCATAACAGAGATTGATTAACTTCTGATCAAAATCAAAAGAGGCCTCTGTGTTATAATTCATAGTAAAGCTAAGACGATCACCCACTTTACCATTTGCACTCAACTGAATTTTAGTATCAAAATCGAAAACAGTATTCGTCCTGTTTCTTTCTGGAATTGTAGGATTCTCTCTACTTGATATTTTAAATCCAAAAGTCAGATCCACAGAACCTTGTGTTTTCAGCTGAACACCACCAGGTCCAAATATTTTATCTCCAACACGACCTATTCCAATCTGCATGTCGCTCAGATTGAAATCGCCATCTTTTCCATTTTGATTTGCTTTGTTTTTCTCAGCCCAATACGAATTCATCGACTGTTGCAAAGCGTAGTCGCTATATTCATTCTCATTCAACACGAAAGGCGTAGACACATCCATATCTCCCACCTTTGTTGTGAAAACATATAAGCCAGTATTAGGATCATATTCAACACTCTGATCTACATTTTCAGGTGTACGAACGTCAGCAGGTGAAACATTATTCTGTAATTCATCGTACGTAACGACCTCCGTCTTTTTCAAAGGATAACGGAGAGGCATTGTATCATACTTTGCATTCTTATCAGAGGCCTCAGCTTGAAGAGAATCTTTTTGGGTAGAATCCGAAACGCCAACGCCACCAGACAGATCAGTTCCACCTGCCTGCTGGGCATAGGTTGAGAACATAATCACGCCACATAGCAGCATGCATATAAAAACAATCTGACTTACTTTCTTTTTCAAGACAGGAAATTATTTAATTAACCTACAATTCTATATAAACAAATGAGTTAAATGACTCATCACATGTGTTTCAACGCCTCTTTGATGATCTTTTCCAAAGGTAATGTTGGGCTCTCATCCAAAATCTTGTCAATTACTTTGACAGAAGCTGGCTGTGCAAAACCTAGCATTACCAAGGCTGCAACTGCCTCCTCTTTGTTTGCCCTCGATCTACCAACCGCACCCTTAGCCGTCAAATCAGCTTCAGAGACTTTTATCTTATCTTTCAAATCGATAATGATTCGTTGGGCGGTTTTCAAACCAATGCCCTTAACTCCCTTCAGCTGATTCACATCATCAGATGCAATAACCGTTTTCAGTTCAGAAACAGTAAAAGAAGAAAGAATCATTCTCGCTGTATTAGATCCAATACCAGAAACAGAAATAAGCAGCAAAAACAACTGACGTTCATCCCTCTCTGCAAATCCATACAAAGTAAATGCATCTTCACGGATTGCCTCATACACATAAAGCTTTGCACTATCTTTGTTTTCCAAAGTAGCGTAAGTATTTAATGAAATATGAATTAAATATCCTATTTGATTGCATTCCAAAACCGCATAGGTTGGAGTTAATTCAGATATTTTCCCACTTATATACTCGAACATATTTTTTTGCTAAGATTAAGTACGATGCCAAATTATATTTTGCAAAGATACAAAAATCCCATTTTTTAAATTAATAAATGCTCACAAAACTTGATCATGAAACTCACTTTCACATCCACACAACAAAATTCATATTATTAACGAGCAAAAAGAAAAAAACGTATGAGAAAAAAGTGATAAAGTTTCAAAAGGAAAAGAAAAGAACTTAAAACAAAAGCTAATCTTTTGATATCCAACGTTTAAAAACACATCATACGTATAACACTCTGTTTTGAATTCGTACAAACTATTTTTGTACAAAAAACAAATTTGTAGTTTTCGTTGATCTTTTGAGTGCATTTAGATAGATTTCTAACAATTTAATGGGTCCGATAGCTCGCTAATTTCTCACAAAACGACAAAAATGCATCAAAAACTCATCTAAAAAATTGGAAACAACTTTTAAATTTCTTTCCAAAACGTTTTAATTGTCAATCACAAAAAAGCTATAATAAGCAACATATCTTTCGTAAATTCAACTATTTAGGAACTTTAAACGCTTTTCTGTTCGAACACTCACAAAAAGATTGTAAATTTGCGACTTGAAAAAAGGCTTTATTTTTACAGAATGTGATGATTTTCAAAAAATAAAAAAGTAAAGTCTGCGTTATTTATTAAAATCAAAGATTTCTAAGTTTTGAAAAAGATTATATTAAGCATAATCATGCTACTCACATTGACAACCACAGTCAATGCTCAATACTCAGGATTAGGAAGAGTACAGAATTTGATTTACGTCGACAACAAACGTTATCACTTCGGTTTCATATTAGGACTGAACACAATGGACTTCAACGTCACCAATTATGGTTCTACAGTTGTCGATAGCGAAGGTAAGGTTTGGTTTGCCGATCAACCTGATTATTCTGCTGGATTCACAGTCGGAATCATCAGCGACCTCCGTATTTTTGAATATTTAAATCTTCGTTTCACTCCTGCTCTTCTTTTTGGAGACAGAACTTTGAAATATACGGACAACGAAGGAAACATAGCAGAACAAACAGCAACTGTAAAATCCAGTCTGATCAATTTTCCATTATTATTGAAATTCAGAGGTCAAAGATCCGGCAATTACCGTCCATACTTATTAGGTGGAGCAAGCGCCACATGGGATTTGGCTCGTAAGACCGAGGATCCTGTTCTCTTAAAGAAACTTGATTTTGGAATTGAATTCGGTATCGGTTGCGATTTATACATGCCCTATTTCAAATTGGCTCCAGAATTAAAAATGTTCATCGGACTTAACGACATTTTAGACCGCGATCGTCCAGAAATAGTCAATGAAAAAGATTTGAAATACACCAACGTGATTTCAAAACTAACTTCAAGAATTTTCATGCTTTCATTCAACTTTGAATAAAGGAGAAAACACTATAAGGCCATTTCAAGCAAAACATGAAATGGCCTTTTTTATGTAAAAAAAACCTAACTTTCTAAAAACTATGTGTTCATGCGAGAAACCACAAAGGCGACATCGTTAACCACAATTCTTTTGCTACGAATCAAAACAAGTTTCTAAAGGAACCACGTATCACACAGATGGTGGACTGAACTTCCAATGGAAGAAGACCTAAATGCATTTTGTATTCGAAAAGCAATACAAATTAGTTCACCTACCTGTTATGGAGATTGACCTCTATTTAAACTTAGTCCGTATACTTTACTTACCCACAGGGTTTTGCACTTGATCCAAAAATTCATTTTTATGAAGCAATAAAAAAACGGACAGATACCCTTTTGCATCTATCCGTTCTTCTATTTATTTAATTTACCCGTTGGCGGAATTAAAAAGTTAATAAATTGATGTTTAAAAAGTTGCGC
>ERZ795056.5426-NODE-5426-length-12795-cov-5.254474_pt1 | contig 12795 bp, 10 predicted proteins | sample MGYA00375140_ERZ795056 | MGnify/ENA primary metagenome ERZ795056 (study PRJEB30185, sample SAMN05720227) | activated sludge metagenome | isolation source: Anaerobic digester | place: USA | collected 2015-03-09 ...
TCGGAAACAGCCTGGTGAAGCGCTGAGCCATTTCATACATGAAGTGCATCGAGCTCCCGACGAAGGTTCCGACTGGCTCGTTGGGGTCGCCCATACCCATAACCACGCCGCCGCTCATTTCCTGACGGGCGTAGAGACCGACGCTGAAGCTGATGACCATCGGGTTCCACAGGCGCTCGACCGGTTCGGTGACGAGAATCTCGTGACGATATGGATCGACCGGAATTTCGACGTTGAGCATGGCACCGATGCTGCGCGAGAAGCCGCCAGCGCAGTTGAACAGCAGTGGTGTCTGGTAAGTATTGCCTGATTCGGTCATGACAAAGAAGGTATCGCTCTTTTTCATGATGCCGACGACGTTGGTCCAGAGGTGAATCTGCACGCCAAGGCGGCGTGCGGCGTTGGCATAGCCCTGGGTCAGCAGAAACGGGTTGATGTGCCCGTCTTTCGGGCACCAGGTAGCTTTTCTGATCGTCTCTTTGTTGAGATAAGGTACGATTTTGACCGCCTCGTCGGGGTCGACAATGTTGACATCGAGGCCGAGACTTCGCTGCATCTCAACGTTCTTTGCAAACTGCTGTTCTTCTTCGGGGGTGTGGGCAAGAATCAGATAGCCACCCTGAAAAAATTCTGTGTGGTAACCGAGTTCCTCTTCGAGGCCTTCGAGTCTTTTAACTGAATCCATGGCGAGCAGAGTGTTGGCTTCAGTGCTCCATTGCTGGCGAAAGCCGCCGCCGCAGCGTCCGGTCGAACCACTCGCCAGATAATGACGCTCGAGAACACACACGTTTTTCATGCCGGCGCGGGCCAGCTCATAGGCTGTTGACACGCCAAGAATGCCGCCGCCAATAATTACTGCGTCGAATGCTCTGTTCATTTCTTTTCTCCGTTTTCAGCTTCCTGGCGCTCAAGTTCGGCCATGATCAGCTCGAACGAAACCGGGCGGTTGGGCGGTCGGAAGGTTGGCGGGTAGATCTCGGCCGGTGGTGTCTTGAGCTCGCGGCTGATGATCTGGGCAACGAGGCGGCGGCAGGTACGACCCTGGCACTGACCCATGCCAGCTCTTACCAGTCGTCTGATTTCATCGATGGTGGTTGCGCCCTGTCTGATGGCGGCAATGATTTCGTCTTCGGTGACATCCTGACATCTGCAGATGATTTTCATGTGTGACTCCCTTACACCCTGATGGCGCGAATGTTGTTGACCTGCCCGGCCGGAACTTCTACAGTTACCACGGCAGTGCGATCATAGGCTGGCGGGTTGATAACGCGAACGACTTTGACCTTGCCTAAGACCTTGCCAGCGCGGTCGAGTGCGGTGACTTCCTGCCCTTTTTCTGGCACCGGAAGCAGTTCATGGCTCATCGAAACCATCGCCATGCCGGGCGTATGCTTCATGTTGATCACGAAAATGGCAAGGCCGGGGCATCTGGCAATACACAGACCGCAGCCGGTGCAGGCATCGAAGTCGAGCAGCGGCTTGTCAGTGATGCCTTCCTTCATCTTGATGGCTTTGGTCGGACAGGCCGAAACACATGGGTCACAGGGAATATCCTGCAGACATTCAATTATCGCTACCGGCCCCTTTTCGAGGCGTGCCGGCGGGGGTAATACGGGGGCGAGTTCTTCCGGGGTGATGATTCCGTCGTTTTTCAACATTCTCCTGCCTCCTTGAGCACGCGTTCGCGGCCCCAGCGGATACGTTCGCCGGTTGAACCCGAGCGCAGGGTGCGTAGTTCTTCGCGGGCTTCGGCGACAATGGCGTCGGCCTCGGCCGATTTGCCGTGAACAGCTTCGTAGGCGCGGGCACCAGCTATTCTGCCGGCCAATATCGCGGTGGTCGCTTCTTCGATGCCTGAAGCATCGCCGGCCACGAAAATGTCGGGGTTGGTGGTGCGCATCGATGAATCGTGCAGTGGCACGAGGCCGCCAAGTTCGCCGACATGAACCATACGGCACTGTGCCTGCTGGAACAGGTCGATCAGCGGAGTCAGACCGACGGCGAGACAGATGCAGTCGCATTTGATTTCGAATTCAGTATTGGGAACCGGCTGAAACTTTTCGTCGACCCGGCAGAGTACGGCGCCTTCGACGCCATCTGTGCCAAGTGCTTTGAGAATCGTATGCGAAGTGTGAATCGGTACGCCGAGACGTCTGATTTTGCTTGCATGTACGAGATAGCCACCGATGGTGGGCATACCTTCGACGAGGCCGACGACTTCGACGCCGGCCTGAATCAGCTGGTAACTGACAATCAGGCCGATATTGCCGCTGCCGACCATCAGAATTTTCTGGCCGGGCCGAATGCCGTGCACGTTCATAAGGGTCTGTACGCCGCCGGCGCCGTAGATGCCGGGCAGATCGTTGTTTTCGAAAGTCAGGCTGTTTTCGGTCGCGCCGGTGCAGACGATAGCAGCCTGGTAGGTTACACGTTCGTATGCATTCTGCGAAAGTATGCCGGCTTCTTTATTGTGATAAAAGCCGACTGCTGCCGTGTTTTCGAGCACGGTCAGACGGGCTGCCACGTCTTTTATATCCTGTTGCAGCTTGTCGGCGATGGTGATACCGCGAATCCCGGCGTCACGGTTGCTGCTGCCAAAAAATCTGTGGGTCTGCTTGATCAGCTGACCGCCAACGCGGGCGCTGTCATCTACCAGCAGGGTTTTTGCACCCAGCTTTGCCGCTACGTGGGCTGCCGACAACCCGGCCGGGCCACCGCCGATAACGAATACTTCAGTGTTTCTGCTCATGGTTTGATGTACCCGTGTCCTTTCTGCATCTTGACCTGCATGCCTTCTTTCAGCGGTGTGATGCAGGTCATGGTATTGATCTGGCCATCCACTTCCATAATGCAGCTTGAACAGCGACCAATTGCGCAGAAAAAGCCGCGGGCGCGGTTCTTCTGCGGGCTGTGGCGCAGCGTTTTGATGCCGGCCGCATGCAGTGCCGCCGCTATCGGTTCGCCCTCAAAGCCCTGGTATTCTTTTCCTTCGAAGTAGAACTTGACGGTCCTACGCTCAGGAAAGCTCAATACCGGGTGTTTTTCGATACGTAGGGAAGTCATACCATTCCTCCTTGCCCTTACCTTCGACTAAAAGCATTGTCTGTATCTTTCGCTCACGTTCAGATAGCAGTAATTTTACATTTCGCCGGCGTAATTGTCAGCCGAATTTTTTAAAAATCTGAACATCTGAAGAGAAGGCTCGCACAAAGGCGCTTAAACACGATGAAGAAAGATACGATTCGCACAAAGGCGCAGAGACACGAAGAATAAAGGAAAACAGGACAAAAGAAGAGAAGAAAGAAAAAAAAGAGAAGAAAGAGAAGAAAGAGAAGAAAGAGAAGAAAGAGAAGAAAGAGGAGAATCCGCAGATGACGCAGATTGCGCGGATTTTTTAAAACAGCAGGCCGAAGATGAGGACGAAGACGAATACGATTGCCCGGCTTCGCCGCGGCCGGCGAGAACGATTACGATTACGAGAATGAGAAGAGGACGAGAACGAGAACGAGAACGAGAACGAGAACGAGAACGAGAACGATACCCGACAGCGATAAGAGCGTGCTGATTGCATTAAGTAATGAGTGTCGATAAATAAAGGGCGCAGGCGGGTTTCTCATGAGCGGAAACTTCGAGCCAGGCAGTATTGACGCAGAGCTATAGCTATTCAACAATACCCGTGCCTGGGGAGAGTTGTAGCGAATGAGATTCCGCCGAGAGCCCGGATAAGCGGTATATCTGAGTTAATTTGTAGAGGCGATTGAGAGAACGATTACGAGAACGAGACCGATAGCGATCAGGAGATTGGGAGTTGTTTACATGATGGGTTTGGGGTAGACTGCAGAAAACTTGAAATGAAGGGCTGTTGTTGTGAGATTCTCCTGGCTGAACTGGCTTGTCTGCGTATTGCTGGGGTTACTGCTTTATCTTGGCAGTCCGGCGCTGGTCGAAGATGCTGAAAACCGCTGGCTCGACCTGCTTTTTCGTTATCGCGGGGCGGCGGCAACCGACTCACGCATCATCATCGTCGGAATCGATCAGGAAACTCTGAGCTGGGGCGCCCGGCCGATGTTTGCCTGGGGGCCTATATATGCTGAACTGGCGCAGGCGGCAGCGCAGGCGTCGGCTTCGGTTCTGCTTTTTGACCTGATTTTTTCGCCGACTTCAGAAAGCGTGCTGCGCGAACATGTCCGCTCACTCGCAGCAGAACTGGGCGAGAATGTGTCGCCGCGCCTGCTGCGGGCTATTGGCTTCGACAAGCCATTTCGAGCAGCTCTGCTCGAGATGATCAAATCAGGAACCCGGCTGGTGCTGGGATTTGCCTGGGAGCGCAACCAGCCGGTGTTTTCCGACCCTTCGCTGTTGCATATCGCCAGGCGTGAAAATACTGGATACTACAATATCGCAACCGCACGTGACGGAGTGACGCGAAGCATCGAACTCTACAGTGACCATGGCGGCGAGCGGGTGAGCGCTGTTTCTGTAGTGGCAGCCGGCAAACTCGCCTCGCTGACTGCAATACTGCCTGCCATGCCGTTGCAGCATATCAACTTTCGTGGGCCACGCAACAGTTTCAACCTGCTGCAGCTTAAAAACCTTCTCGAACGCTATCGTGCCGGAGAAAACCTGCATGCGCAGCTGGCTGGCAAAATCGTTCTTGTCGGTTTCACCGGTATCACCGACTTCAAATCGACCCCCTTCGGTTTCATGCCTGGAGTCGAGCTGCATGCCAGCATTATCGACAATCTGCTCAACCGCAGATTTCTGCACAAGGTATCGCCTGCGCAGGAATTGCTGGCAGTCAGCCTGATCATACTGCTTCTGTTGTTATGTTCGCTGCGTTACCGCATACAGTCGGTCATAGCCGGATTCATCGCGGCTTTCAGCTGGGCAGTTGTTTCGCTGCACGGGTTCGACGGATTCTATCTGCCGGTGGCCCGGCCATTGCTGCTGCTCGCGGCATTCATAAGTATTACCGCCATTATCGCCTACCGTTCGATTTATGTCGACCGGCGGCGCGTGCGTCAGATATTCAGTCGCTACGTCAGCGACAGTGTTCTGCATCAGGTTCTGACTTCGGATGAGCGGGATTTCATGCAGGGCAAACGACGACAGCTCTGCATTCTGATTGCTGATATCAGAGGGTTTACCACGTTCAGCGAAAAACGCGATGCCCACCAGGTCGTCAAGTTTCTCAACGCCTATTTCAGCGCAGTTACCGAAATGATCATGCGGCATCGTGGTGTTGTCGACAAGTTTCTCGGTGACGGTCTGCTGGCTTTTTTCAACGCGCCGGTCGAAGATGACGATTTTGCTGATAATGCCCTGAAAGCAGCTTTAGAAATCAGGGCCTATTCAGATTCTCCGGAGTTCAGGGCGATCAGCCACGAAGAACGGCTGAAGGTCGGCATAGCACTGCATGTGGGTGACTCAGTGTTCGGTAACATAGGCTCGACACGTAAAACCGAGTTTACCGTTATCGGTGACACCGTTAACACCTGCTCACGCATGGAATCATTGAACAAAGAGTTCGAAACATCTATAATAGCAAGTGGCCAGCTGACTGCGCTGATTCGTCAGCAGGTGAAATGGCAGTTTCTTGGTAAACGAAGTATTCGCGGCAAGACCGCCGAAATCGAGCTTTACACGATTTCCGATCAGGAGTGAAATATGACGGTAAAGATATTTAAACTGGTTCTGGTTTGTCTGATACTGACCGCCTCAGTTCATGCGGCAGGTGAAGACGTCGCACTGGTTACGGCATTGACCGGCACGGCAACTGCCAGCTGGGTCGAACCGGTTGCTGACGAAAGTCAGGTCAAAGACGAAGACCGGCGCAGCCATGAATGGAAGCTTGAAGTCGCCGAAATGCTGCCGGCCGGTGCTGAAGTCAAGACTGGCGCTGATTCAGAACTGACCATCATTCATCTTGCCGGCAACGTCGAATATAACATCGGTCCCTTGGCTCAGGTCAGGATCAGCGACGACAAAGTGGAAGGACAGGATGTCGTATCCATGCCGGTAAAGCTGGTCTCTGCTGATCTCGGGCTGGCCGGTTCGATGCAGAATCAGGTCGGAGCCGTAATTTCTGATCATGTCGAAGAAGGTCAGGCCTCAAGTCTGCAAGATTCATACGATACCGGTGGAACCAAGAGTGTGTCTTTCGAGCTCAACCGCGAAACTGAAGAAAAGGCTTCGCGGCTTTCGATAGAGCTGCAACCGGCTCCTGCTCCTGCCGCCGCGTCTGGTGCCGCCGCCAGAATGCCGGTGTCATCGCTGCCGGTTGCCAGGATTTCGTCATCTGATGAAGAATCTGAAGACAGGTTAGATGCGCAGGTAGAGAATGAATATGCGAAAAAGCGCGAAGAAATGCCGCAGGCCCTGGTTATGGTCGAAGCCTGCTTTGCTCTGCCGAAAGAGATACTGACAAAAGTTGCCCCGGAAGATGCCGGTCTCGAAGTTGCAGACTATGAAATCAAGATGGTCGACACCTTTGGTGGCTGGGTTGATTTTAACTTCAAGACACCGGTAGTCGAAAAGAACTTCAACCTGAACATCAAGGGCAGCAGCGGAATTCTGCCGATTACCCTGCATGTCGAAGATGCAATGCCGTCGGTGGCTTATGCCTGGCGCCTCGAAAAGAGTGGTCTGCTGGCGCAGGCTGCTTCGATATGGCTCAAACTGCAGGCTGGCGGTATGGCCGAAACCCGGGTTGCTCCTCACTTGAAGCGCATCAGGGAAAAATTGCTGCAGTCACAGAACTGATGCTGTTGTTGTTTACGTCAGCCCTGCTGCCTGCAGCAGGGCTGATTTTTCTTCGGCAGTAAGTAGTCGCAATTCTCCGGGTGGCAGCTTGCCAAGCTGCAGAGGGCCGAAACGAATACGGTGCAGACTGACGACCGGTCGTCTGAAGCTGGCAAACATGCGCCTGACCTGGCGTTTCTTGCCTTCGCTGATAATTACCGAATAGCATTGCGGGTCAGCGAGCTGGCGCAGTCGGCATGGTGCGGTAATGCCCTCTTCTATCGCCACGCCCTGTCGGAACTGTTTCTGTTCGTCAGGGCTGAGCGGCTCGCCATCGATTTTGACGAGATACTCTTTTTCGACCTTGTAAGAGGGGTGCAGCAGACGGTTGGTCAGTTCGCCATAATCGGTAATCAGCAGAAGACCGGTAGAATCGCGGTCCAGGCGGCCAATCGGGTAAAGGCGCCGGTCGGTCGGCAGGAAATCGCTGATGGTCTGGCGGCCGCGCTCGTCTTTGAGCGTGGTTACGACGCCGAGTGGTTTGTGAAAAATGTAGATCGCCGGCTGTTGTTTTGTCGGGGGGCTGATTATCTTGCCGTCGATTCTGATTTCGGGCAGCTGGTCGGGGTCGATCGAGAAACCCTGTGTCGTCAGGCGGATTCCGTCGATTTCGATACGCCCGTTTTCGATAAGCCTTTCGATGCCGCGGCGCGAAGCAATTCCCCATCCGGCCAGCAGTTTCTGAATGCGGACAGGTTCACTCATGATTCATACAGTGCGGTTCACCATTGGCAGAGAACAGTGAAATCCATGACGCGGCCCACTTTGGTATCGGAATAGGAGCCGCGTGAAAAAAACGGGTCTCTGAGCTCGCCGGTGCGTTCGATCAATGGAAACAGGTGCGAGAAAATCAGGCTGCTCTTGAGAGTGAGACCCTGCAGTGAGACGGAGTTGCCAAAACTGGTTTCGACGGTAGTCAGAACTGCCATATTTTCGGGAATACTGCCGGATTTCCATGAGAACATGCCAGGTCTGAGAATATTGCAGAAGGTGGCGAAGTGACGACTGGCATCGTTGCGGGTCGGACTTATTCTGATCATGATGGCGGCCTTGCCGTCTTCTCTGGCACTGACCGAAGCAAACTGCACATACATGTCGTTCGAGTTGGCCAGATTGAGGGCATGTTCGATATCAGCGAATTCGCCAGAAAAAACGAATTCCTGATGCGTTTCGAGGTCGCGATGGCTGATCTGTCCGAATTTGTCGGAAAGGTTGGCCAGAATGGCCTCGTTTGCCTGAGCAATGAGCGGCAGGGTCAGAACTAACATGGTTAAAAGCAGATAAGCGGATTTTTTCATCGGTTCCCCCGGTCATTTGTCAAATTCAGCCGGATTACAGCTGATTACAGGATCAGGTTGCCGCCGGCAGTTCGACGGTAACCAGGGTACTGGTGTCGGGTGTGCTCTTTATGCTGATATCACCGTTACATAGTGATACCAGCTTCTTGGCTACAGCCAGTCCGAGGCCAAGAGATGACTTGTCTGCTGATGAAAAAGGCTTGAACAGGCTGGCCTGCTGCTCGAGCGGTATACCTTTGCCGCTGTCGAAAATGATGAATTCGACACGATCGGTCGTCTTGGGCTTGAGTCTGGTGACTACCTTGATTTCGCCGCCTTTGCTGCCGAGCCCGATCAGCGCATTGATGAACAGGTTGCTGGCGATGGTGGCGAACGACTCGGGGTCGATCTGCACTGGCGGCAGATCTGCCGGCAGGCTTTTCGAAACCTTGAGGTTTTTGCCGATATCCTTGACGCCTGAGAGCAGGCGGGCGGTAACTACGTGGTTCTTGAGCCCTGCAAAAATCTCTTTTTCGATGAGCTGATTCAGCTGCATTCTGGCGAGTTTCGGTTTGATATCGGCAAGATGCGAAATCAGATTTCTGACGTTGTAATCCATTCTCTGGCCCTGGGCCTGAATCAATGGCAGAACTTTGTCGGCCATGTCAGTTTTACCAGCCTGCGCGCGAATCTGCTCGAGTGGTGCGACTATGTTGTGTTTGAGAATCTCTTTGTTTATCGCTGCGGCTGCGGCCGCCGGCGATTCAGCGACTCCGGATACTTTTGCCAGCATGCTGGTGAATTCGTGCAGTTCACGTGACAGATTGCTGATCGAGCCACCGTCGGCGATGACGGCACCACCGGCTGTCGGCATTGCTGCCGTCGGCATGATAACCTTTGGTGAAGATTCTTCGGCCATTTTAGGCTTTTTATCTTCTTCGGTTTTTTCGTCGCCACCGGCATCGACAGTTGTGTTGAATACTTCCTGGACCGAGGTGACGCCTGTGATAAGTTTGTAAAGAGCCGATTCGCGCAGTGACAGCATGCCGTCTACCAGAGCCTGTCGCCGCATTTCCTCGGTATTGGCTTTGTTTTCGATCAACTCGCGGAACTTTTGCGTCATGGTGAGAACTTCGTAGATACCCTGGCGCCCTTTGAGCCCTACGTTATCGCAGTCCGGGCAACCCTCACCTTTGCGGAAAACCAGATTGTCGATCTTGTATTTATCGTCGAGGTGCAGCTTTTTAAGCAGGCGTTCGTCGATTCCGAGTGAGAGCAACAGGTCTTTATCAGCCTTGTATTCTTTTGCGCAGGTTTTGCAGACCTTCTTGACCAGGCGCTGGGCCTGAACGATACGAAGCGAGGTCGAAAGGCTGAAAGGTTCGATGCCCATGTTGAGCAGGCGGGCTACGGTTGCCGGCGCATCGTTGGTGTGCAGAGTCGAGATGACGAGGTGGCCGGTCATTGCTGCCTTGATCGCGATCGAAGCGGTTTCGAAGTCGCGAATTTCGCCGAGCATGATGACGTCCGGGTCCTGGCGCAGAAACGAGCGCAGGGCGGCCGAAAAGTCGAGGCCGATGTCGGGGTGGCACTGCACCTGGTTGATGCCCATCAGGTTGTATTCGACCGGGTCTTCTGCGGTCATGATATTGATCGATGGATTGTTCAACAGAAACAGCGAAGAATAAAGTGTCGTGGTTTTACCTGAGCCGGTCGGGCCGGTTACCAGCACGATGCCGTTCGAGCATTTGACGCCTTCCATGAAGCGTTCGAGAACGAATGGCTCGAAGCCGAGGTCGCCGAGGTCTACTCTCAGGTTGCCCTGGTCGCAGATACGCATGACGATTTTTTCGCCCCAGATACAGGGAATGCATGACACGCGCAGGTCGATCTTGCGGTTCTGCATGTTGAGCTTGATACGACCATCCTGCGGGCGTCGGGTCTCGGCGATGTCGAGATTGGCCATGACCTTGATGCGGCTGACCACGCCGGCGTGCGCGGCGCGGGCCGGGGTCATGAACAGTTTCATGATGCCGTCGAGACGAAATCTGATGCGCAGTTCATGTTCGTAAATTTCGATATGAATGTCGGAAACATTCATGTTGACTGCCTGGGTCAGAATCAGGTTAACCAGCTTGATGATCGGGGCATCGTTTTCGCCCATTTCGAGGCCGTCGTCGTCACCGCCGCCGCCGCCGAGCTCACTGCCGATGTTGTCGGCAAGGGAGTCGACGTTTTCGCCATAAAGGTTGCCCAGAGCAGCCATGATCGAAAGTTCAGAACTGACGACCGGCGAAACCCGCATGCCGGTCATCATTTCGATGTGGTCGATGGTGATGATATCGGTCGGATCTGTCATTGCCAGAACCAGCTTGTTGTTCTCGCGTTTGACCGGGCAGAGAATCTGCTCATGGCAGAGCTTTTTCGGCAGCAGGGTGGCAAGCACCGGATCAACGAGGCTTTCGTCGAGATCGACGAATGGAATGTTGAACTGCTTTGACAGCGCGATTGACAACTGCTTGTTGGTGAGAATGCCGTGTTTTACCAGATAGGCGCCGAGGCGGATTTTGTCGTTCTTGGCGCCCTGAATGGCGTCGTTGAGCTGCTCGGCTGTGCAGTATTTCGATTCGACGAGAATGTCGCCGAGTCTTTTGCGCGGCCCTTTTGTCTGTTTAGACTGTTTTTCGCCGCTTTTCTGGGCGATCTTGTTGTCGAGTGCCTCGCCGAGAACCTTGGCCGGCCGCAGCGCCAGCGTAGCATTGGTGCCGATAAGAATCTGGCTGTTGCCTGGTTCGACCGTGCCGACGATGAGCTCGGCGCCGTTGATTCTGATTGGAATGATGCGGCGCTCTTTGATGAACTTGATATCTATAAGTTTGAAGGCATCCTGGGGGATGTCGATCTCATCGATCTTGATAAAAGGAACATTGAGAATCTCGGCTTCTTTGACCGCCAGGATTTCTTCAGTGATCGCATCGAGGCTGGCGAGAGATTCGATGAAATTTTTGGGGTCGGGGTTCGCGGTTGTCAGTTCTTCCCAGATTGCGTGGTTAACGATGTTTTCGTTGATGAGCAGGCGGCAGAGCTTTTCCATCGCTTCTACATCAGTTGGAAAAGCGGGAAAACTCTTCTTGAAGGTCGCCTGGTCCATCTATTTGTCCTGGTGGTTATTTTTGTTCGTCAACAAGCTGTTGGGCTATTCTAGCAAAAGATGGCCGCAGATTCAACGATAACGCTTTGCTAAAATGTGTACGCGCCTTTTTCTTTGCTTTTGATCTGATAAGCATGCCCAGCTGAAAGTGAGCGTCGGCATAGTCGGGGTTGAGCTCAAGCGCCTTTTCGAGCATGTCTTTAGCCTTTGTCGTATCATTCTGCTGAATATGAGCCAGTGCCGCCCAGTAAAAGGCATCGGGGTAAGTATCGTTGATTTCTATCGCGGCTTCAAAGTGACGCAGGGCGTCATCCCACTGGCAGTCTTCGAAGTATCTGATGCCAAGATTGATGCGGCTGGCAGCCATGTCGAGCTCGAGAATCGCAATTTTTTTCAGCTCGTTGAGAGCTTCTTCGTAGAATTCCTGTTTCATCAGCGATTCATAGTTAAGAAACTCGGGTGTATTGTCTTTACCGGTTCTCAGAACCATCTGGTGATAATATTCGATGGCTTTGTCGGTTTCGTCACACAATTCATGTATGGTAGCGAGGTAGAAGCAGGCTGCCACCAGCCCGGGGTTCTTTTTGAGAACGCCCTTGAGTGCAGTTTTAGCTTCGGAAAGATAGCCACGGAAAAACAGCGATTTGCCGAGCGCGAGCCCGATATCGAGATAATCAGGGTGTTTAAAAAACTCCGTTCTGAATTTTTCTATGTCGGCATCGAGCGCATCGATGCGTCGTCGCAGATTCTGCAGGTTTTTTTGTACGGTCGCCCATTGTGGCTGCAGTTTGAGAACCTTGCGGAAAAGCCGTTCGGCATCATCGAGGTTGTTGGTCTGCATACGCATGGCGCCAAGGTTGTTGAGCAGGCGCGGGTTCTCGGGAGCCAGACGCAGGGCGGTTCTGAATACATCTTCGGCATCACGGTAGAGACTCATGTCGAGAAGAACATTCCCGAGATTGTTGAGCACTTCAGCATCTTCTGGAAAGACGTGGGCTGCGTGCTGAAGCGTTCTTTCGGCTTCTTTCAGCATGCCGAGGCGGCGCTGGGTGTTGCCCAGCAGCATAAGAAGAGGGCGGGAATCGGGAATCACCGATTCAGCCTGTTTAAGTTTGCGCAGAGCCTCACTGTAACTGCCGCGTTTGAGCAGGGCCTTAACTTCGGGCCCGAGCATCGAGGAATTTTCGACAGTCAGCTCGTCTGAGAGTTCCTGGATCTCAGAATCGAAATTTTCTTCGATAAAGGTGGTCAGTTGCCCGGCCACCTCGCGGTTGCGCTTCAACGCCGCTTCGATGATGAAGTCGATGTTGGGATAGTCAGGCTCGATTTTTTTGACCTGATTGAATTCCTGGAGAGCAGATGAGTAAAACTCGCCGCGGAAATAATTTATTCCTCTGTCAAAGTGTTCTTCAGCCTGTTTCGATTTTATTATCATTTTACGGGTATTGCCTTACGCAAGGGTTGGTGATACAATACCCTATACCCCATTGTGCACTTGCTTGTCAATGGCGAAAACGTACCCTCAGGAGGGTTCTCATGGATTCCACGCCCGGAATCAAGATGAAG
>ERZ795056.5428-NODE-5428-length-12794-cov-5.938692_pt1 | contig 12794 bp, 14 predicted proteins | sample MGYA00375140_ERZ795056 | MGnify/ENA primary metagenome ERZ795056 (study PRJEB30185, sample SAMN05720227) | activated sludge metagenome | isolation source: Anaerobic digester | place: USA | collected 2015-03-09 ...
GACGAGGTCGACGTCCTGGTCGTCTATCACGGCAGTGTTTGGTTCGACGACAAAATCATGGAATCCACCAACAGCGTGCTTGACGCCTTTAAGCGGGTGCTGACGCGCAAAGACATGATGATCGTGAGTGTTGGGTACCCCGAGCAGGACATGCTTATCGGCGACAACATTGCGCAAGCCGAGGCCGGCCTATTGTGGGTGCAGAATACCGCCAGCAGCGCACTTGGGATCACGGTGAAAAAAGTATTTTTAGGCGGGCACTCGCAGGGTGGGTACATCGTTACCCGCCTCAACGGAATGCACCGCACCGATGGCGTGGTTGCCAATGGCGCAGGGCCGCTCGACCTGGTGTATCGCTGTGGGCTCGAAGACTCCGGGGCGCTGCCATCCGGGGTCTATTGCGCCGCCATGCGGCGAGCCTACGGCACCACCACGGCCAACCCGCAAGGCTATGCGGCTCGCTCGCTGCTTAACTTTACCCAAGGCTTCAAAGCGCCGACGCTGTTTGTGCAAGGCGAAAATGACACCGACATCCAGATGCATTCCTGGCCGACCTTCAAGAACCAAGTGACAGCATGCACCGGCTGTGCGCCGAGTACATTTCTGGATTTGCCTGGAGTCGGTCACGCTGCACTTTTTGAAAGCGCTAGCGCAGCGACAGCCTTCAATGCCTTCCTTGCGAGTCATTGAGACTTTCGCAATGCTGGTCACATAAGAGAATTCACACAAACTCCGCAGTAATCATATGGTCTTACGCGGTCCTCGGTCGACGGCCCCGCTCCCCAGCATGCGCTGGGTTCGCTCCATCATTGGCACGCAGCCTTACCAACGACGCACCATTCACGCCAACGCCACAGCCCCTCGCTACCAAACTAAAACGATTTTGCCGATGTTGCCGTTGGCTTCCATCAACTGATGGGCCCGGCCACATTCATGCATAGCCAGCCGCGTATCGATCACCGGTGCCAGTAGGCCGCGCTCAAACATCGGTACCAAGCGCGCACTCGCAGCTTGCGCAATCGCGATTTTTTCTTCGAGCGGCCGCGCTCGCATCACCGTGCCGATGATCGTGGCACGTTTGCCCAGCAACATGCCAAACGGCGCTGGGCCGGCCGCACCGCCCATGGTGCCCAACATGACCATACGGCCACGAGGGGCAATCGCCCGCAGATTCTCCTCGAAATACGCCGCGCCCACACAATCCAGAATCATGTTGGCACCGCCTACCGCTCCAACCCGAGCCTGCACCGCAGCGGCAAAACCGTTGTCGACTACAACGATGCCATCGCCTGGGGCAACGCCAAATTGCGCCAACGCGGCTAATTTGTCAGCGCTGCAGGTGGTGGCCAGTGCGCGCACGCCCATGGCTCGACACAATTGCAACGCTGCGGTCCCGACCCCGCTGGCCGCCGCATGGATCAAAGCAATTTCACCGGCCACCAGGTGCGCTTGGGTAAACGCATCCCACGCGGTAAGAAAAACCTCAGGAATCGCCGCAGCGTCGGTCAATGCCATGCCTGCGGGCACCGGCATCAACTCGCGTTCGTGCACCACAATGCGCCGCGCCATGGCACCGCCAGCCACAATTCCCATCACCGGAGCACCGACCGCCCAACGTTTGGCAGCGTTGCCGCAACTAGCGACCGTGCCTGCAAACTCTAAACCCGGGACATTCGTCGGCGCACCCGCCGGTGCCGGATACATGCCTTTGCGCTGCAATACATCGGCGCGATTGAGGCCGGCAGCGACGATTTCCACGACAACTTCAGCCTTCGCACCTGACGTCAGCGGCAAGCTTGGCAACGCCTGCAACGCGGGCACCGTTAACGGCGTCGACGTGGTGTTGTGCCAATTCGCCGACGCCAAAGCTGCAACCGCTGCCGAATCGGCTGCACTCACTTGGATCGATCAAGCCACCGGTGCAGCGCTAGCCAACGGCGAGTGGCAACTCGTCGTCGTCGACCGCAACAATGCCGACCCGAGCGGGCGCACGATCAACGCCGTCGCCAAAGCGTTCCGTTAGGAGTCCACCAAATCGAGCACGCAGAGGGAAGCCGGAGCGGTGAACCACGGTACAATTCGTTACATGCAGCCGGCGACTATCGCATTTCTCCTGCTTGTTACACTGTTCGAGCTTGCAGCAATCTACCTTGTCTGGGGGTTTTGCCGTAAGCCGGGGATTTCCATTGCGCGCAAGCTGCTGTGGTCGTCCTTATTCCTCATTCCTTTTGTTGGTCTGATCTTTTACAGCGCCAGCAATGCGCCAAGTGTGCAACGTGATGGTGAACGAGCGAGTGAAACACCCTACATTTGAACAACTCTATTTCAATGGCTAGGCCAGCGTCACAACGAAAGTAGCTACGCGTTTACGATGAACGGTGCAGTGTTACAGCGCTCACATTACCAACCTGCGGCTTTCGTCGACGAACAATGTCTGCGACACTGATCAGGTGAAACATTTACGTTTCGGATCGATCATGCTTGCGAGTTGCTGCGTTGCGACCGCTGCCGCCAGTGGCTGTTACTCCGGCGTCGCGGCCTCGGCAGACGTCAACGCTGCGTGGCGCGGTCACTCGCAACAAGAACTCGAAACCGCGTGGGGAGCGCCCAAGCTGCGCGAAGCCGGCGCAACCGGCCCGCGCCTGCATTGGGCTGACGAGCATTACAACATTGAGCAGTTGCCAAGCGCACGCGCTGCGTTGGCGATCACGGCAACCTCGATCGATGTTAGCGCAGCCGCACAAACGGGCGTCATGAGCCTGTCCGTGACTTCGGCGAGCGCTGACATCGACGCTCAAGCGCGCATCGTGCAAATGCGCGGTTTGTCGACGCGTTGGGGCGCACCAACCGGCCTCAATCTGCGGTGGGGCACGGTGTTTGGCCTTGCCATCGGCATGGGCCGGCTCGCCGAAACGCCAACGCCGTTACCGTCGGGCAGCATGTACATCGGTGGCATGTTAGGCCCGCGCCACGCGTTGATTGGCACCATGAACTTGGCCAGCGGCAGTGCCGACGCTGGCGGTGCCATGGGCTTTGCGTGGGGCCTTGGCATGCAATGGTGGCCGGCGGCTCGACTCGCCGTGCGCGGTGCACCTGCCCTTGTGCTAGCCTTTGAGCCCGGCTTCAACAACGTTGCATTATCACCGGGGTTGCAAGGCGGCATTGGTTACGCTGCCGTCCGCGCCGGCAGCTTCGTCCTCGATGTCCGCTTCGATCTCACCGTTAGCAGCAATACCGCGCTCGGCAGCTTCGGCGTTGGCGTGAATTTGAACTAAGTCCGTTCAGCGCTGCTGCGCGACTGCGGTACAAACGAAAATACCTAGTCCCACTGCGCGCGAAAGGTAACGTCGGCTTCGCCGGCTTCGGCCGGAAACAAGCGCAAGTGGTAGTCACCGTTTGGAATATTCTTGAGCACGATTTGCGGCCGCGCACCTTCGCTGTAGCTGACAAACTGTTGCGCCGCACCGTTCCAGGTTAGCCACATCGAGGAGACGCGCGGATTGACATCGATCTGCCGCAGCGCGGGGCTCTCGGTATCGGCAATCCCAACGTGCATACCAATCACGCGCGTGTTGACGGTGCCGTATTGCGCCAAGTACGTCAGCGTTGCAGCGTCAGGTTGCTTCGGCCAATCTTCCAATGTGAGCGTCAAGTTGCACTTGCGATCAAAGATCGGTTCATCACAATGAAACAAAAACGTTGCACCGTTTTTCGACAGATGTGCACGCATCGGTGGCAGCTGCCCGTCGGCTTTGCCTTGACCGACGGTCAATGGCGTGACTTCACCGTCTACTGGTTCAACTCCGCAGGCTGCCACAGGTAACGCTGCTAACACCGCAATCATCATCATTGTCCGCATGCAGCGCAACAAAGCAGCTTGCGTGCCAAGTCACAGACATCGAATTTCGACAGCTACAGCGACGGAACATGGAGTCAAGCAACCCGGCTTTCCACTAGCCTGCCGTGCTGGGGCTAACAGGCCTTTACGTCAAACGCCGCTTGGCGCCTCATGTATCTTCCAGCACAACAAGCGTGGCTAGACGGCCAGCATTTTCGACGCCAGCATCGCACCATCCGTCATGATCGCTGTATCAAGAATGTAGGGCGTCTTGTCGCTAACTGGGCGAATGATGCCGTCACGCGACAACGTCGTATCGGGCTGTCCGAAGGCCTTGTAGTCGACATGCTGCGCAAAGATCTGCGTGGTTAACAGCTCGGCAAAAAACAACTGCGAGGTATTGGTGACGGTGCCATTTACGTACACTCGAAAGTGAATGTGAATTGCCCGCCCAGGATACCAACCCGGAAAACAGGTGTGGAACGCTACGTCGCCGTTTGCGTCAGTAACTTGGGAACCGCGCATGCTGGTATTGTTGGCCGCCGAGGGATCCGGGCCGTAACACAATTGCGGATTGGGCGTGACGCCTGAATAGACGCCTTTGGCATTGGTATGCCAAATCTCAATGGTAGCGCCAGCGATCGGCATGCAACTAGTTTGGCTAACCAGCCGCAATGCCAACCGCATCGGCAGCCCGGTGAAGCCTTCGCTCACGTCTCGCCGAATCATGGTGGTAGCGGTTGTGCACGGGCCAGCCGTGGTCATGTTCAGTACAGCGCAGGTCGCGATTGCTTCGGGAAACGGATTTGGATAGGTCGCGACATCCGTCATCGCCGCCGTGCCGCCTGACGCCCATGCCGGGCCGAGCGGGATGGCATCCACCTTCGGAGCATCGACTGCTGGCGTTGCATCAACCTCAGAAGCCGAGCTGCTGCCACAGGCACTGAGCACCTTGGCTGCGCACACAGCCACCAGGCTTTGGCCAGTATGGCGCAAAAATCGACGACGATCGCATGTGGCGTACTTCGGGTTGATCATACGGAACCTTTCGCGACGGCGCAGCTGACCGTAGCGCAAGCATGCACGTTGTTTTGTTCCGCACCAAGCCGGTACCAGGCATGATGCGCTGACATGCGCTGACCAACCAGCGAAGCCCTGCGGCTTCAACGAGCCCGACACGTTTCGGCTCACGGCGAATAGCAGCTATACCGCAAGCACTTTCGACGCCAGCATCGCACCATCCGTCATCAGCGCGGTATCGAGGATATATGGCGCCTTGTTGCTGACGGAGCCGATGATGTTGTCGCTGGCCAGCGAAGTATCTGGCTGACCAAAGCCTTTGTACTCGGCGTGATTCGCAAAGATCTGCGCAGTTAGCGCTTCGTTAAAAAACAGCTGCGACGTTTCGGTAACCGTGCCGTTCACGTACACGCGGAAGTGAATGTGAATGGCGCGGCCGCGGTACCAACCGGGGAAACAGGTATGAAATGCCACTTCCCCGTTGGCGTCGGTGACTTGCGAGCCACGCATGAACATCTTGGTTGCCGCCGACGATTCGGTGCCGTAACACATTTGCGGATTCGGCGTGACGCCGGAATACACGCCGTTAAGCTTGGTGTGCCAAATCTCAATCGTTGCGCCAGCGACCGGTGTGCAACCAGTTTTGCTGACGAGCTTCAACGCCAGCCGGACCGGCAGGCCCGTGTAGCCTTCACTTACGTCTTGCCGAACGATCGTGGAAGCCGTGGTGCACGGGCCTGCCGTGGTCATGTTGAGCACTGCACACGTGGCAACCGACGCGGGAAATGGATTTGGATAGTTTGCGATGCCCGTCATCGACGCAGTGCCACCGGACGCCCAATCAGTGCCACTTGGTACGGCGTCAGCTGTGGCAACACCGTCGGTCGTGGTGCTGGCATCAACGGTCGAAGCGCTGCTGCCACACGCGCTGAGCAGCTTGGCCATTGGCACCATCGCGATGCCCAGGCCCAGGTTCGAAAGAAAGCGACGACGATCGAGCAAACGCGAAGATGACTTCATGCTGCAACCTTCGCACTAGCATTTTACTGCATGATGACGAATTTGTTGCTGGATGTTTCAGCCGGCAACGCACCTACGAACACCTACGGGCACGTACGCGTTGTCCGATACAAATCGTAACCGCCGGTGCCACCTGGTCGGTTGCTATCAAACACCAGTTCGGTGCCGTCGTCGGTGATCGATGCATCTTCGTCATCAAACGCCGACGCAAACGTCATCGGCGCTAAGGCCGACCATGGCGCCGTTGTCGACGCGCGCTTGCTTGCAAACAATTGCAACTGCAGTCCCACTTTGCGTTCTGCAATCAGCTCAAGCTCGTCAGGTGTTACAGCAACAAACCCAAGATCGTTGGGCAGGCTATCGATCAGCACCGGATTTGCGAAGTTGCTATCTCGGCTCGCACGACTAGCCCGATAGACGGCACCATAGTTGCTAACCAGCGGGGAATTGCCGTACATCGCTAGGCCGCCGTTCGCGAACGTCATCCCCGTGAAACGCAGCGTGCAAAAACTAGGCATCAGCTCGCGTGGGCCATCGAAGACAAACGGAGTGGTGGCAACAATTCGCACCGGACAATCGTTGTTGCCCTTTGGCGTAAAGAAGTATTCGAGGCCATCGGCGGATACCACGTGTTCGAAAATATCCTCGACGATTCCAGGAATCGGAACCGGGCTCGTGAACGGCGACGAGCGATTCGTCCGGTGCGCAATAAACGAACCAGTGGCGCTTGTCCAAATGAGGGTCAATCCATCGCCGGTAAGCACCCCGCCACGTTCATCATTTGACGTATTGAGTTCGGCAATCGGTGTCGGAGTACGCCAAGCCCCACAACTGCGCGGCGCGCTATCGAACAGCCCTGGTGCATCAGTTGCGTCGAGCGGCGGGGAGCTGTCTGACAAGCGCGCAAAATCGCTTCGCCCGCAACCGGTGCTGTAAGCAGCTACGCCGGCGACAAGAAATATTGCAACGCACCGCATCTCTCCATCATGCCCCAGGCGTTGGGCCATGGGCAAACTTCTTAATCAATGCTGGGTTTACACTTGCCGCAAGCGCATCAACACATACGGCATCGCGTCGATCAGGCTGTCGAACACGTGATCAAACAGCGGATGCTCAGCGCCTAATGTGCGCTCGACGTCGGCGCCGTAGCCTGTGCGCACCAGCACCGCGCCACAACCTGCCGCCCGGGCAGCGCCAAGATCGGAATCTTTGTCACCGACGAAGATCGAGCGCGCCAAATCAAGGCCGTGCTCAAGCGCTGCCTGCTGCAACATGCCTGGCTGCGGCTTGCGGCATTCACATTCGATACGCAACTCGGGCACCGTGCCGTCGGGATGGTGCGGGCAAAAGTAGGTTGCGTCGATCACTGCCGGCGCAATCAATTCGTCGATGCGAGAACCAACAGCGGCCAAGTCGGCTTCACCATATTTGCCACGCGCAATGCCGGCTTGATTGGTGATGACGATGACGGGAATGTTGAACTCGTTGGCCATGGCAATGGCGCGCGCCACGCCTGGCACCAACACAACGTCGTCAGGCCGGTGCAGATAATTCACTTCGACGTTGATGACACCATCGCGGTCAAGCAGCAATGCCGGCCGCAACACCGTCGGCACTGGCACGCGCGCGTCGCGGCTGGACCGCGCGTTTCGTGGCGCGCCACCGCTCCGACCGTTGCGATCACGCACGGGCAAACATCGCAGCTTCGGTCCACTCGCACAAAATGTGGCCGACTAAGATGTGGCATTCCTGAATGCGACCGGTAACCTTCGACGGCACGGCAACGCACACGTCGGCGAATTCGCTTAGCGGGCCGCTGTTTTCGCCAGTGAGTGCAATCAACTTGATGCCGAGCTCATGCTTGAGGCGCGCTGCAGCCAACACGTTTTTTGACGTGCCACTGGTTGAAATAGCAATCGCGACGTCGCCTGGCCGCGCGTGCGCACGCAGCAAGCGAGCGTACAAATCGGTGTATGAATAGTCGTTCGAAACCGCGGTTACCGTCGACGAATTGGCGTGCAACGCCAACGATGGTAACGGATCACGATCGAACATAAAGCGACATTCGAATTCGGCAGCCAAATGCTGCGCATCGGCTGCTGAGCCACCATTGCCAAAGAAGATCGACTTGCCTTTGTTGCGGTAACACTCAGCGAGCAACTCTGCTGCGCGTGCAATGTTGCCGCTTTGGGTCAGCAGCGCTTGCTTGGTAGCAATGCTAGCGCGGATCGATTCGTCAACTAAAGTTTCGAGGTTCAGCTTGGTCATGGCGTTTTCCCTACCGTAGCAGCAGAACCTGCTACGTACGATTCAAATTCGGCATAGCTCTCAGGTGTGCCGAAATCCACAAAATGGCCACGCTGTGGAGCGCTGTGCACGTGTGCACCTTCAGCCAAAAGTCCTGGAAAAATCTCACCTTCGAGGGAAACCGCACGATCTGGGCTGATGCGGTCGAGCAGCGTTGGCGCAAATGCGTAGACGCCAGCGTTGATCCAGCCCTCGCCGGTGCGCGCTTGTTTTTCGCGGAACGCAAGCACGCGGCCAGTCGCGTCGACATCGACGGCGCCAAACCGGCTGACATCTGGCACGTGCTGAATGGCCATGGTGACCGCCGCTCCGGTGGCGCGATGGGTTGCAAGCACGGCGGCTGGGTCGAACTCGACGAAGGTATCACCGTTCATCAGCATCACGGAGCCGGCGATGGCGTGCGGCAGAATCCGCCCGGCAGCGTACCGCAACGCACCAGCGGTGCCCAGTGGGCCAGGCTCAACGCTGGTTGCGAACTCAACGTCCGGAAACCGGACGCGCAACACGTTGTCAACATGCGCTTGCACTTGCTCGCTCAGATGCCCAAGCAACAAGCCAATGCGGCGCACCCCGTGGTGGTGCAACTGTGCTACCAAAATATCTAAAAACGGCTGGCCACCGACGAGCGCCAGCACTTTGGGCCGGTCAGCAACGACGGACCGCAAGCGCGTGCCCAGGCCGCCAGCCAACACCAACATCCAGGTGTCGGCGAGCGCAGTACGTGCGGTTTGCAACTCAGCCGCTGTGTGCACCGAACAGCCCTTCGCTTTCCGACGACAAATCTTGCTCAACAACTTCCCACACTTGCATACCCGCGTGATCCAAGATCACGGGCACCGGCTGCGCACCAAGCGCTTCGAGCGCTTCGGTCACTTTGCCCTTCTTCATAAACGGCGTGTAAAACAAGAAGAAGCCACCGCCGCCTGCGCCCAAGATCTTGCCGCCCATCGCGCCGGCATTGCGTGCCGCGGTGTAAAGCTCGTCAAGGTAACCGTTCGCGGTTGCCGGGTTCATCTTCTTTTTGTTTTCCCAACACGCATGCAACAGCTCACCAAAGCGCCGCATTTGGCCTTTGAGCAAACAGCGCTTCATCTCAAGCGTCAGATCTTTCATCTCGGCCAGCGCTTCTAGGGTATCGCTGCGCTTGGCTTTGTAAAACTCAACCTGGTTGGCGACGATGTCGGCCGAGTTGCGTTGCTTGCGCGTGTAGAACATTTGCAAGTGGTAGCCCAGCTCTTCGAGAATCCACGGCTCCACTCGCAGTGGCACCACGGTGGTTTCCGCTGGTCCGCCGCCCGCGATGTTGAACTCCATAAAGTTCATGCCACCGAACACCGCAGCATAGTGATCTTGCCGGCCAACGGCGCGGCCCAAGTCGTCGTGCTCGACGGTGTAGGCTAGTTGCGCCATGTCGTAGCGAGTCAGCGCCAAGTTAAACGCACGGTTGATGAGGCCAACGATCAGCGCCGAGATTGCGCCCGACGAGCCCAAGCCTGTGCCTGGAGGTGCGTCGGAGTGCAGATACAAATTGATGCCGCGAGGCGGTGCTAAGCGTTTGATCACGGCACGCAAAAAGCTCAGCTTATCGCCTTCGGCAATTTCCGAACCCAAATCGTATTTCACCAGCTCGTTGTATTCGAGCGAGAAAATATGCACTTCGTTGTCAGCGCGCACTTCGAGCGCACCGTAGATGTACATGCCGATCGTCGTCGACAACACACATCCGCCGTACTCATCGCAATACGGCGACACATCGGAGCCGCCACCAGAAAACGAAACGCGCAGGGGTGCTTTTCCGCGAATGAGCATCTACTTCTCCGTCGAGCGTGGCTTACCAGGTTGGTACGTTGGCGGTTTGCCATCGCTGGCGGATAAGCCCGCAGCAAGGCGATCATGCATAGCAACGTGTTGCGCGCCGATCTTCGGCCACGCTGTGTCTTCGCCGAACTTGATGATTTTGGCGCGCATGCGCTCGGCGTGTTCGCGGTCGGTCAACAGCCGTTGCAAGCCGTTGGCCCACGCGCGTTTGTCGTATGGGTCCACCAGCAAATCCTCGGAAATGCTTTCGGCAACTTCGTCGAACTTGGAAATCTTCGAGCACAACATCAGCTTGCCGATGCCAGCGGTTTGATGGACCACGCCCGATACCGAGCTGTAGTCTTGCCGATATGGCATCGCAACCACGTCGGCAGCGCTGTACATTGTTGGCACTTCTTCTTCGGGTACGTAGTCGCCCCACAGCTTGGCGTTGATGCCCAACGCTTTGATGCGCGTGCGCAAATAGCCCATGTAAAAGCGCGTGTAGAAAACTTTGAGCCGCGTGTAGCCGCCAATGTACAGGTACGCTTCCGGCACTTGTTTTTGCAGCTTGGCAAAGCTCGACAACAAACCGTCGACACCTTTGCCTAACCAAATGAAGCCGAAGAACATCACCACTTTGGCGTCGACGGGAATGCCGAGCTTTTTGCGGCTTTCGGCTTGGTCGCGGCGCTCGACGGGCTTACTGCCGTGCGCAATGATTTCGATTTTGCCAGGGTCAACGCCGCGGGCGAGCAAGTCTTCGCGCATGCGTGCGCTGTGCACTTGAAAACATGCAGCGTGCTCGGCTGTCGCGCGGTCGAACGCTTCGATGGTGCGCCCTGGGTTGTATTTGGATTTCCACTTCGGCGGATACACCGAGTGCGTCGTGATGATCGACTTCACGCCGACGCCGTTGAGCTTTTCAAGCAAGCGCGGAAAGCGGTTGTCGTCGCCGAACAAATCGTTCGAGTACTGCACGTACGCGATGTCGATCTTCTGCGCTTTGGCTGCCGCCACGATGCCGTCGACATAATCTTCTTTGCGGTCCCAACATGGCACGCACAAAAAGCGTTCGTTGTCGGCAGGATCCGAGCGGCCTTCGCCAAGCACCACATGCTGAGTTGGCCGATTCGCGCGAATGCCGTTGATCAGGTTTTCCGTGTAGTGCGCGTGGCCAAGGTGATTCGGCCAAAAGTTACTGATGTGGGCAATGCGCATAGGCTACTGCCGCACTTGCTAACACCCTCGCCGCGTTGGGTCAATGCCGAAATCCCTTGGCATTTCGGGCAGGTGGCAAGGCGTGGCATGCAACAAACGGAAACATCCCTCCATTGCCGCTTCTTTCGCGGCAAGATGCAGCTCGCGGCAACTGGGCCGCAGGAAAAGGGGCAACGTGAAACAGGACGAGATTGTTAGAATTGTGGAGCAAGGCGGTCAATTCCTCGAAGAAGCACTCAACAAATATTGGCCAACGAATGGCAATAACGAGATCGCGGAACGCAACGTTACGCTAGCACTCGCGCGAGCCTTCGCCGCTGACGATTTCTATTTGTATGCCGAGGCACATCGAAAAAAAGATACAAAGCTACGACTTGATTTGCTTGCGTTGAATTTCCAGAGTTCGGTACAGGTCGCGATTGAAGCAAAACGGCTCTACAACTCCGATGGCGCCGAAGGCATGCTCGAAGATGTCAATCGAATTCTAAATTTCGAGCTTGCGAAGGCCGGCGGAGTGGCGAATCCGCTATCGCACAAGTACGGTGTCGTAATCGCACTAACAAGAAACAAGAACTACGTAGATTGGTTTTGTAACGAGACTGCAAAGGATCCGAAGGGCAAGATCTGGCGCAAATTTTGGAAAAAGAAGGCACTAAAAAACGCCAGTTGGGGCGCGATTCACCTACAGACTTGGCAAGAGGCAGGGAAAGAATTCCAACAAAATCTCGTCTATTGCGTGTTTCGCGTTCCGTGAAGGTCGCTCAATGCGACAGCATCCCCCGCCATTGGGTCGGGCGTGGTCGCTGCAGCCACCGCCGACTCCAACACAACCATCGTTGGTGCTAACGCTTGGCCACAGGCGCGATTCGCCAACCGTGAAGCTCACCGTGCCGCTCGAAAAACCAGGAACGGCCTACTTCAAATTCAACGATTTCTTCAACCAAGCGAGCCTTACCCTCGACGGTAAAACCATCAAGGAGCAGACGTGGTGACAAGCTTCTGCAGCAACGCTTGGGCGCTGGCACGACGAGGTGAATCGGGGAATTGAGCGAGGAAGGCGTTGAGGCGCGAACTGGCTTGGCTCGACAAGTTAGCGCGGGCGGCGGCGACTGCAGCCCAGTACATGGCGTCTTCGCGCGTGGCCGGCTCGCGTACAGCGTCGAAAACAGCGATGGCTTCGCCGTAATTGCCACGCGTGAATTGAGTCCAGCCGTCGGCGAAGGTTGGTGCGGATGGAGCTGGTGCCGGTGAAGGCTCAGGTGCCGCCTCAGGTGCCGGTGAAGGCACTCCTGACAACGGCAGCGATTCCTGTTCGACGACAGGCGAACGATTTGCATGTTGCGATGGTGCAAACGTGGGCGCACGTTGATCAACTGCCTTCAATGACGGTGACTTTGGGAGCTGCTCGCCAGGGTTGCCACGTCCGACGGCCGAAGGCATGTTCACAGCGGTTGCCCCCTCCGACGGCACATTGTTCGGCGAATTCGAACCAGCGCGCGGCACCGGCACAGGCACAGGCACCAACGCAGGCACAGGCACAGGCACAGGCACAGGCACCAGCGCAGGCACAGGCGCAGGCCGCACTGCCAGC
>ERZ795056.5433-NODE-5433-length-12789-cov-3.799199_pt1 | contig 12789 bp, 9 predicted proteins | sample MGYA00375140_ERZ795056 | MGnify/ENA primary metagenome ERZ795056 (study PRJEB30185, sample SAMN05720227) | activated sludge metagenome | isolation source: Anaerobic digester | place: USA | collected 2015-03-09 ...
CGATCTGCTTCTCCTTCTTCTGTTCCGCCCACGCCTTTCCTTGCGTGCAAACGCTCTCTGCGCGCTCTGCGGCAAAGGAACGTCCACATCCCGCATTGCTGCCATTGGGCCGCCCCCCGTGCGATGATATAATGACGCCCGGATTGATCCGTTCCGCCGCGCTGCGCCGGGTGCACCGGGCGCAGCCATCCGCATCCCTGACGAGGCACTGATGAGCACGCTTCTGGCCGAACAGATGCTGGTCCTCTTCGCGATCCTGGCGATCGGCTCGTGGCTTGGCGGCCTGTCGTGGCGCGGCGTCTCCCTGGGCAGCGCCGCGGTCTTCTTCGTCGGCCTCGCCTTCGGCCACTTCGGTCTGACCGTCCCCAAGCCGGTGATGGACCTGGGCCTGCTGCTCTTCGTTTACGCGGTGGGCCTGCAGGCCGGCCCGCGCTTCTTCCGCACGTTTCGCAAGCAGGGCCGCGAGTTCGTCATCGTCGCGGCGGCGGGCATCCTGGCCGCGGGCATCGTCACGGTGATCCTCGCGCGACTCATGGGGCTGTCCTACGCAATGGCGGCCGGGATGTTCACCGGCGCGGTGACAAACACGCCGGCGTTGGCCGGCGCGATCGACGCGATCGGCCGCGTCGACCCGGAACAAGCCGCAATGGCCTCGGTCGGCTACGGCATCGCGTATCCGTTCAGCATCGTGGGCGTCACCGTGTTCGTGCAGTTCCTGCCGAAGCTGCTGCGCCGCTCCGTCAAGCGGGCGGAGGAGGAGTGGCTGACCAGCCAGGCCGGCGAGCGGCCCGAGCTGGCGAAGCGGCAGTTCAAGGTGACGAATGCCAACCTGGACGGGAAGCGCCTGGGGGAACTGGACACGCACCGCGTCAGCCAGGTGAACATCTCGCGCGTGGTGCACAAGGGCGAGGTCCTGACAGGCACGCCCGACGTCGTGCTGAACCTGGGCGACGTCGTGCTGGCCGTCGGCACGGAAGCGGAACTCGAGAAGCTGCGCCTGCTGATCGGCGAAGAGGTGGAGGTGACCGTGACGCCGACTGCGCGCACGGTCAGCCGTGAGATGCACGTCAGCGAGGCGAAGTTCGCAGGCAAGCGGCTGATGGACCTGCGCGTGTGGGACAACCACGGCGTCGTCATCACGCGCATCCGCCGCGCAGGCGTGGAGATCACCCCGATTGGGTCGAGCACGCTCGAGCTGGGCGATACGCTGCGCGTGGTTGGCGATGAGAAGGCGCTCGACCAGTTCGCACAGCTGGTAGGCGGCGATTCGCGGAAGATCGACGAGACGAACATGGTGCCGTTCCTCATCGGCATCTTCCTCGGCATCGGCGTCGGGCTGATCTCGATCCCTCTGCCGAACGGCATGTCGGTCCGGCTGGGGGCGGCCGGCGGTGCATTGCTGGTGAGCCTGCTGCTGGGGCATTTCGGGCGGGTGGGTCCGTTCCGGGTCTACGTGCCGGTTGCGGCGCGCAATATCTCGCGCGAGCTGGGGTTGATCCTCTTCCTGGGCGGGGCAGGGGCAAACGCAGGGACGCAGCTGGTGAGGGTGATCCAGGAGCAGGGGGCCGGCATGTTTGCCGCGGGCGCGGCGATCACCGTGGTCGCGCTGCTGGTGACGGTCATCATGACCCACCTGGTTTACCGGATGAACCTGCTCTCGGTCCTGGGCCTGACCGCGGGCGTGCTGACCAACCCGCCGGCCCTGGCCGCGGCCTCGAACCAGACCTCAACGGACGTGCCCGCGGTGACCTACGCCAGCGCTTTCCCCGTGGTACTGATCTTCAAGATCCTCGTGGCACAGATCCTGGTGCAGGTGCTGCGGCTGCTGTAAGGCAGGATCGCAGCCGGGCGCCCAGCCGGGCGCCCGGCGGGCCGTCAGTGCTCGAACTCACGCACCTCCGGATCCGTGAGCATGGCCATGCAGACGTTGTGGTGCGCCTGGGTGCGGCCCCTGACGCTCCACAGCAGACCGATCGAGTCCTTGCCCTTGGTGCGGGCTTCCTCCCGGACACTCAGGCCGTTGTCCGCGAAGAGCTTCTGCAGCCGGTCCGGCTTGGTCGGGTCGGCCGCGAGGGTGATCCGGTAGGTGCGCATGGTGTGCGCCAGCTGGAGCCCACGCTCCACCCGGGGCAGCACTGCGAGCACCACGATGAAAAGGATGGCGGCGAGGAAGGTGAACAGCACGTATCCTACGCCCATCCCGATGCCCAACGCGGCCGCGATCCAGATGGTGGCCGCGGTGGTCAGGCCGATGACCTGGCCCCGGCGCTGGATGATGACGCCCGCGCCGAGGAAGCCGATGCCGCTGACGATCTGCGCGGCGATCCGGCCGGGGTCCTTGTCGCCCGCGATGCGCACGGAGAAGATGGTGAACAGGGCCGCGCCGACGCTGATCATGGTGATCGTGCGCATGCCTGCGGCCTTGTCGTGATATTCCCGTTCCGCGCCGACCATCAGCCCCACCAGGAATGCCGCGATCAGCTTGAGAACGTCGGTCGGGATGACGGTGAACATCGACGTGAGATCAGTCATTGGACTCGACCTCCCTGATGAGTTCCCCGGCGTACTGCAGCAACAGCTGTGCGCGCGCGGGTTCGATGTCGCGCGACTCCAGATAGCGCTCCAGCATCTGCGCGGGCGTGAGCGCCTCCACCGATACGCCTCCGAGCGGATCGCGCAGGCGACGCCTGACGTCGCGCTCAACCTTCGCATGAAAGGTGGTTTTGAGGGCCGCGGCGATGTCCCGGTCGACCAGCATCGCCTGTTGCGCCTCATCGAACACCAGCCGCACCCGGACGACCGCGCCCGCGAGATCGCCCGCGGCTGAGATGCGTTCCACCACGGCAGCCGTCGGGTCGTCTGCCTCCCGCACGTCGATATCGAGGGTGAGGAAGCGCCTTGCCGGCCGGCGGTAGTGCTCCACGAACTCCCAACTGGTCGGACCGTCTCCAATGGTCGCCACCACCCAGCCCTTGGGATCCTTCTCTTCTCCGAAGTCCACCCGCTCCGGGCTGCCGCTGTAGATGATCGGCGGCTGCTGGTCGCGATTGAGGCTCTGGTGCTTGTGGATGTGGCCCAGGGCAACGTAGCGCCAGATGGGGTGGGCCAGGGCCACGCTGCGATCGACCGCGACATCGCGGCCCACCATGATGCTGCGCTCGGAGCCGAGGCTGGCCTGGTCCACGCTGAAATGACCGACCAGGATGGTCGGAATGTCCGTCTTGCGGCTGGCCTGTTCGGCCAGGTCGAGGATGCGCGCGGTGAGCCGTTCGCTGATCAGCGCGTCCTGGAAATCGACGCTCTTCTTCTCCCATTCCTCCCGGAGCGCATGGTCCTCGCGCAGGGGGAACGGCGCGGTGGCCACCTGCAACACCTGGCCCTGCCGGCACTGCACGGTCAGCAGCTCATAGCCTGCGCCCACGTAGACGTTCGGCACGTCGAGCGTCGCGAAGATGCTGATCGCGGGCGCGCGGCGCTGCGCGGTGTGCAGGTCGTGGTTGCCCACCAACAGGATCACGGGGATGCCGGCGTCTGCCACGCGCTTGATGCGCCGGGCGAACTCGCGCTGGAAGGTTGCGTTCGGCTCGCGCATCTTGTACGCGTCGCCCGCGAAGACAAAGATGTCGACCGCCTGGTCGATCGCGTAGTCGGCCATGTCGGTCAGCCGGCGCAGGAAGTCCATGACGCGGCTGTGCATCCCCGTCGCCGGGTCGATCCCGCCGTAGTTCTCCATGCCGATATGCAGGTCGGCGGTGTGCAGGAGCTTGATGGGTTGCATAGCTTCCTTTGACGTGCTTAGTCGAAGCCCGCGAAGTTCGGATCGCGGCCCGTGCGCCGGTCGAGCTCGCGCAGTTCCGTCGTACGGTCCTCTGCCTCGCGGAAGCCCATCGCACGGTAGAAGTCGACGTCGTAGCGCCGCGTCTGCACGACCACGGGCATGGGCACCGCGTGGCCGAGGATGAGGGCCTGCTCGCGGGAATCGAGGCGCGCCAGCACGTCCTTCAGCGCGCCCGCGCCGCTCACGCCGGAGAGGACGGCCTTGATGTCGGCCTCGTCGTCCAGCAACAGGGTCACGCGCGTGCCGATCTGCGACATCACCTCCGCGTCGATGCCCGAGGGGCGTTGGTCGACGATGAAGAGGGTCACGTTGTACTTGCGCAGCTCGCGCGCGATGGTGCCGAAGATGGTGTTGGCCGCGACGCCGGAGTCGAGGAACTTGTGCGCCTCCTCGATCGTGATCACCAGCGGGGTGGGCTCATTCGCACTCTCGCCGAACGCGGCCTCCTTCTTCTGCACGTAGTGCTTGTGGATGCGGCGGGTGAGGAAGTTGGCCACCAGGATATACGCGCTGAGGTCCGAGCCGTAGCGGCCGAACTCGAGAACGACGTTCTTGCCCTGCTCCAGGTACGTCAGCAGATGCTCAACGGAGTCCTCGGGCGCCTTGGACTTCAGGAAGGTGTAGTTGCGCATGCGCTCGAAGCGCCGTCGCAGCGCGGCCAGCGTCTGCTGGCCCTGGCCGGTGTCGTCAGCCAACGCCTTGAGCCCGCGCACCTCCTTGTCAGTCTCAGGGTCGAAGCCGCCGTAACTGTCGACCCAGTCGTCGTTCAGGAAGTTCTCGAACCACTTGCGGCCGAACTTGCGGGAGAGCGCGTACACCGCGCCGATCTGGGGCTCGCTCAGGTTCAGCAGCCCGGCCAGCATCTCCAGGTCTTCCGGCTCGATCTGGTCGTACCCGATCGACACGTAGTGATCCGGATTGGAGTTGCGGCGCTGCGACGAGTCGCGATCGAGGCTGAAGATGCTGACCCGGCCGGGGAAGAGCTGCTTCAGGCCCTTGACCTTGTTCGTCTCCTCCGAGCCGCCCTCCCAGCCATACTCGTTGTGCATGTCGAAGACGAGGTTGACCGCGACGTCCTCCCGGATCGCGCCGGCCAGCAGGACGCGTGCCAGGAATGTCTTGCCCGTCCCCGACTTGCCGAACACGCCGCTGGATCGTTCCACCAGGCGTTCGAGGTTGAGCGTGATCTTCACGTCGTCCATGTCGAGCGGCGCGCCGATGTGGAAGAAGTGCACGTCACGGGTCCCGACCTTGCGCACGCCTTCGGGTCCGAAGACCTGGTCCACCTCGCCCTGGCTGGCCGTGGAGACGGGGGTGAAGTGCTCGGGCACGGTCTTGACCGGCCGCGGCTCGCCGCCCTCGTTCTCCAGGATCAGCAGCGGGCTGAGGTGCACCACGCCGTAGGTCGTCGCACCCCGGTGGATCTCCGCGATGAACGGATCGGAGTAGTCCGGCGGCTGCTTCGCCACCAGCGGATTGGCCGCATCCAGCGCCACGTCCGTGACCATGCAGAAGAAGCGCCGGCTGCGGCCGCGGGCCACGACGTAGCGGCCAACGGCGAGCTCCTCGATCAGGATGGCGCGGTCCAGCTTGACGTCCAGCCCCGCGGAGAGGGACCCGCCGATGACCACGCCCAGCTCGGCCCGCGCGTCGGCCGCGGCCTGGCGCACGGCAACCTCCTCGTCGCGCGAGGGCAGGGCGTCGAACTCGGCGTCGGGGTCGAAGGCCGTCATACCTGGTACTTCGCAGTCAGGTAGTCGATGTAAGGCTCGATGGTCAGCTCGCCCCCGGTGACGCGCTGGACCAGCTCAGACGCGGTGAATTTCGAGCCATGGCGGTAGATGTTCTCCCGCAGCCAGCCGAGCAGCACGTCGAAGCGGCCCGCGCGCATCTCCGCGGGGATCTCGGGGTGCGCGGCCAGGGCTGACCGGTAGAACATGGCGCTCATGATGTTGCCCAGGGTGTAGCCCTGGAACTGGCCGCCGATGGCGCCCCAATACCAGTGCACGTCCTGCAGGCAGCCGTCACGGTCGTCGGGCGGCTCGATGCCGAGATCGCTCGCGTAGCGGGCGTTCCAGGCGTCCGGCAGATCCCTGACCGCCAGCCTGCCCTCGAGCATGTCGAGCTCCAGGCCGAAGCGGATCATGACGTGCAGGTTGTAGGTCAGCTCGTCCGCGTCCGTGCGGATGAGGGAGCGCTGCACCTTGTTGATCGCGCGGTGGTACGTTGCGACCGGAACAGCGCCAAGCTGCGCCGGAAAGACGTCCTGCAGCTTCGGGTAGAAGTGGGTCCAGAAGTCCATGCTGCGGCCCACGATGTTCTCCCACAGCCGGGACTGGCTCTCGTGGACGCCCGAGGACGTGCCGCCCCCGAGGGGCGATGCCTCGTACGCAGGATCGACCCCCTGCTCGTACATGGCATGGCCGGCCTCGTGGATCGTGCTGAAGAGTGCATCGCCCAGGTCGTCCTCCCTGAACTGCGTGGTGATGCGGACGTCGCCGACGGAGAAGCTCGTGGTGAAGGGGTGAGCGGACTTGTCCAGGCGCCCCCGTTCGAAGTCGTAGCCGATCCGGCGCGCAACCTGGAGCCCGAACTTCAGCTGATCGGCCTCCGGGAAACCGGCGTGGAGGCACGCATCATCGACCGGCTCGCGTGACGTGGCCTGCTCCACCAGGGGCACGAGGCGGCTGCGGAGCTGGTCGAACAGCGGCCGGATCACGCCGACGGTCATGCCGTAGTCTGCCCAATCGATCAGCGGGTCGGCGATGTGTTCGTAGGGCGAGAAGTATTCGGCCAGGCGGCGGCTCAGATCGAGCGTCTTCTCCAGCATGGGCCGGGTGGCTGCAAAGTCGTTCTCCGGGCGGGCCTTCTCCCAGACCATCCCGCTCTCGCCGGCGTGGGCTTCCATCTCACCGACGAACTGCGGCGGCACCTTGATGGCACGTTCGTAGTGGCGCCTGGCCACGCGCACCAGCGCGGCCGTGTCGTCGTCGTAGGGCAGGGATTCCGCATACGGCTGAACCTCGTCCAGCAGGCGGCCGATCGCGGGGTCCGTCGCGGTCTCGTGGGCCAGGCGTCCAACCAGAGCCATCTGGCGCGCCCGGGCCGGTCCGCCGCCCCGCGGCATCCCGGTGGACTGATCCCAATGCAGCACGGCGCCGATCGAGCCCAGGTCGCTCGCCTCGGCCAGCCTCGTCTTCAGTTCCTGGATCTTGGTCTCCATACGTTACTCCGTCTTGCGATGCGCCATCGTCGCCGTGGCCTGGGCCGAGGCGAGCAGGAGGATGTCCTGCACGTTGACGTGCAGAGGTCGGGTGACGGCCCAGAGGATGGCATCGGCCACGTCCTCCGGCGTCAGGGGTTGCAGCCCCTGGTAGACCTTCCTGGCGCGCTCGGCGTCGCCGTGGAAGCGCACCATGCTGAATTCCGTCTCGACCATGCCCGGCTCGATGGTGGTGACGCGTATGCCGCTGCCCAGCAGGTCGATCTTCAGTGCGCGGCCGAGCATGTCGACGGCCGACTTGGTGGCGCAGTAGACCGTGCCGCCCCCGTAGGGGTCGCGGCCGGCCACCGAGCCCAGATTGACCACGTGGCCCCGGTTGCGCTCGACCATGCCGGGCAGAAGGGCGCGCGTGACGTAGAGTAGCCCCTTGATGTTCGTGTCGACCATCTCGTCCCAGTCGGTGACGTCTCCCGCGTGAAGCGGATTGAGCCCCCGGGAGAGGCCGGCATTGTTGATCAGGATATCGACGTCCTGCCACCCAGCAGGCAGGTTCCCCAACGCGTCAGCCACCGCCGCCTGATCCCGCACGTCCAGCGGAACGCACAGGCTCTCGACGCCGTACGACGCCTTGAGCCCGGCGGCCAGTTCCTCGAGGCGCTCGATCCGGCGCGCGGAGAGGATGATGCGCGCGCCGGCTTCGGCCAAGGCCGTGGCCGTGGCGCGCCCGATGCCGGAGCTGGCGCCCGTGACCACCGCGATGCGGTCCGTGAGCGATATCGATCGTGACATGGATGACACTCCTCTGTGTTCGATGTGTGCTGGCGCAGCTGCGTCAGGCTAGCGAAGCTGCGTCAGGCTAGCGTAGCTGCCTCAGTATACCGTCCAGTCGTGGTAAGTCCAGCGCCAGAAGGCGCGCAAGCTCGCGGCCCGCTCCGACGAGGTACTGCTCCTGTTCGTAGAGGGAGGGCCGCGCGGCCGCGGCCGTGCGCAGGGCTGCGACCAGAATCTGGTCCACCGCCACGGCCGGGGTTGCCAGCACGATCCGCAGCCAGTCGTGGCGCTCGGAGAAGAGCCGCAGCTCCGCGTTGTTGCAGACGTAGGTCATGTCGAGGGTGCGCGGCGGCTGCGGCGGGAGCCGGTGACAGACCGCGTTTCCGTCACCGTAGCCGACCGTGAGCACCTCGATGACGACGGGAACCTGGCGCCGCTGGCGTTGATCTTCGATCATCACGGGGTTGTTGACCCCCGCGGCGACGAGCTGGCGCACGAAGGCGTCGTCTTCGATCGTGACGTTGCAGATCAGGCCGAAGACGTTGCCCTGCGCGCCGACCGTCTTAATGAGCGCACCGAGCCGCGGGGTGAGCGCGTCCTGGTCCGCGATCAACTGCTGCGTGCCGACCGTGAAGTCGGCCGTGCTGCTGCGCAGCACCCGGCCCACCTCGATCGCGTTGCCGTTCTCTTCCACATCAACTCCTTCTCGGATGCCGGGTCAGTTGCTTGGTCCATGCCTTGGTGGACAGCTGCGGCGTCATGCCGTGGCGCCACATGACCTGGCTGACCAGTTCGTCCAGCGCGGCGCGTTCCTCTTCGGTCACCAGGGCCAGCTCGTGGGCGCGCGCCAGCACGTAGGGGAACGGCCCGGGCTCGCAGTTCGCGGCGATGACGCTCTGCGCGATGTCGATCAGGTCGGGACGGCCGGCCACCCAGCCCGGCATCTCGAGGCGAGCCAGCTCGGCCTCCTCGTTGCGCCCCGGCCGCGCCATGTTGGCGTAGCAGAACGCGATGCGATCGCCGGACACGCCGTCCGTGGCGGAACGCGCCTCGTAGCGCTCGTTGGCGCGCGAATTGGGCTCGAAGAGCCCCGTGCGCTCGCCTGGCAGCAGCGATTCGAACAGCTGCCCATCGGTGAGGCCGACGAACGGTCCGAACCGCAGCCTGTCGCGGGTGATCTCCTCCAGCGGCATGTTGATCAGCTCCAGGATGCGGAGGACGTACGCGCTGCGGGGCCGGTCGATATAGCCGATCGGGATGGCCTGCACTGCGCGCAGCCGGCGCATCTGCGAGATGAAGAAATCGATCTCCTCCCGCGCGACCTCTTCGTTGTCCGTGCCCGAGCGAATCCACGGCAGCAGCGGGCCGTCGATCAACACCACGATCGGCGTGCTGAGATCGCCGCCCAGCGCCTCGCGTTCTGCCACGGCCAGGTCGGCCAGTGCAGCCAGCTCGAGCCGGTTGCGCTGCGCACCGATGTACTCCTCCGTGCGCAGCTGGCCGTCCGCGTCGTACAGGTCTTCGTCCCGGTAGTAGAGGGTTGGCTGGTTGAGACACGCCGGCGCCTGGCCGCTGCCCTCGCGGAAGACGATCGCGCCGATGTTCAGCAGGTAGTAGAGCGTGACTGCGCTGCGATCCGGGAAGATCTGGCTGCCGTCCGCGGCGATCAGCACGGCGCGGGGCACGGCGCGTTCGATGCGCCGGCGCTCGTCCAGCCTGGCGCCGAGCGGCACCGCGCCGCGGCGCCACTCATCGATCTGGCGTGCCTTTTCTATCTTCTGCAGGAGTTCTGCCGTGACCTGGGGTTGGCTGGCCAGGACCCTGCCGGCTTCCGCCGCGCGGCTTGCCAACTCCGCGCGCCGCACGGTCATGGCCTGGCCCATCTGATCCACATCGCGGGTCAGCCGGTTTAGCTCGAGGGTCAAATTGCCTCCGTGGGCCGAACAGATTTTCGTGTTCATTATAGCAGCACGTTCTTCCCGGTGCAAGCGATTGACAAATCGCGCGCGCTGACTTAGAATTGCTATATAGGTTTCTTGCCTGTTACAAGGAGCATGCTCATGGCCGAACCTCTCCGTTCCACTCTCGGGCAATTCAGCAGCTCGGGCGGGCGGTGGCAGCCCCGCGCACAGAACGTACGCGCTGTCGAGCCGGCGCCGGACCATCCGCGGGCGGACCGAGGCAATCTGTACATTCTCATCGAGGTGACGGGTGCGGGCGGAGGTCACGCCGCGCTCTATCGCCAGATGCTCAACGCCGCGCAGACTGCGTTCTATGAAGTCGGCGCCACGGTCGAGGTGGCGCTGCGGCAGGCGGTGCGTGAGGTGCAGTCGGTTCTGAAGAACGCAAATGCGGCGCTGCCGGAAGCGCGCTGGCGCGCGGGCATGACGCTCGTCGTTCGCTATGGCACGCAACTCGTCATTGCCCAGGCCGGTCCCTCGCTGTTACTGGTGAGCCATCCCAAGACGGTCGACGTGTTTCCGGAGCGACCGGGGGATGCCGGCCCTGCGCTGGGCGGCCCTGATCGCCCCGAGGTCGTCATCTACGACGCCACGCTGGAAGCCGGCAGCATGCTGCTGCTGGCGCAGAGCGATTGGATGGAGCAAGTCAAGCTGGAGGCGCTGGCCGTTGCGGCTGCTGCGCCGACCGTCACGCTGGCCACCGAGTATCTCGGGCAACTGGCCGGACAGGCCGATCTCAGTGCCCTGATCGCGGCATTCGATTACGGCATCCCGGCAGTCCAGGAGGGGAGCCAGTCCGTTCGTCCGCAGGTTTCGGGCGGCATCACCGGCGCCCAGCCCGTCGAGCCGCAGCACCCGGCCGAAGAGACCGGCAAGGCCCAGGGTCGCGGTTGGCTGGGCGGGCTGTTCGGCAGAGGCCGCACCCCGGAAGCGGTCCAAGCGGACGAGGAAGAGGCGGTCGAGCCGGAGCGCGACGTCGTGGAGGCGTTTGAGGCCGTCGAGCCGGTCATTGCGCCCCTCCCGATCGAGACGCCGGTTGTTCCCGTCTATACGCCGCCTGCCGTGGTCCATGTACCGGAGCCCGAGCCTTCCGCAGAGGAGCGGGTTGCTGCGGCTGAAGCAGAGGCACGCCAACCAGCCGAGTGGGAACGGCGGGCTGCTGTGCGGCCCGCAGCCACGCCGCTGCCTCCCGTCCTGCAGGAGGAGCCTGAACTGGAGGTCCCGCCACCGCCCCCGGTCCGGCAGCGAAGCGCCTGGCCCTTCGTGCTGGCGGCAGTCATCATTCCGCTGCTGATCGTTGCCGTCGTGGTGGGGATGCTCTTCGTGCGCGCACGCACCGCCGAGACGCTGTTCACGCAGAAGATCGAAGGCGCGCGCAACATCCTCGTGCAGGCCGAGACGGCCGCCGACGATGCCACCGCTGCGCAGCGGCTGGCGGGGGCCAAGGAGTTCCTCGACCAGGCCAAGGGCTTGCGGGCGGATGATCCCCAACTGGCAGAGCTGCTCACAAGGTACGATGAGCTGGTCATGCGCGTCGAGAAGGTGACGCCGCTCTATGGCATCGTGCCGCTGTGGCCGTTTCAGCCGGAGACCGGCCATTCGCTGCAACGCGTGGTGGTGAGCGGCGAGTCCGTGTTCGTGCTGGACAAGGCGCGCGGGGAAGCCTACCGGTTTGTCCGCTCGGCGCTGGGTGATAGCGTCACGCCGGCTGAGAAGCCCGTGGTGCGCAAGGGCGATCCAGCGGGCGACAAGTTCGTGGGCGACCTCATGGACATGACGTGGGTCGATGCGGCCACTGCAAACCAACGCAGCCTGCTGCACGTGCTCGATGCCACAAACGTGTTGATGGGCTACGACGAGGTGTACGGTCCGAAGGTGCTCTCCATCAACCGGGACAAGTGGACGACGCCGGTGCTGATGGCGGGCTACAACGGCAACCTGTACGTGGCCGATTCAGGCGCCAACCAGATCTGGCGCCACACGCCGACGGCGAACGGCTATGACAGCGATGTGACCGCCTGGTTCGAAGACAGCAAGAAGCCGGATATGGCCAACGTGGTGAGCATGGCGATCGACGGCCACATCTGGCTGCTCTACTCCGACGGCCGCGTGCTGAAGTTCCTGAGCGGCGAGCAGAGTGCGTTCGTCTGGGATGGCCTTCCCACGCCGCTCAGCGGGCCGGTGACCATCGCGGTGTCGCAGGAGGGCGACCGCCTCTACATCGCCGATCCCGGCAACGCGCGCATCGTCGAGGGCAGCAAGGACGGCAAATTCCTCCGCCAGTTCAAGGCGCGCGAGGGCGACCTGCTGCGAAACGTCCGGCACATGTATCTCGACGAGGCCAAGGGGATGTTCTATCTCGTCACGGACGATCAGCTGTACAAGGCAAGCGTGCCTCAGCCCGGCCAGCAATAGCGCCGGAGACGGGCAGCGAACGGGCTTGGCCGACTGCCTGTCAAACCAAGGGAACCAGGTGCGGTCCAGCGCCGTCTCACACGAGGCGGCGCTTTTTTGCCATTGCGTCTTTGGACTCGCGCGGCCACAAGGGTATAATGATTCGCTATGTCCGATCGATCTAACCCACCGGAACGGCGTTCGCTGTGGTCCGGCCTGCTCTTGGGCGGGCTGTTGACGGTGTTCGTCGCCACCTTCGCCTACGTTGCCTACCTGTTCCTTTCCTGGGGGCAGGCCGCGGCGCAACAAGTGCCCGAGATGCCGCCCCTCGCGCTGCCCCGGATCGTGCGTCCGGCGACGGAGGCCGAGGCGCAGGCCGCTTCGGCGGAGACCTCGTTCTTCAGGCCTGTCCGGCTCGCAGAACAGGAAGAGGCACCCGTCACGATGTCCCGCACGACCATCCTGCTCCTGGGCGTCGATGCGCGGCCGGGGCAGACCACGATTCGCACCGATACCATCATGTTGCTCACGGTGAACCCGGAGACGGGTGCGGCAGGCATGATGTCGATCCCGCGGGACCTGAAGGTGCGCCCGACCGCGCT
>ERZ795056.5435-NODE-5435-length-12787-cov-22.692821_pt1 | contig 12787 bp, 14 predicted proteins | sample MGYA00375140_ERZ795056 | MGnify/ENA primary metagenome ERZ795056 (study PRJEB30185, sample SAMN05720227) | activated sludge metagenome | isolation source: Anaerobic digester | place: USA | collected 2015-03-09 ...
CCGCCCGCAATTTTGTTGCGGGCGGTTTTTTTATAATGGGCATTATTAATTATCGCCCAGCCACAATTTAAAATCACCGGAGCGCTCGGTGCTTACAATGGTTTCATGTTTGGCCGGAGGATTTAGTTTTACCAGCACCCGGCTTTTAGAATAGGTAAACATTTCTGCAATGGCCTGTATACTGATGATGTATTGCCGGTTGATACGGAAAAACACATGCGGGTCAAGCATTGTTTCCAATGTGTCCAAATTATAGTCTACTGTATACCGCCTGCCCTCTTTGGTAGTAAGGAAATTAATTTTGTCTTCTGTATAAAAATAAGCGGCCTCTTCCACGCCAATGGTTTTCAAATGCTCGCCATACTTTACAGCAAATCTTTTTTTATACTTTGGCTGTCCGCCTGCAGCCATTGCCTCAATGAGCTTATTAATATCGGGAACGGCAGCTTGTTTTTGTGGTGATAAATTCCTGTATTTCTCTATGGCAGCCAGCAGTTCTTCCTTCTTTACGGGTTTTAGTAAATAATCAATACTGTTTACCTTAAATGCTTCAATTGCATACTGATCAAAAGCGGTAGTAAAAATGACGGGACAAAGCGTTTTCACCTCTTTGAATATTTCAAAGCTTAAGCCATCTGCCAGCTGTATATCAGAAATGATAAGGTCCGGCAAAGGATTGTGCTGCAGCCATTGTATCGCAGAAGAAACACTTACAATACTTTCCGGCATTACTGCACCCGGCTCGATCTCTTTGATCATTTTTTGCAGCCTTAGTGCTGCCGGCTCTTCATCTTCAAGCAAAAGGATATTCATATAACTATCGTTTTAAAATTGGCAGGCTTACTGTAAAATAATCCGCAATTTCACTTACCACTACTGGTTTACCCTGCAGCATAGCATACCTGCTTTTTATATTCTGCAATCCCATACCAGTACCTTTTTCTTTGTTTATTTTTTTATTGATGTTGTTACGTACAACAAGACAATCATCTTTAATAAACAATTCAACCTGCAGCACGGCTTCTTTTGACACTACATTGTGCTTGATGGCATTTTCTACCAGCAGCTGCAAGGTGAGCGGGGGTAAAAAAATATGCTTTTGTTCCTCTTCACTCACATTGATTGCCGGCTTTAAATTGTTGCCATACCTTTTTTGCTGCAGGTATAAATAATTTTTTAACAATGTTAATTCTTCCTGTAACGAAATGGTATTCTTATCACGGTAGTTCACAATATTGCGGAAGAAATCTGACAGTTGCTCCACATACTCAACGCCCATCCTGGGGTCGTTTTCAATAGTAGAGATGAGTGTGTTAAAACTGTTGAACAGGAAATGCGGGTTTACCTGGTTGCGTAATACTTCAAATTCAAACTTCACTTTTTGATTTTTCAACTCCTGCACCTGCGTAAGCCGGCGCTCTCTTTTTTTAATATACCAGTATAATAAACCACCAATTATTAACAGCGCAACGGTAAAAAACCACCAGGTACGCCAGAATGGCTGTGAAATTTCGAAAGCATAGGATGCTTCAGAAGCATTTGCAAAATTTTTATTGAGCGATGCCCTTACTTTGAAAATGTATTTACCCGGCGGCAACTTTGGAAAAGCCTTTGAATTGTCGGCAGTAAATTGCCAGGTGCTGTATAGACCTTCCAGTTTATACTCATAAAAAACTTTTTCGGGGCTGCTGTAGTAAAGACCTGTAAAGTTGAAGGTGAAATTATTTTCATCATAATTAAAATGATGCATCACAGCCGTATCAATATCATTTAAAAACAACTGTACACTTTCAATAATAATTTTCGGTGAATGGATAATACCCTGCAGCGCTTCGTATTGTACAATTCCTTTCTTTGTGGCTATGAAAATATTCCCTGCCGCATCTGTACAAACAGCGCCGAGGTCATCGTTTATTTCCCAAATCCCCTGTGCAGCATTAATGTAAGATATGCTACCCGTTTTTGAATCAATTACATCAAGCCCCTCTTTATGCACCACTACAATATTGCCCAGTTTATCGGCCCTGATAGCGGATATAAGCAAACTGCTGAGGCCTTCTTTAACGGCATAATTGGTAAATGTTTTTCCATCAAAAGCATATACCCCTGCATTGCTGGTGCTGAACCATATCTTACCTGCATTGTCTTCCGCAACAGAGTAAATATGTTCATCCCTAATGCCACTGGCTTCATTGTAATGAGTATACACGCCTTTGTTGAGCATTGTCAATCCTTTGCCATCCGTTGCAAACCAGATCCTGCCTTTGCTGTCCTTAAAAACGTTGTAGATATAGTTACTGCCGATGGTTTCAATTTTATTGTAACCCGTAAAATGATACTCATTGCTGATAATAGCATTTTCATTGGTGAGTTCAAATACCATGGCGCCTTCCAACCCCGCTATGCATATGGTATTATCCCTGCCTGTAATAGAAAGTATGCTGTTGCCTGTACCAGCTTCTTTTAACTGTCTTGTTTTACCCGTTGCAGGGTCCAGTACAAAAGCACCTTTCCCCATTGCACCGATCCAGATATTATTAAATTGATCCTGGTAAAGGCTGGTGATATCTGTTTTCATATCCAGCCCCTGCACAGGATATTTTTTTGAAACAAGAGAGCCGTTTACATAGGTATGTTTTACAATTGCCTGGTCTGTACCTGTCCAGATATTATTTTCCTTATCCACCAAAATTGTATGAACGGTTGAATAAAAAGCCTCATTATAAATCGGGTATACCTGCAGTGCATTGGAAGCTGCTTTTGCAAGGATATTATTGTCGGTTACAAACCACATATTACCCTGGTCATCTTCAGTGATGCTGCCCACTGCTCTTTGCCCGGCATTTATAAATGGCAGTAATTTTTCTGAGACGGCTGAGTAACAAAGCAGTCCGCTGTCCTGTGTTGCTATCCATAGTTTGTTGTGGGTAAAATACAGGCTATTTACCTGGCCCTTATTCCAGTTTGCGGCAGCAACCGGCACCATAACTTTTTTTGATCCGTTATCGTACCAACAAAAGCCCTTGTCCTGCATCCCAATCCAGAAGGTATTTTTACCTGCTGGAAAAATGGATGTTACAATATAATCTGGCAGACCCTGTGAAGGGCCAATAACTTTTACAGTCACTTTACTTCCGTTGGGCGAACAGATATTAACTCCCTGGTCTGTTGCAGCAAGCACCTCACCTTTTTCTGTGACCGCTAAGGAATGGATGTTTAAATCACTTAAACCGTTTTCGTCATTTACCAAAAACAACCGGTTGTTATAAAAGTGATACAGCCCTTCCCCTGCCGTGCCAAACCATATATTGCCTTCTTTATCCTGTACGAATGAAGTGATCCTTTTCTTTGGAGTACCTTCTTCAGGCTCTATATATTGCAACTTCCTGTCGATCGCTTTTGCAATTCTGCCGCTATTGCAGCCAATCCAAATGTGATTATTATTATCCTGGAATACAGCAGTTACTGAGTCTGTGCTTTCCGGTTTGTTTATTTCTATTTTACTGAACGATATGCCATCAAATTTAAACAGTCCGTTACTGGTACCGGCAAACAGGTAACCATTACTGGATCTTAGCAATGAAAATATCCTTGTGTTATTATCGCCTGGCCTGAATTCTTTATAGCCGGGTAGCTGGGCCTGGAGTTTAAATGGCAGGAGTGTTAAAAGAAAAATTAAATAAACATAACATTTTCCCTGCTGCATGCTGTTAGTATTACTGTGTGGCAAGTTCTGCTTTTATGTCCACTTTAATTTCAGAAGCTAATTTTTCATGCACCACTTTGGGTATGGTGATATTGTGATCGGCCAGCAAAACTGTAAAGCTGGATCTAACAGATACTGTTTGCGGCTTAGCAGTGATCTCTACTTTTATGATCCTTTCCTGCGACACACCGTGTACGGTAAAGTTGCCTTTTGCCCTCACATTATAAACACCGGGCTTGCTGTAATCAATATCCTCTATTACTTTTCCTTCAAAGCTGGCATAAGGAAAGGAATTGCTTTCCATGTAATTTTCGTTAAAGTGCTCTTTTTGCAATGCGGTATTAAAACCCTCGAAGCTGCTGACTTTCACGCGGAAAGCAAATTTTTTTGTGCTGGCGTCAAATAATCCTGCCAGTTCATTGCTGGATGCCTTGATCAACTCCATGGGTGCATCAGAGTTAAAAGCAATAGAACCTTTGTTTACTTTATATACTGTTACAGGTGCTGCTGCAACCAGCACAAAAAAGCACCCTGCAAAAGTTAATATCCTGAAACATTTATTCATAAAGTTTCAAGGTAAATAAAAAATTGAAGTAAGCATTTGCAGAAAATGTTATAATTACCTGTTTTTGCCAATAGTGAACACCCTGGAAATATTGAAACCAAACAACACATCCCCTTTTTCCCACTTACCTGTAGTGCCGCTGATAAAGTTGCGCTCCGTCATACCTGTACTGTTGGTAAAATGCAACTGGAATACATGACCTCCTGTTTCAATATCAAAACCGAGCGATAATGGATTGGTAGTTCCTTCTACTTTATAACCAGGAATCTGGTAATAATATTCCGCATTAAAACTCAGCCTTTTGGTGAGCTTGAACCTGCCGCCAGCACCTACCGCATATAAATCATTGGGTTCATCTGCCAGTGTGGCTAAGTTGCGGTGAATAAACGTGGGCATCAACTGCAGGGAAATGCCTTCTGATAGCTTGCTACCGATGATCAGCTGGTGCGTATAACTTAACCGGGAACTGAAATAATTTTTCCTGCTGGTATCAGCCCACCGCATTCCCATTAAAGCGATGGTGCCCACATAACTAACGGTAACAGGCATCTTTCTTTTCCCGGAAGACTGGCGAAGCAGTTTGTATTTTACAAAGGCGTCATAGGTTTTTTGGAACGTACTGCGGCCAAAGCCCACCATCATTCTTTTGCTGACGCCATAGTCAAGCCCCATTCGCATGGTGGCATTATCAAGACCAAACAATTCATAAGCACCTTTATTAACTGTTCCAAACCGGTGAGAGATCTTTACGTCGAGTACACCTTTGGCAGCGTTCTCCACGGTATGACCGTTTACCAAACGGGTGGTTTTAAAAGTAGCGCTAGTATAATTAGTGGCATCTTTATCAGAAGCCTCATTTTCTAATTGTGCCATCAGGTCTGTTGTATCGGCTGCTGGTTCCTGCGCAAATAAGCGCCCGGTAAAAAATATACACAGTAACAGGATTATTTTGTTATACCTCATGATAATTAATCTTTATAAAATGCACCGCCCCATAGGGATATTACATTTTTTGATCGTACAGGCAATTCACCGTGATCTCAATATTCTTTGCAATGTTATTTTCTACCAGTTTGGGCACCTCTATTTTGTAATCTGCCAGCGCTACAGAAAAAATTGTATTGCCAGTTATTTTACCACCCGTTACAACTATTTTTCCTTTAGTAGTTACTTTATTGGTAACGCCATGCATGGTAAGGTCGCCGCTTACTGAAACAGGGTAGGTTCCATCAGCAGTAAGATTTACTTTGCTGATATCAGCAATCGTTCCCTTAAAAGTTGCTTTAGGATATTTACCGCTCTCCAGGTAGTTCTCGTTAAAGTGCTCTTCCATCAATGCCTTTTGAAAATGAAAGCTTTTTATGAGAACAGAAAACTGCAGTTCCCCTGTCTGTGTATTCAGCACACTCATCACCTGGTTGTTATCAGCTTTAATATCTTCCATATTGGTTTTGGAGAAGAAAGATATGTTGCCGTTTTTGGTATAAATTTTTTGTGCTGTTGCGTTATAACTGATCGTGATGAGGCACAGCGCCGATAAAATGAATGTTTTCATAATGTTCTTTTTAATGAAATGAATTAATTGTTTGGGGCACCGCTTTCAATCCAGCACCGGATAATATTTATTTCGGAGGGTTGCAACGGACCTGCTGCAGGCATTGTTTTTTCCACAACTGCCCTCGTATTGATCCTGTCTTTTGCCCCGCTGATCTGTGCATGATTCTGAAAGATCAATCCACCGGAAGCTGTTGCATCATGACAACCGGAAGTGGCACATTTTGAACTGATCAACGGCAGCACATCGGCCGCAAATTTTGCATTTATCGTAGTGCAGTCAACCGGTGTGCTGCTGCCGGGATATAATAGTTCTTCTTTATCATAATAACAGCCTTGCGTAAACGCAACCGCTATAAAAAGAGATATGTATATCCTGCTCCTGTTTATCCGTAGCATACAATTGATTATTAGTTGTTGGGTGCTCCTGCTGCTATCCATTTGCTGATAATGGCAATTTTACAATCACTTAGTTTAGCACCATTTTTTGGCATCGGGTACGAACCCGTATGCTGAATGGCGGGTAATAACGCATTGGCATTTACCATTGCATTTACATCATCATATGTACCGAGGGGGATAAACCCTCCCGATGCAGCACTGCCTCCATGGCATCCCAGGCAGTGTGTTTGTAAAATGGGCTTCACATCACCGTTGTAGGTGAAACTACTGCTGTCGCATACCGGCGCACAACCTGCGGTATTTTGTGCTCCCTCGTTTATCCATTGTGCTATGATGCTGATTTGTGCCGCTGATAACGGATCATTGGGTGGTTGTGGCATCCGGTCGTCACCATCTTCGTTCAATACTTCATAAATTTTACTGTCAGCAGCATTGCCTTCATCTATCCCTCTTGCCATAATATTGCTATACGAATCCAAAATATAACCTTCTGATGCGGTAGCTGCATCATGGCAGCCGCTTTTGGCACAATAGCTCTGAAAAATGGGCAATATATCTGACTCAAAGCAGATACCCTCCTCTCCAGGCGGTTCGGGCAATGTTGGTATTTCATGTTTGCAGGAAAGCATCATTGCTGTGATGCAAATACCTGTAACAATTATCAACTTTGTTTTTTTCATCCTTTCTTGATTATTCTGCTATATAACATCTTATTAAATACAGGTCGCCCAGTATACCCAGGTCTGCATCACCTTCTCCCAATCCCGTGCAAATGCCTTTCAATTTGATTTCAGCTCCTGCTTTTATCACTGCATCCTTTTGTTCCAAAGTACAGTTTACTGCCGCTTCACTGTTATCGGTTTGTAAAACCACTATCACTTGCTGCTGCTGGTTCAGGGAAGTACTTTTTATTATACCCTTTACTTCCACCACTTTGTCTGCGTACTTAGCATTGGCAGCAGCGGAATCGGTAATAAATGCCTGGTATAATTCGGTTGCATTTACCTGCAGGCCTTTTGCAGACGACACATCTTTGTGAGGCTTGTTCCATAAAAAATATGCCGCAGATAACCCAGCCAACAGCAGAATGGTAACGATCAATCCAATTTTTTTTGCTTTGCTGGCCATAGATTTTAATGTGGAGATAAAGATATGCCCACCCCTGCTGCTACCCTTGCAAAACCTGCCCAACAGGGATAAAAGCTTACTGAACGGGAAATAATTTTACTTAGTTACCAGTGCTGATATAGTTCTCTACCGGAATACGGTTGCTGATACTCTTAGCCAGTGTCATTTCATCGGCGTATTCCAACTCTCCGCCAAAAGCAATGCCACGGGCAATGGTAGTGATCTTTACCGGTAACCCCTTCAGTTTCTTACTGATATAGTATACGGTGGTATCGCCCTGGACGTTGGCATTGAGGGCAAAAATAATTTCGGCGGTATTTTCTTCTTTCACTCTTGCAAGAAGCGATTCGATGGTTAGCTGGTCAGGACCCACACCATCTAAGGGCGAAATGATGCCGCCGAGTACATGGTACAGACCGTTGAACTGCTGCGTGCTTTCAATAGCAATCACATCCCGGATATTTTCCACTACGCAGATTAATTCCTGTTTTCGGCCCCGGTTGCTGCAGATATTGCATACAGGCGTATCAGAAATATTATGACAACGGTTACAAAATTGCAGGCTCTCTCTCATGTGGGCGATGGCACCACTAAATTGCTTTACACTGGCTTCATCCTGCTTTATTAAATGCAGCACCAGCCGCAGGGCAGTTTTTTTACCAATACCGGGAAGTTTGGCAAATTCATTCACTGCATTTTCTAAAAGAGAGGAGGAAAAAATCATGCGGCAAAGATAGCTTTGGGAAAGAATATTAATAGTACTTGCTTCTTGTAATATCTTTTTTATACGGATAAATGCTTAGCAATACCATGAAGTTATTATCAATTATAAAAAAGAGCACATTCTTCTTGTCAAGTTTTATCATTTGCACCTTATGCTTCGATGTAAACCTGGGGACATAAGGCATGGTAGCTATGCGTTCTAAACGCTTTATAGTTCTTTCAGCGAATTTCTCAGCCGAATAATCACTCCAATGATCTCTTAAATAAAATATGATGGAACGGAAATCATTGTCTGCTTCTGCAGTCCAAATTATTTGGTAAGCCATTGCTTCAACTTTTCTGACATTTGTTGATGAGTGATGTAGTTACCACTTTTATAATCTTCCAATGCTTTGCTGATTTTTTGCTGCAGAGGCTCAGGAAGATCTTCTATTTCTATATCAGTAACAGATTGTTCAGGATGAAGTAATTCGTAAACTTCTTCTATCAAGGCTTCATCTTTAGTGTTGTTGAGCGCTAGCAACACTTCGTTCCTTTTTTCATTTATGCTCATAGTTAGATGTTTGTATAAAGTTAAACATTTTTACTGCAAGGAATGTTGATTGGTAAAGAATGAACGCATTCCTTTGTATTTTCAGCCTCCATTATGCACCGCTATTTCATACTCAATAAACCTGCTGGTATTGTATCACAATTTGTAAGCACCCATGCTGTTGGGCTGTTGGGAGACCTGGAATTTACATTTCCAGCAGGTACCCATGCTATAGGGAGACTGGATATGGACTCAGAAGGTCTGTTGCTCTTAACCACTGATAAAAGAGTAACCCGGTTATTGTTTCTTGCAAGTAAGCCTCATTTGCGTACCTACCTGGTGATGGTGCAGAATGAAATAACACCTGCAACTTTTCAGCTATTGAAAGATGGCATACCTATCAAAATAAAAAATGGAGAAAATTATATTGCAAAACCAACAGCAATAGAAATAGTCAGCGATGCTGCGGCATTGTATCCCTTTGCCACAGACAAAAGAGAAATGTATCCGCATACCTGGTTACTCATTACATTAACGGAAGGCAAATTCAGGCAGGTAAGAAAGATGGTGTTGGCAGCAAGGCATCGTTGTCTGCGGTTGATCCGTTTATCTATCAGCAATGTTACATTGGGTGATTTAAAACCTGGTGAGGTGAGGGAAGTGGATGAGGAGCGTTTTTATGGGTTGCTCGGGATTGAGCTGTGATATTGTTGGTCCGTAGTTCGGAAACTACGGACAGCATGCGGAATGAGAATCTTAAACCAGACTTCCGAAGTTTTAAAAACTTCGGAAGTCTTAGTTACAGCCTGTTCAACAGTTCGCTTCAACTGATGATCATCTCTGTTCCAGCAAGCAAAATCCATACGGCTCCAAAATCAAATGCTCATTATCAAAACCCACTGTGTACGTTTTATCATTCCAATGGTCGTAGAGTTCATGGGCCGTAGGGCCATGCTGTTTAAAAGCAGCATAAGATAAGTACGCAGTTTCTTTACCGAAGTTGAATACACAATACAATTTAGCATCATCGAGTGTGCGGAGGTAACCGGCCACATGCACATTGAAGGGAGATAACCAGGTAAGATTTTTATGATCGGCTACCATGGGCAGTTGCTTGCGGAGGGCAATGAGTTTTTGTGTGCCGCTGAAAATGGTTGCTTCAATAGTACCGGCTTCATCAATGCGGTTGTTTTTATCCCAGCTGATGATGGGACGGTGCATCCAGCGGTTGTCGTAACTTTTTCCGGGGTCCTGCAAATATGAATAATCATTGGTGTAGCCGCATTCATCTCCATAAAATAACATAGGCACACCACCAATGAAAAAGCTATGTGCCTGCATCAGCAGTATTTTTTTAATGGACAATTCAATGGCAGGCGTATTATTTTCATTCAAAGCTTTTTCCAGCCCGCACAAAGAAGCCAGCGAACCGCTGATACGGGCATCCTGTGTTTTGGGATTTACACTAAACAACGCACCGATGGCTGGTGAACCTTCTGCCACACCAGAATAATAATCCTTAATAAACTTACGGTGATGGTAAGGATTGTAGCCTGCATGCTGTATCATGTAATCATCATAGCCCAAACCAATATCATCATGGCATCTTGTGTAAGTGATCCAGGTGGTGCCAAAAGGTTTTTGCAGAATTTCATGTTGAGCTGCCAGCATTACTTTGGTATCACCAGTGGCCAATGCATCCCATTGCAAAGCCATGTGCGTGGCATTGTATGCAAAGTCGCACTCACGGGAAGTGTATAACCCGGTGCCAAAATATTTCATGATCTCTTTGGGTGCCACGATGGCTTCGCCCAGTAATGCCATACCGGGCGTGGCTACCTGCACACATTGTTTTATCAATCTCAATAAAGTATGTGCCAATGGCAAGTTCTGGCAGGTAGTGCCCACTTGTTTCCAAACAAATGCCGGTGCATCAATTCGTAAAATATCTACCCCAAGGTTTGCATAGAAGAAAATATTATCCAGCATATCAACAAACACAGCAGGGTTGGTGTAATTGAGATCCCACTGGTAAGAATGAAATACCGTCATCACCCATTGACGGCATTCTTCATTCCACGTGAAATTGCCGGGCGAGCTTTCAGGAAATATTTCCGGCATGGCTGCATCGTATTGATCCGGTAAATTCCTGTCGGGGAACATGTAAAAATAATCCTGGTATTTTTTATCGCCGGCTTTTGCTTTTTTGGCCCACTCGTGATAGTGAGAAGTATGATTGAGGACTATATCGATCATCAAATACATCTTCTCCTTCTTCATCTGCTGCTGCAGCTTTTTCAAATCGGCCATTGTACCAAAGCGTTCATCCACTTTTCTAAAATCACTAACCGCATAGCCGCCATCGCTTTCGCCTTCGGGACTTTGCATGACGGGCATCAGGTGCAGAAAATTCACACCCAGCTTTTTAAAGTATGCCAATTTTTCGGGCATACTTTTTAAATCACCGCAAAAGCGATCCACATACAAACTCATACCAGCAATGTCGTTACTCAAAAACCAGTTGCCTTGTATCTCTTTGTCGTTGTCCAGTTCTTTTTGTGCAGTGGTGCGTTTGATGTAGGCATCAATGATGGTATCGATCAGTACAATAAACAAGGGTTTGCCATGCGGATGATGCTGGTACAGTTGGTTGTACAAATAATAAATAGCCGTGGTGTTGGCCACCATTCTTGTATAAAACAAATTGTCTTTGCCTGCAATGTCTATATCCTTTTTTTGCAGGCAGGCGTTGATGAGTTTATGTATTTGCGGGTTGTACATGATGGCCTCACCCTCATTCCCTCTCCAAAAGAGAGGGAGGCCGGGCATTTTTTATATAATTTAACTTTTGTAATTAAGCACTTTATCTTTTGTTCTTTACTCAGCTTCACCCTCGTTCCCTCTCCAAAAGAGAGGGAGGCCCAGCTTACTATAAGTATCGTCATTTATTAATTAAGTATTTCAACTTTCTATCTTTAGTCATCCTGGAAGCTACGCCCTGCACATATAAATACTAGTTTTAGTTCGCAGGTTCCGGTTCCTCCCCTTTGGGGAGGTTAGGAGGGGCTGAAAATTCGGTTGCTTAAATGTTTGAATGCCTCCATTGCCCCTAGATACTCACAGGTTCTGGCACCGGCTTTGTTGGCGTTCGCAACAACCTGGTTCCATTGATCTTTTGAAACAAATGACTGATCAGCAGCAAATATTTTATCCAACTGGTACAATACGGCACCAACAAATGCATCACCGGCACCGGTAGTATCAACGGGTTTTACCGGGATACTTTCAACAACGGCTGTCTTTCCATCTATGCCGATCATCGTACCGTCTTTACCCAATGTAATGGTGAATACAGCTTTTGTCTTTTTTAATAACGCACTGGCGGCATCATTTAACGTTGATTCACCGGTCAGCAGCATCGCTTCTTCATCACTTACTTTAAAAAAATTACAACGCTCTAAAAAAAACCAGCTTTGATCAATGAATGTCTGTGTATTGTTTCTGAATAATAAATGCCTGTAATTAGGATCGAAGCTGATGAAAATGTTTTTTATCAATGCTTCCTGCAATAATCTTTTGTAAGCAGCCTGTAGTGGGCCGGGTAAAAATGCGGTGGCTGAACCAAAATGAATGATGGATACATCGGTAAGGTCAATCGCTTCAATATCGGCTTCGCTCAATTGCCCATCGGCTCCCCGGTTAAAATAAAAATCCCGTTCGCCGTTTTCCATCAGCGATACAAAAGCGAAGGTGGTGAAATGGTTTGCATCCTGCAACAGGTACTCTGTGCCTACGCCAAAATCCTTCATTACATCCACCAGGTGTTTACCAAAGGGATCAACACCCACTTTAGCAGACAGCTCTACTTTGCCGCCCAATGCTGCTATTGCTGCCGCAACATTGGTAGGAGCGCCACCGGGTTTTTTTAAAAAATTTTCGCCGTCGCTTAGGGCGGTGCCTTTATCGGTGCAGATCATATCGATGAGTGCTTCGCCGATGCATAATATGCGGCCTAACCCTCCTTCTCCCTTCCCAAAAGGAAGGGAGCGGTTCTGCAGGTCTTCATTAAACATTTTATCTTCCATATCTTTCATTTGTACTTTACTCATCATTGCAGGCCACTCTTTGCACCTTAGCAAGCATTTCAATATTTACGGGTCTGAAGCCCCTCCTTTGG
>ERZ795056.5438-NODE-5438-length-12783-cov-4.082652_pt1 | contig 12783 bp, 10 predicted proteins | sample MGYA00375140_ERZ795056 | MGnify/ENA primary metagenome ERZ795056 (study PRJEB30185, sample SAMN05720227) | activated sludge metagenome | isolation source: Anaerobic digester | place: USA | collected 2015-03-09 ...
TGCCCTCGCCGGGTCTTGTGACCCGTGCGACCAATGAACCATAATGACTACGTATTTTTTCAAACTAATTTGATATTATTTCTAAATTTAAAGGTAATCGGCCTATGCAAAATAAACGGTGTGGTAGTCAACAGGTGACAAAGTATAATCTGAGAGCGGGCAAGAAAAAAAATTACTTTACTTACCGTATGTATATTCCTCATTCTCCATATCCGGTAATCACAATTGATATCAATTCAATAGACGGAAACCTTGCAAATATTACGTTAGAAGTAGGTGTTAGAATACGGTTAGAGTAATCCTTATTGATAAATTTATTCTGAATAAAATTTGATCTATGTAACTAAGTTTATAATACTTAACTAAATTAGAGTTACAATCGGAAATAAACTAAAGGAAAAATACTTTTTACACTTGTATTAATTTGCGTTGATTAAGTCTACATAGACCGTATTAAACAAATCTGTATCTAGATGGATAATAAACTTATAAACTACTTCAATCAAATAATGCCTTTGACTACTGAGGAAATTACAGCCATTTCAGAAACAATGACCATTAAGTCTTATAAAAAAGGTTCTATCTTATTAAGAGAAGGAGAAACCTCTTCCGAAGCATATTTTGTATTAGAAGGTTGTGTACGGCAATATTATCTGGTGGATGGCAGTGAAAAAACAAACAATTTTTTTACGGAAGAACAATGGGTGGTTTCCATAAAAAGCATCAGTCAGGGCATTCCATCTGACCATTACATAGATTGCTGCACGGACGTAAAATTAGTGGTAGGCAACAGGAATAAAGAAGATGCGCTTTACAAACAATTTCCAAAGCTAGAAAGTATTTCCAGAAAGGTAATGGAAAAAATTTTTTCTGAACAACAAGAAATAATGGCTGCTTATCTTAATGATACACCTGAACAACGATACCTTAAACTTTTAGAAAAAAGGCCTGATCTTTTTCAGATTGTGCCGCAATTCCAGATTGCAAGCTATATAGGCGTAAAACCTGAATCACTCAGCAGGATAAGAAAAAGATTGCTTCGAAAGTAAACTACACTTCTATCACCACATTTCCTTTCTTATGTCCCTTCTCCACATAAGTATGTGCTTCAGCAACCTGACTTAACGGATATGTTCTGTCAATAACTGCTTTGAATTTCTGAGCTTCAACAAGTCCTTTCAGATAAAGAATGTCTTCCGCATTGTGACTTATCATACCGCTCAATACTTTCCTGTTGCTTGTTGCAGAAATCCACATGCCTTGAAACATTTCCGGCATTCCCGCTGCACTTAAAATCATTATTCCATTTTTAGTGAGAGAGTTTAAACTGTGAGAAACAGATATTGTATTTACCGAATCCAAAATCAAATCGTAGATTTCGCCGTTTTGAGTAAAATCTTCTTTTGTATAATCAATCACTTTATCAGCACCGATAGATTTAACCAAATCAATATTCGCTGTACTGCACACTCCTGTAACAATTGCTCCATACGACTTTGCCAACTGAACGGCTGCGCTTCCCACTGCTCCTGATGCACCTATAATAAGAACTTTCTGATTTACCTTTATCATTGCCTTCTTCATAAAATGCAATGCAGTAACTCCACCAAAAGGAATTCCCGCTGCTTCAGTGTGTAAAATATTGGCTGGTTTCAATGCCAATGATCCATCTTCCGGCAGACAAATATACTCTGCATAAGCACCAAAATTCATATCAGTATGTCCAAAAACCTGATCACCTGTTTTGAAAAGTTTTACCTGCGTGCCTACACATTCTACTTCTCCTGAAAAAACACTGCCCAATATTTTAATCTTTGGATTCAGAAAGCCAAAAAAGAACCTGACTGCAAACGGGTCAGCTTTTCGCAATCGCAAATCACCCGAATTAACTGCAGTGGCTTTGATTCGTAAAAGTATTTCGTTGGCTTTAGGTACCGGCTTAACTACTTCCTTTAACTGGAGAACCTCAGGAGCACCATATTGATTATAAATTATCGCTTTCATTTTCTCGTATTTTTTTGATTATTTCTAATACAAAATTAGATGACATGCTTTCCACTTTCATTGACTTTAGTTAAGAAACAAATATTGGTTATAGGAAATAAAAAGCCGAAGCTCAATTAGCTTCGACTTATTATTTGAACAGGTTGCTTTGCTACGCTCGAATTAACTTGAATATTTACTTCATCGGCACTTCTACCACCAATAATTTCGCAGCTTGCAGCACTTTAATTTCAAACGCTTTTGCTTCTGTTATGCCTATGGCATCGCGGGTAGATAAAATCGTTCCGTCTATTTCAATTTCGCCATCTATCACCATTAAATAAACGCCATTATCTGCTTTGTTTAATTGGTAGGATGTTGCTGTGTCAAAATTTCCTAAAGAAAAATAAGCATCCTGGTTAATCCAAAGTGCATGGTGTGCTTCTTCCGGACTTACCACGATCTGCCATTTATTTTCACGGTCACTTTCAGCAAAAGTACGTTGGTCGTAGCGCGGTTCAATATTTACTTTTTTCGGAAATACCCAAATCTGAAACAAGTTGACGTCTTCGTCTGCTGTGGCATGTTCTGAGTGCATAATGCCGCTGCCGGCACTCATAATCTGCACATCGCCGGTTTTGATAACGCCTTCGCCACCGGTAGAATCTTTATGTTTCAAAGCACCTTTCAACGGAATCGTAACGATTTCCATATTGTTGTGCGGATGCATACCAAATCCAAAACCGGCTTCCACCGTGTCATCGTTTAAGACGCGCAGTGTACCAAATTGCTCTTTTTTCGGATCGTAATAACCGGCAAAACTAAATGAATGGTTTGCTTTTAACCAGCCGTGATTTACCTGACCTCTTTCGTTTGCTTTGTGAATTACTGTTTTCATAAATAGATTTTTAGATGTTATAGAGATGAGATATGAGAGTTGAGAAATTATATTAATCTCAAATCTTATCATCTCAAATCTCATTTCTATATAGTTGCAATAACAACTATTGTATATACAAACATAAAAATAAAAAATTTAGTTCCTGATTTTATCTAAAATTAAATTTAATTGTTCCAATTCATTTATTGTCAAATTAGTAAAATGTGCCGGTGTCTCATCAGTATTCATTGCTTTGTCTATTTTATCTAACAATGCCAATCCTGTTTCAGTAATATTAATATCCACCTGACGGCGACTGATACTGCTGGTCTCTCTCGTAACCAATCCTTTTTGCTTTAGCTTTTCGACAAGTCGTGTAGCGTTCGACATTTTGTCGATCATGCGTTCAGTAATCTGATTGAGCATAACTGCTTTTGGATGCTGACCACGTAAAATGCGCAACACATTATATTGTTGCATGGAAAGACCGTACTTTTTAAAAAAACGAGTCTGTTCATTTTGCAACCAACCGCAGGTAAACAACAAATTCACATCTGTTTTAACATAGATGTTTGGGAATTTTTTTTGCTTAATTTCTTCCTCAATCGTCTTCATAGACTATGCTTGCGTAGTAGGTGTACCAAAATTCAACGGATAAGCGATTTGCTCAAATTCTTTGATTTCGCCGTGCGCCTGTTCAAACTTGCGAACGTTTTCCGCTAATGCCATCATCAGTCGTTTTGCATGCTGTGGCGTTAAAATAATTCTGGATTTTACTTTTGCTTTCGGAACACCCGGTGCCAAACGAACAAAATCCACCACAAACTCCTGATTGGAGTGTGTAATGATGGCTAAGTTGGCGTATTCACCATCTGCAATTTCTTCCGGCAATTCAATATTGATTTGATTTTGATTCTTGTCTTCCATGTTATAAATTAAAAAATTAGGTGTTGTAAACGGCTATGTAAATTTATGAAAATAAAGCTAAAAGACATAAAAAAAAGGCTGTCTAAACAGACAGCCTTTTTATAATTAACAAAGATTTTATTCTTCGTCGCTTTCAATCATTGCTTTTTTAGCCATCATGCGTTCGTATTCTTTTTTAGAACCCACCATCACGTTTTCGAATTCACGAACACCTGTTCCTGCAGGAATTCTGTGACCAACGATTACGTTTTCTTTTAAACCACGCATTAAGTCGATTCTGCCGTTGATAGCAGCCTGATTTAATACTTTGGTAGTTTCCTGGAACGATGCCGCTGAAATCCAGCTGGCAGTACCTAAGGAAGCTCTGGTGATACCCTGTAACAATGGACTTGCCGTTGCAGGAATTGCATCGCGATATTCTACCGGTTTTCTGTCATTACGTTTTAAGAATGAATTCTCTTCGCGAATCTGACGCATCGTAACGATTTGTCCAACTACTAATTGCTCTGAGTCACCTGCTTCTGTAATTACTTTCTTATCGTAGATGTAATCGTTTTGTTCGATGAATTCGAATTTGTCAGCACGTTCGTTTTCTAAGAATTTAGTATCACCTGCATCACTCACCAATACGTCACTCATCATTTGTTTCACGATTACTTCGATGTGTTTGTCGTTGATACGTACACCTTGTAAACGGTAAACTTCCTGAATTTCATTTACTAAATAAGCTTGTAATGCTGCTGGTCCTTTAATTTTCAGGATATCACTTGGTGTAATAGCACCATCTGATAATGGCATACCTGCTTTCACGAAGTCGCCGTCCTGTACTAAAATATGTTTAGTTAAAGGAACCAGATATTTTCTTTGAACGCCATCTTTCGATGTAATGGTCACCTCGCGGTTACCACGTTTGATTTTACCGAAGGTAGCTTGTCCGTCGATTTCAGAAACCTTAGCCGGATTTGATGGATTACGTGCTTCGAATAATTCCTGTACACGTGGTAAACCACCCGTAATATCTCGTACTTTACTTAAGATACGTGGAATTTTTACGATGATAGATCCAGGCAATACAGCTTCATTATCTTCTACAGAAATATGTGCTCCAACCGGAATTGAATAAGAATATAATTCTTTTCCTTTTTCATCTACGATCAATAAAGATGGAGATTTTTTCTTATCACGAGATTCGATGGTTACTTTTTCACGGTGACCGGTTTGCTCTTCTAATTCTTCACGGTAAGTAATACCTTCAATAACGTGTTCGTATTTCGTAGTACCTTTAAACTCTGAAATAATGACATTATTAAATGGATCCCATGAACAAATCACATCGCCTTTTTTCACTTTCTGACCGTTTTTCACAGACAAAGTAGCACCATAAGGAATGTTGTTAGTGATTAAAACTCTTTCTGTTGTTTCGTCGATGATGTTGATCTCACCGGTTCTTCCAATTACCACAGATTTCATTTCTCCGTCTTCGCTATCTTGTTTTACTGTTTTAACACTGTCGAATTCCAGTTTACCGTCAAACTTAGCAATCATCTGAGATTCAGAAGCAACAGATGCTGCCGTACCACCCGTGTGGAATGTACGTAAGGTTAACTGTGTTCCCGGCTCACCGATAGACTGTGCTGCCACTATACCTACTGCATCACCATATTGTGCCGGTCTGTTATTGGTTAAACTTCTACCATAACATTTTGCACAAACACCACGACGCATTTCGCAGGTTAATACTGAACGAATTTCTACGCTTTCGATTGGTGATTCTTCGATGATGGAAGCAGCTGCTTCTAAAATCATATCGCCTTCTTTCACGATGATTTCGCCGGTTAACGGATGTACTACATCTAATAGAGCAGTACGTCCAACTATTCTGTCAAATAAAGATTCGATTACTTCTTCATTTTCTTTCAACGCTGATGTATTCAAACCACGTAATGTACCGCAGTCAACGCCATTGATAACAACATCTTGCGCTACATCCACTAAACGACGTGTTAAGTAACCCGCATCCGCTGTTTTTAACGCAGTATCCGCCAGACCTTTACGCGCACCGTGTGTAGAAATGAAATACTCTAATACGTTCAAACCATCCTTGAAGTTAGATAAAATTGGATTTTCGATAATCTCACCACCTGTAGAACCAGATTTACGAGGTTTTGCCATCAATCCACGAATACCACCTAACTGTTTAATTTGTTGTTTTGAACCACGCGCTCCTGAATCCAACATCATAAACACGGAGTTGAAACCTTGTTTGTGCGTAGAGATTTCTTTCATCAACGTTTCCGTGATTCTTGTATCCACACGTGTCCAGATATCGATGATTTGGTTATAACGTTCATTATTGGTAATTAAACCCATATTAAAGTTAGACCATACTTCATCTACTTCGTCACCTGCACCTATCAGTAATTTTTGTTTTACATCCGGAATAATCAAGTCATCAATATTAAATGACAGACCACCTTTGAATGCCTGACGGAAACCAATTTCTTTAATATCATCCAGGAACTTAACTGTAGTTGGAATATTAGTGCTTACCAATACTTCTCCAATTACCGTTTTGATGTTTTTCTTACTCAACATTTCATTGATATAACCGCATTCTGCAGGAACAACTTCATTGAATAATAAACGACCTACCGTAGTATCGATTATTTTCATTTTGAATTCGTTGCCTTCTTTTACGCGTACTCTGCATTTTACATTTGCATGTAAGTCAACCTGATTTTCATTCAATGCAATGATTGCTTCTTCAGCAGCATAGAATACTCTTCCTTCACCACGTACTTTATCATCACCGATGGTTCGTTTACCTTTTGTAAGATAGTACAAACCTAAAACCATGTCTTGTGATGGAATAGTGATTGGTGTTCCGTTTTGTGGATTCAAAATATTATGTGAAGCCAGCATCAATAACTGTGCTTCTAAGATTGCAGCATTACTTAAAGGAACGTGAACAGCCATCTGGTCACCGTCAAAGTCGGCATTGAATGATGTACACACTAAAGGGTGTAACTGAATTGCTTTTCCTTCAATTAATTTCGGCTGGAATGCCTGAATAGAAAGTCTGTGTAATGTCGGGGCACGGTTTAACATCACCGGATGTCCTTTCATTACGTTTTCTTAGATATCCCAGATTACTGATTCTTTTTTGTCTACTAATTTCTTGGCAGATTTTACCGTTTTTACGATACCACGTTCCAGCAATTTACGAATGATAAACGGTTTGAATAATTCAGCCGCCATATCTTTTGGTAAACCACATTCGTGTAATTTTAACTCAGGACCTACCACGATTACGGAACGACCGGAGTAATCCACACGTTTACCTAATAAGTTCTGACGGAAACGACCTTGTTTACCTTTCAGTACATCCGATAAAGATTTCAATGCACGGCCACCTTCTGCTTTTACAGCATTTGATTTACGTGAGTTATCGAATAATGAATCTACCGCTTCCTGTAACATACGTTTTTCATTACGTAAGATTACTTCCGGTGCTTTGATTTCAATTAATCTTTTTAAACGGTTATTTCTGATGATCACACGACGGTATAAATCGTTCAAATCTGAAGATGCAAAACGTCCACCATCTAACGGAACTAACGGACGCAATTCTGGCGGAACTACCGGTAAGTATTGAACTACCATCCATTCTGGTCTGTTTTCTACGTGTTCGTTGGCTTCACGGAATGCTTCCACTACGCTCAGACGTTTTAACGCTTCTGACTTACGTTGTTGTGAAGATTCGTGAGATGCTTTGTGACGTAATTCACCCGATAATTTTTTCAAATCAATTCTTGACAATAAACCATGAACTGCTTCACCACCCATTTTAGCGATAAATTTATTCGGATCATCATCAGATAACAATTGATTGTCTTTTGGTAAGCCATCTAAAATATCTAAATATTCTTCTTCTGTTAAAAGATCTAGATATTTAGTTTTTTTGCTTTCACCATTAACCGGAACACCTTCTTCTGTAACACCTGCCTGAATAACTACATAACGTTCGTAGTATACAATCGCTTCTACATTTTTGGAAGACAATCCCAACATGTAACCTGTTTTATTAGGCAACGATTTGAAATACCAGATATGTACTACAGGAACTACCAATTTGATGTGTCCCATTCTTTCGCGACGTACTTTCTTTTCAGTTACTTCCACACCACATCTGTCGCACACAATACCTTTGTAACGGATACGTTTGTACTTACCGCAAAAACATTCATAATCTTTTGTAGGACCGAAAATACGCTCGCAGAACAAACCTTCCATCTCAGGCTTGTAGGTTCTGTAGTTAATCGTTTCCGGTTTTTTTACTTCACCGTATGAACGTTCCAAAATGGAATCCGGAGAAGCGAGTTTCAACGTAATCGTCTTGAACTCTGTGTTGATTTTATTATCCTTTTTAAAAGGCATAGTTGTTATTTTTAAATGCTTAAAAATCTAATTACCAAAACAAAAAAACTATTCATCGAAGTCTAAATCCAATGCAAGACCTCTTAACTCATGTACTAATACATTGAATGATTCAGGAATTCCAGGAATAGGTAAGTTATCACCTTTCACAATTGCTTCGTAAGCTTTTGCTCTACCTTGAATATCATCTGATTTCACCGTTAATAATTCCTGTAAGATGTTAGACGCACCGTATGCTTCTAATGCCCAAACTTCCATCTCACCTAAACGCTGACCACCAAACTGTGCTTTACCACCCAAAGGTTGTTGCGTAATTAATGAGTAAGGTCCGATGGAACGAGCATGCATCTTATCATCCACCATATGTGATAATTTGATGATGTAGATAACACCTACGGTTGTTTTCTGATCGAATCGTTGTCCTGTTTCACCATCGTATAAGTAGGTACTTCCCAAACGAGGTAAGCCTGCTTCTTCGATATAATGTTCGATTTGTTCTACGTTTGCACCATCAAAGATTGGTGTTGCGAATTTCATTCCCAACTCTTTTCCAGCCCATCCTAAAACGGTTTCGTAAATCTGACCGATGTTCATACGAGAAGGTACACCTAATGGATTTAATACCACGTCAACCGGTGTTCCATCTTCTAAGAACGGCATGTCTTCATCGCGAACGATTTTTGCTACGATACCTTTATTTCCGTGACGACCAGCCATCTTATCACCTACTCTCAACTTACGTTTCTGAGCGATGTATACTTTAGCTAATTTCAATACACCAGATGGTAATTCATCACCTACTGTTATCGCATATTTATCACGCAAGAAACGACCTTTTTCTTCGTTGAACTTGATGTTGAAATTGTGGATCAATCGTTTGATTAATTCATTCGTTTCTTCTTCTTTCGTCCAGTCAGAAGTATCTAAGTTCTGGTAGTTTAATCCGCCTAATAATTTCTCGGAGAATTTCGTTCCTTTTGGAACTGCTTCTTCACCAAAAATATTTTTAATGCCTGATGTTGTTTTACCACCTACTAACTGCATTAATTTTGCAACTAATACTTTCTTGATTTCTTCTAAATTCAGTAAGTGAACTTTTTCTGCTTTTTCCAATTCGCTTTTTTCACGAACTTTTGAGTTCTTGTCTTTTTTCGCTTTTTGGAACAACTTAGTCGTTACTACGATACCTTCTGTGGATGGTGGTGCTTTGTAAGAAGCATCTTTTACATCACCGGCTTTGTCACCAAAGATGGCACGTAATAGTTTTTCTTCCGGTGTCGGATCTGTTTCACCTTTTGGTGTAATTTTTCCAATTAAAATATCACCTTCTTTGATTTTTGCACCTACACGAATAATACCATTTTCATCCAAATTACGTGTTGCATCTTCGCTTACGTTTGGAATGTCATTGGTTAATTCTTCCTCACCTAATTTTGTATCGCGCACATCCATTTCATATTCTTCAATATGGATAGATGTAAAATTATCTTCACGAACTACTTTTTCAGAGATTACGATAGCATCCTCAAAGTTAAACCCTTTCCAAGGCATGAATGCTACGAGTAAGTTTTTACCTAATGCTAATTCACCGTTTTGTGTTGCATAACCTTCACACAAGATCTGACCTTTCACTACTTTCTCCCCTTTACGAACAATTGGACGTAAGTTGATACAAGTAGCCTGGTTGGTACGTGCGTATTTAGTTAATTTATACACTTTCACGTCATCTTCAAAACTTACTAATTTCTCATTTTCAGTTCTGTCAAAACGAACACGAATTTCGTTAGCATCAACATATTCTACCACACCTGAACGCTCTGCATTAATTAATACATTAGAGTCAGCTGCCACACGAGCTTCAATACCTGTACCTACGATTGGCGCTTCACAACGCATCAATGGCACTGCCTGACGTTGCATGTTAGAGCCCATCAATGCACGGTTCGCATCATCGTTTTCTAAGAATGGAATTAACGATGCAGATACACCCACGATTTGATTTGGCGCCACGTCCATGTTCTGAACATTTGCCATTTCTTCGCTGTCCGTATCTACGATTGGGAAATCACCCTGATAACGGCATTTCACTTTTTTATCGGTGAATGTACCTTTATCATCTAATGTTGCATTAGACTGTGCAATGATTCTTTCGTCTTCTTCTTCCGCTGTTAAGTATTCTACTTTTCCTTCTACTTTACTTTTGGAAACTTTACGGTAAGGTGTTTCAATAAAGCCCATTTCATTCACTTTTGCGTGAACGCAAAGCGTTGAAATCAGACCGATATTTGGTCCTTCCGGCGTTTCAATCGTACATAAACGACCGTAGTGAGAGTAGTGAACGTCACGCACCTCAAAACCAGCTCTTTCACGAGATAAACCGCCGGGTCCCAGTGCAGAAATACGACGTTTGTGCGTAATTTCTGATAATGGATTTGTTTGGTCTAAGAATTGAGATAATTGGGATGTTCCGAAGAAAGAGTTGATAACAGAAGATAATGTTCTTGCGTTGATCAAGTCGATTGGCGTGAACACCTCGTTATCACGTACGTTCATACGCTCACGGATAGTACGCGCCATACGCGCCAAACCAACACCAAACTGAGCAAATAACTGCTCACCTACTGTACGAACTCTTCTGTTGCTCAGGTGATCGATATCATCAATCTCCGCTTTTTGATTTACTAATTTGATCAGGTATTTAACAATAGAAACGATATCTTCTTTGGTAAGAACGATATTTTTCGGATCTAAGGTTAAACCTAATTTTTTGTTGATTTTATAACGACCAACAAAACCTAAATCATAACGTTTATCAGAGAAGAATAATTTCTCGATAATACCACGAGCAGTATCATCATCTGGTGGATCAGATCCGCGCAATTGACGATAAATATGTTTTAACGCTTCTATTTCAGAGTTAGAAGTATCTTTTTGTAAGGTATTGAAGATGATTGAATAATCTTCTTCAGCACTTTCTTTTTGTAAGATGATAGTTTTAACACCGGTTTCTAAAATCAACTGGATATTATCTTCATCTAAATATGTATCACGCTCAAGTATTACTTCATTACGTTCGATAGAAACCACCTCACCGGTATCTTCATCCACGAAATCTTCCATCCACGATTTCAATACTCTAGCCGCTAAACGTCTGCCGATATTTTTTTCTAAAGACTTTTTGTTTACTTCAATTTCGTCTGATAATCCGAATAATTTCAGGATATCTTTATCTGAATCGAAACCGATAGCACGCAATAAAGTGGTTACAGGGAATTTTTTCTTACGGTCGATGTAAGCATACATGACATTGTTGATGTCAGTAGCAAATTCCATCCAAGCACCTTTAAACGGAATAACTCTTGCGGAGAAAATTTTTGTTCCGTTCGGGTGATAGCTCATTCCGAAGAATACGCCTGGTGAACGGTGTAATTGAGACACTACAACACGTTCTGCACCATTAATAATGAAGGTACCTTTATCCGTCATGTACGGAATGTTTCCTAAGAAAACATCCTGAACGATGGTTTGGAAATCGATATGTTCTTCATCATTACAAGACAATCGTAACTTTGCTTTCAAAGGTACGCTGTATGTCAATCCTCTTTCGATACACTCATCAACAGTGTAGCGTGGCGGATCCACATAATAATCCAAGAACTCTAACAAGAATATATTTCTTGCGTCAGTAATTGGAAAGTTTTCAGAGAACACTTTATACAAACCTTCTTTTGAACGTTTGTCCGGTGTAGTCTCTAATTGTAAAAACTCCTGAAAAGATTTTACCTGAATATCTAATAAATTAGGATATTCGTAAGGATGGCTTATTCTACTGAAGTTTACTCTTCCGGATAAGGTAAGACCTGATTTTTCTGTTTTTTTAGACATGCAAACTTATTAAAATTTATAAAAACAGTAAAAAGTGTCTCGGCAACCTAAGAGGTTACCGGACACTTTAAATATTTGATTCTGAATGAATTACTTCAATTCGATAGAAGCACCAGCTTCTTCTAACTTAGCTTTGATTGACTCAGCTTCGTCTTTAGAAACACCTTCTTTGATAGCTTTAGGAGCACCATCCACTAAGTCTTTAGCTTCTTTTAAGCCAAGTCCTGTAATTTCTTTTACTACTTTAACTACACCTAATTTTTGAGCGCCACCGTCTTTTAAGATAACATCAAAAGATGTTTTCTCTTCTACAGCAGCACCAGCGCCAGCGCCAGGACCAGCAGCAACCGCAACTGCAGCAGCAGCAGGTTCGATACCGTATTCAGATTTTAAAATGTCAGCAAGTTCATTAACTTCTTTAACTGTTAAGTTTACTAATTGCTCTGCAAATGCTTTAATATCAGCCATTGTTTAAAAATTTAAAATTGTTATTAATTAATTTCTTTCTTGTAATGTTTTAACGATTCCAGCCAATTTACCACCGCTTGATTTAAGGGCAGAAATGACATTTTTAGCAGGAGATTGCAACAAGCCAATAATATCGCCAACTAATTCATCTTTAGATTTAACGTTGATTAATGCTTCTAATTGGTTTTCTCCAACATATATAG
>ERZ795056.5441-NODE-5441-length-12778-cov-5.717834_pt1 | contig 12778 bp, 4 predicted proteins | sample MGYA00375140_ERZ795056 | MGnify/ENA primary metagenome ERZ795056 (study PRJEB30185, sample SAMN05720227) | activated sludge metagenome | isolation source: Anaerobic digester | place: USA | collected 2015-03-09 ...
GGCCCGCGCACTGCTATTGGAGCGGTGTCCGCGATCGACACGCGCAGCGGTATGGCTCGGCCTCAACGGAGTGGAAGCCCCCCCCGTGCAGATGCGCCTGTGGTCGGCCATCGAGCACCCGGCGCCGTCCGATTGGGAGGACGCGGCTGTACTGCTGCATCATCAGACCCCGTCGGATCCTCGACTATGCGCCATCTTGCGAAATATCGCTCTCCTGGATAAACTTGGGTATGCGATCTGGCTGCTGCACGAGCACTCGCCGAAGGCGGCCCTGGCGGTGATCCTCGATCATCTGGCTCGCTCCGAGCCGGGGCGGTGGGACGTGCTCGAGTGGTTGCACGCGCTGATCGACGGACGACGGCCAGGGCGCATGCCGGAGATCATCGTCACCGGTTGGTGGTCACGTCGTGCGCTCTCGCCGATGGACCCGGAGCCGGCCCCGGATTCGTCAGAGGATTCGCGGCTGGATCCGCTCCGCCATGCATCAACACTGGATATCCTGGCGGAGCGCCTCATCACGCTTGCTTCGGAGGTCCCCCTGGATCTGCCTGGCGCGATGGCTCATTTGTTGGGCGGCGACCCAGAGCAATGGACGACGCTGTGGTACCGAATCCAGAAGGGCAGTAACCATGCCGCGGACATCGACGCGGTGCAGTCGGTGGTCGATTTCAGGCCGGGAGATCGCCCAGGACAGCAGCTCGCGCGCATGTGGTGGCGCATCCAGTTGCCCGCGGAACGCCTCATGCGCGAACAGGATGGGCTCCTTGCGGTTACAGACGCGGGCGATGTCCCTGAGCCGGCACTGCTGGCCCAGCTCCTCACCACGGCCTTCCCCGAGGAGATCGCGTTGCGTGGATTTCTCGCCGAGCGTGGCATCAAGAACGACGTGCCGGGTCTTGGGGTGCCGCCCGCCCATCTGCTGGCCGAGGCGGCGAGAGTCTTCATCGCGCGCAACATGCACGACGAGGTAGTGACACACCTCGGAGACCAGGGAGTCCTGCTGGCTACGGAGCTCGGGCGCTGGCACGCCCGGCGGGGCCCTGGACTACCCTGAACACGCAACAAGCAGCCCTCGCGCGAGTGCGCCCATCTCCGGATCATTGGACCCCTCGGCGAGCGCCGCCCCCACCGCCGCGCGATGCCCAGCGTCGTCCGGCATCGCAACCGCCCAGCACAGGTGCCAGTGCACGCGTGGCCACCAGTGTGCTGGCGGCCGCCCGGCAAGCAGCGCTCGCCATCGCGGAGTGCCCGGCCAGTGCGCCGTGGTCAAGCACTGTGTCCACCCGAGCGCCAGCATGAGTGCGAGTGCCACGGGCGTCGCATCATCGGGCGTGCCCCGCTCGACTGCCAGCCAGTTCTGCAAGAGCCAGACGTGCTGCTGCCGCAGTACTGCGGCGTACACCTGCAGCTGCGGGTCTCCGGCGAAGGACCGCGCGGCGATCAAGACATGTGCGGCGTGGCAAGTATGGAGCTCAAGCGCGACGTCCACGAGCGCCGCGTCGACCTCGGATGGACCCTCTCCGGCCGCGGGGTGGTTGTCACGCAGCGCGTTCAATCGCGCGCGCAGTCGGTACGGACCGGGGCCTTGCGGCGAGTCCGGCAAGCAGATCTGTATTCGGGCGACAGGAATCCGCGTCGCGCTGAACACCGGATCAAGGTCAAGGACAGCATCCCGCTCGAACTCCTTGAGCGGATAATCGTTCCCGGAGTCGTATCGCTCATAATCTCCGAATTCGTCCGGCTCACCGAAACAGTCCATTCCGTAGGGCTTGCACGCATCTACCCAGAAGTCCTCCGGCGTTGGGTCATCCGGCAAAACCAGATAGTTAAAGAGCGTGACGCCCTCAAATCGGCTCGTGATCGTCCCCAGTTCGACCTCGCCGTCGTCGCGCAGCGCGGGAGAAAAGCCACCGATAGGGTGAATCCATCGCCGGCCCGTTACGACCGCCTCAGATCGCGGCAACATGCCCTCGTGGACACACGTGAGCGGCGGACGAATCGCGGTCGGGATCTCTAGCCGACCCGGCTCGAAGACAACCGCCTCGACCTCGCGCCAGGCTGGGCTCGCCTGCATCGCGCAGACGATGGCCAGGGCATCGAGCGCAAGTTGCAGCGTCACGGACCCAACGATCGCCTCTCCACTCGCCGCCTGTAATGCCGTGATCGCCACGCGACAAACAAGCGTCGACGGCATCGCCCTCGTCGAGAGCATATCGACCGCGCCTTCCATGTCAATCCGTGACCATGCCCAGCGCCCGAGCGCGGCGAGTTCGGGCCGCACATCCCAGGCGCGTTGCATCTCGATCGGCCACACACTTGGGGCGAGCGCAGCGGCTGCCCGAGCGCGATCGCTCCGGGCGTCGAGCCATTCGAGCACCTCCTCGACGCGCGTCGCCGCCATCGCCGCCGCCCACACCAACATCGGCAAGTCATCGCATGGACCGACCCGAATCCCGCGCGCGAACCATTCGCGCACGACCGAATGGTGGCGTGCAGAGAACCGCCAAAGCCGCCCGATCATCTGCTCGATGGCGGACGGGGCCGTTTCCACCACCCCAATACGCACGGTGCGCCCGAGGATCTCATGGACTGCCGCGGGCGAGAAGCTGGCTTCCTCGCCCAGGCAGTCCAGCAGGAAGACCCAGGTCTCCGAACGCTCGCCGTGGTGCTCGCTCATTCGAGCGTACAGCGACTCGCAACGACTACGATCCGCTGCGAGGCAACCGACAAGCATCAGCCAGATCTCGCGGTAGGCCGTGGATCCGTGGTGTTCGACGAGAATGTCCACCGGATCAGGCCCGGCGTTCTTATACCAGCAAGCGGAAAGGTACTCCTGCAACGTACGGTGTGCAAACTGATACACGCCAGGTCCTACCTCGGAGATCAGGCCCGAGTCCTCGTGCAGGTAGTCGATCCACGCTGCGATCCTGGCGTCTGGTTCCGACACACCAGGATCATCGGCGCGCCAGTAGCTCACCAGAGCGGAGGCGAGGCTGTCACGCGCCATTGTGAGATTGTAATAATTCGGCCCGCTTCGCCGGCCCAGCAGCGCTGCTGCGAGGGTCTCGAGCAATCGCCTCTGCCGCACCGGTGGGATCGCAGTGAATCGCTTGCCACGCGCACCAGGCCAGGTTTCGAGGAACATCTGAATGCACCGCTCGAACAGCGTCGCACGTTCGCCGGGCAGGCGAGCGTCCGCACGGTGGATCAGGACGATGAGGGTGAGCAGCAGCCGATTCTCGGCGAGCGCCTGCACTGTCGGCGCCGCCCGGATACTCGCCATCAGGTCGGCCACGCCACGCTCCACGACGCCGGGGTCGGGTTCGATCGCGGCGTACCACCGCTGGGCAAAGTCCCCCATCTCTTCTTCGTTCAGGGGAGCCATTCTAAGCTGCAAGAACGCACCGTCTCCCGTTTCTGGCAGCGGGACATCGCTATAGCCGACCTCTCGGCTCGTTACGAGCACAGGCACCCGCGGGTAGACGGCGGCGAAGGCATTCAGCCGGTCCCGGTGCTCGGTTCGAGCCACCGCGTCGCCGACCTCGTCAAAACCATCGACGATCAGCACAGCCCGTCCGTCCTCGCACGCCTGCGTCAAGGCATCGACGCCGATGGTCACCTGGATGCCATGCATACGATCGCTGACGAATTGCAGCAGCGAGCGAGACACATCCATGCGGACGTATTCGCGGAGGGAGACGTGTAGAGGCACGACATCCGGAATCTCTATCCCGGGCATCTGTACGCCACCAGCGAGCAAGACGGTCAAGTACTGACACAACGTTGTCTTGCCACTACCCGGATCGCTGAGCACCACAACATGCGCAGCTGGCTCGGCAACCGCCAGCAAGTGACGAACTAATCGCGTCAACGTCCACGGGACAACGGATTCGCCGCGGCACAATCGTAGAGGCACACACACGTTTTGCAGACGAGCGGCCGGCTTCCGCCCGCGGTGTGGGAACCCAATCAGGTGCATCGTCCCGTGCCCGGCCGCGATCGCTATGCGAAAGCGCCCTAGCGCCGCCTCATGCAACGACGGTGATGTTGCGTGCGGAATCTTCACCCACAAATTCCCGCACTCCCGGATCTCCCCAGCCCAGCGAGGACGCTCGACCTCTAGCTGCTGGAACAGATGCGCGTCGATCAATTTGTTCCGCGCGAGCGCCAGAACGGCCGCATCGGCGAGTTCTTCCGACGGAGCCGCGTCGCCTGGCAATGCGTCCACGATGACCTCGTGATGGTCACGGAGGAATCGCCGCAGTTCCGCCGCGGAGAACACCGTGAGGAACAACTTGCGGAGCGCGACCTTAGGCTTCATCGCGTCGACCTCGCATCATCACCACCAGTCTATCAACGGCCGGGGCGCCCGAGCGAGCCACCCTTCTGCCCCCGGCGCGGCCTATCCCTGCGCATATAGCGCAGACGGAGTGGACGGCGCGGGCCAAATCAGTACCGGTTGCGGTGCGGGCGGCGGTCGCGCCCCGCTCCCGCTCGCCCGGAGACTCCCCCACGCGAGCGGCTGCTATCACACGCCCGGGGGCGGTACCTTGGTACTGGAGGCCGCGACCATGGAGCCGTAGTCGATCTCGATGACATCCCCGTTCTGCATCGCCAGGCGCAGGTGCCAGGCATCGCCCTCGACCCTGGCCGGACCCAGTACGACGAGGATGTCGGGATTGAAGTAGTCCCACGGGAGTCGCCGCGGGTAGATGAACCGCCGGAGGCCCTGAAACCGCAGCGCGACGTACTCCGCTCCAAAAGCCGCCGAGGAGGTCGAGATCAACGGACCGATGAGGATCTCCGCCGTGCCCTCGGACCAGCACAGCCGGACGTCCCGCAGCGGGGCATCGTGTAGGTCGGGAATTTCTGGATGATGATTCGGGTGTTCGGGCTCAGGTGACGCGCTGGGCTGGGCAAAATCACTCGCGGGCTCGGCCACGAGGGAGACGTAGTCGAGCTCGATGACGTCGCCGCTCTGCATCTCGATGCGAAGGTGCTGGCGATCATGCTCAAGCGTGATGGGCCCATGGATTCGGGCGATGCCCATTTCACCCCGCCACTCGCCTTCTCGCGGAACGACCAGGCGGGCGAGACCGCTGAAGCGCAGGACGAGCTGCTTGATTTGTTCCGGGCTTGGCGTGTGGTCGATGGAGATCTCGGCCGTTCCGGCGAGCCAGTCGACGACGAGGCTCTTCAAGACGCCTCCCTGGAGGTCTGCGGTCTCGGCGTGGGTGGTCACTACTTTTCTCCGCTCCAGTTGATCGGGATGTGGGCATCGGGGCTTTTCGCGTCAACAACATTGCCGTTCACGCCGATGCGATTTCCCTCGGGGTCGTTCACGTGACCATGCGGGCCGGATCTCTTGTCGAGGGGGTGACTCAAGATCCGTTCCTTGTTCGTGATGGGATCGACATAGGCACCGCGGTCGTGCATCGGGTCTTTTCCCCGCGGTACGAGGCCGATCTGCTTGGCTCGGGCATCGATCTCGGCCGGTGTTTTACCATGGACATCACTCGGAACAAGGTGCCCCACAGGCCCCGCGCGCTCCGGCAGGGCGCGCTGGGCAGAGCGGGCGCTCGCGCTGGCATCGAGAACGCGGTCGCCGCCGCGGACCCAGCGGTAGCCGTCCATGACGTCCCCTGCGCTGAGCGGCAGGAACTCACTGGCCAGCGAGAGCGCCGAGAGGACGCGGCTGCCGATGCCGGCGTCGCTGCTGACGACCGTGGCGGCGTCGTCGATGATGCCGTTGAACTCGTCGACTTTGTCGGCACCCCGGAAGACCGCCTTGACGGCCGACTTGGCCAGCTTGATTGCGGCGCTGAACCAGCCGTAGCCGCTCGGGTCGATGTGCTGGACGGGGCCGTTGCCGGCGTAGAGATAGAGGTTGCGCTCGCCGGGACGGTCGAGCTGGGCCTCGGGGTCGAGGAGGAATTGCGGGTCGGGGCTCACCCAGCGGCCGAGCGTGGGAAGGTACTGGCGGGCGCCGATGCTGACGGCGCCGGCGAGGGTGTGGTCTTCCTTGCCGGTGAAGCGGTAGGTGGGGCCCGGCTGGTGTTCGGCACGCCAGGCGATCGCGGGGGCGCCGTAGGGCTCGTGGAGGTCGCGGGCGATGACCTCGCCTTCGTGGTCCAGGACCAGGGCGGCGCTGCCCAGGCGATCGGTGATGTGAAAGCGGGTCTGTGCGTCGGGGCGCAGTGTGCCCGTGCGATGGTCGCCGCAGCTCAGGATGGCGAGGGCGAGCACGGCGAAGGCCGGGGCGTGGCGCAGGGGTCTGGCGAAAATACCGAGGCGGTGCTGCAAATGGGTGCAGGCGGTTGGCAGGCGGCGGAGCAGCAGGAGCAGCAAGAGGCCCGTGATCATCGCGGCGGCGGGCAGCGGCTCGTCGCCGCGGGGGAGCTCGGTCGGGGACTCGGCGATGCGCTCGCCGGACCAGAAAACCCAGCGGACGAGCTGGCCGTCGCGGACCTCGGCGGCGGGGGTGAAGTAGAGGGTTTCGTGCGCGAGCTGGCCGGCGGGGCTGAACTCGCGGCGGATGGTCTCCTTGCCGGCGTGGTCGTAGATGTGCTCGGTGCGGCCACCGTCTTCGGCGGTAAAAGATTGGAGGCGGCCGTGCGGGTCGAATTGCCAGGCGCCCGGCGTGACCGGGCCATCACCGGTGATGCGCGCGAGTTGGCCGGCGGTGTCGTAGATGAATTGCTGGCCGCGGGCGTTCGCTACGGCGTGGGGCTGCGGGCCGTCGTAGGTCAGGGCGGTGCCCGCGAGGGTGAGCAGATTTTCGTCGTCGGAGTAAGTAAAGGTCTGCGCGCCGTAGGGGCCGGATGCGTGCGTGAGACGGTGGAGGTCGTCGTGCGCGAAGCGCTGAGCGAGCGCCGGGGTGTGCGGCGTGGGGCCGACGAGGTCGCGGGTTTCGGCGAGGAGGCCGGCGACGTCGTAGGTGTGAGCGAGGTCGAGGAGGTTGGCGTCGCCGCGGCGGACTTGTTGGGCGTGCAGGCGGCCCGAGTGGTCGAGCGCTCGGGTGAGGTTCAGGTCGGGATTGAGGTTGATATCGGTCCAGCGACCGCGCGCATCCCAGGTCGCGGCGCTCATCCAGCCGGCGAGCGGTGCCTCGAGGCCGCGGGCGGTGTACTCGCGCTCGATCGAACTGCCGTCTGGATAATGTTCGCGGAGGATCCGGTCCTGGGCGTCGTATTCGGTCGCGCTGCTGAGGGTGAGCTCGCCATCGTGCGCGGCGAAACGGCGGGTCGTTTGGATGACGCGGCCGCGGGCGTCGTGGACAAAATCGATGTGGCCGGCGTCGTCGTCCACGGCGGTGAGCTGGCCGCGCTCGAACACGGCGGCGGGATCGTCCGCGTGGTCGTAATAAAATGTTGCCGCGCTGGTCCTGGTGCCGGCGGGGTCGAAGCCGGTCTGATGACGCAGGCGGCCAGCGGGGTCGTAGGTCCAGGTGATGCGGGTGCCGGTGGCGGCGGTGCGCTCGAGGATGCGGCCAGTGAGGTCGAAGCGCTGGCTGATATGGCCAGCATCCGGGCTGTCGACGGCGATCAAGTGGCCGGCGCCATCGCGGGTGTAGCGCGAAATGTGGCCCGCGGGATCGGTGTGCGCGAGCAGGCGGCCCGCGCTGTCGTGGGCGTATTGATGAATGATGCTGCGGCCGGCGAGGGTCTGCTCCACGTGGACCAGGCGACCGAGGCCGTCGACAATTGAGCGCTCCGGGGCGTCGTTGTAGGGCGGCGCGGGGTGCAGGTCTTCGTGGTCGCGGACCTCGGTCCACAGCGGGCCGTATTTGGTTTGTTGCTCGCGGCCGTCTGGATCCCGCGTGAAAATGAGGCGACCGAGCGCGTCGCGCTCGCTGCGGGTGCGGGGCCAGCTGGCATTAATTGTGACCTCGGCACCTGGATCGAGGGCGCCCGCGGCGAGCGGCTGGCCCTCGATCTGCTCGGCGACCTCCCCCGCGACATTAAAAATGGCCGCTTCGGCGAGGATGGCGGCCTCGCCGGTGTCATCCTGGGTGATCCGCGCCAGCGGACGACCCAGGCCGTCGAGGTGCTGCACGGTGCGCTCGACGTCGGCCTGGCCGCTGATACGGCGCCGCTCGGTCACGACGGACGGGCGGGCACCCGCTGCGAAGTGATAGCTGTGGCGGCGGGTCGGGCGATCGAGGGTGTCGCCGGGCAGTATCTCGGCGGTGAGGCGGCCGAGGCCGTCGAAAATAAAGAAGGAGGTCGCGCCGTTCGGGGCGGTGACGGTCGTCGGCTGGCCGGAGCGCGCGTCCCAGGTGGCAGAGGTGACGAGGGCACCGTCGTCGATGGCTCGGCGCTCCTCGATCGGAAACAGGCCGAGGGCGTCGAAGCGGCGCGTCAGGCTACCGTCCTCGGCGTCCCGAGCGCGGACGACGTTGCCGAGAGCGTCGAGGGTTTGGCGCAGGGTTTGAGCCCATTGTTCGGCCGCGATCCAGGTCTCGCTGCGGCTGATGGCGCCGCGGGGGCCGAGCTGGCCGAGCGGGAGGCCGACCTCGGGATCGCCGTCGTAGTAAGTGCGGGTCGCCGCGAGCTGGATGCCGTCGGCGTCGCTGATCACCTGCTCGGCGAGGCGGTCGCGCGGAGCATCGGGGAAATCTGGCTGGGCGTAGGTGTTGCTCGTGATGCGTTCGTCGCCGGGGATGTCGGCGCCGGTCTGCAGGTCGACGCGGCCGAGGGCGCGCTCCTCGAGGACATTATTAAAGATGTCGTGGTCCCACTCAGTGCGGACGCGGGCGGCGGCGGTCTCGGGGCCAGCTTCGAGGTGAAAAACATCCGTGGCGGTGCGACGGACAGCGCGGACGCCGGGCGCGGGCGCCTCGATCTCGACGGAGTGCTGCTCGCGGACGAGGACGCCGCGCGGGCTTTGGGTCTCGCTGGCAAGGAGCTGAAGTTTGAGAGCCTCATTTTGCTGGCCGAGGTCGAAGCGGCGGACGAGCGTGGTCGGCTCGGTCCACGGGTCGCCTGGATTTTCGTCGCGCTGCTCGGCGAATCCGCGAAACTCGCCGCGGGCGGGGTCGTACCAGCCGTCGCGCGTGCGGTGGCGCGTGATGCTGGTCCAGGATGTGTGTGCGTCGGCTTCGTCCGACTGCACGAGCACGGGCGTCGGCGTCGGCGGGATGGTCGACCAGGCCTCGCCCTGCGCCTCGTCCTCGACCGCCAGGGCGGCGGCGGGGCGGTAGGTGAAGGCGCGGGTGTAGCCGAGGTCGGTGCGCAGGGTGGCCAGGAGGCCCGGCCGCTCGGCGAAGGACCACACGCGCCATCCGGCTGCAGCATCGACGCGGAGCAGATCAATCGTGCCGCTCGCGTCGACGTCGCTCAGAATAATGATCTCGTCGGCGGCAACATCGGGCCACGCGAGGGATGCGGCGGCGGCGAAGTTGCCGTCGTGCTGGTTGGCCCACAGCTCGGCCGATTTATGACCGAGGCGCACGAGGTCGGCCGCGCCGTCACCGGTCACGTCGGCGAGCTCCCAGCGGTCCTGTTCGGCCATGGGGGGAACACCGGCCATGTCGGCGGGCTCTGCGAAAATGCCGAGGCCCTCGCTGGTGGCGACGAGCACACGATTTTCGCCGGGCATGATGCGCACGAGGTCGGGGAGGCGATCGCCGTCCATGTCCGCGAGCTGCACGCCGGGATCGCCCAGGCGCAGGCCTGCGGGCGGCGCGGGGACGGCCTCGGCGGCGGCGTAGCCGGGAGCGTCGTGGTCGCGCAGCCAGCTCCAGCCGTCGGCGTCGTCGTGGCGAAGGATGTCGACCCGGCCGTCCAGATTTAGGTCGACGAGCGCGACGTTCGAGGCGGAGAGATCGAAGCTGAGGTCCAGCTTGACGCTCGCGGCGGCGGAAAATGGGGCCCCGCCCCCGGTGAAGGCCCACAGCTCGCCCTCGGCGGGCTGCGCGAGCAGGTCCTGCACGCCGTCGCCGGTGAGGTCGGCGAAGCGTGCGGACTTATTAATGGAGGCCGCGGGCGTCGGGATATTCGTCCAGGCGGTGGCCAGATCGGCGCCGAGGCCTTTTCGGTAGCGCCAGGCTCCGGCGGTGGTGTCGAGTAAATCGGGGAGCGCGTCGCCGTCCACGTCGACCCAGGCGCGCCCGTCGGCGGTCGGATCGAGGGCCGGCGCGTGGGGCAGGCTGGTGATCACGGGGGTGTCCTGCTCGGCGGTGTAGGTCAGGTGCCAGGCCGGGAGCGCGGCGCCGTCGTAGGCGACGGTCTCGATGCGGGCGAGCAGGCTGCTCGGCGTGAACACGCTGCGCGCGTAGGTCAGCGTGGTCGTGCGCACCGTCGCGTCGTCGACCTCGGTCACGATGCGTGCGAGACGATGGCCCAGCAGCACGGGAAAACCGGGCGCGCGCGTGCGGACGAGGTCGGGGCGCGCCTCGTACGTCAGGTGCACCGCGGCGTGGCCGTCGTTCCAAATGATTTTTGCGAGCAGCGGCGGGTCCGAGCCGGCGGCGCGCGTGTAATTAAAATCGACCCGGTTGCCGTGCACGTCGGTGATCGCGGAGAGCTCGAGGCGGAAAATGTCCGCGCCGCTGGCGAGGCGGGCGTCCGGCGTGAGGCCGAACAGGTAGCCGGTGCCATCCGTGGCGATCGCCGACATCGCGCCGCCGGGTAACTCGCGGACCAGGACCGGCGCGCCCTGCTCGATGCGCTCGCGGAAAATGCCGGGCTCGACCTCAATTAATTCTTCGCCGCCGCCCAGGCCCTTCAGGGTCCACGTCGGCGCGGAGCTGTAATCCGGGATACCGGTTCGGAGCGAGCGCTCGATGGCCGGCAGGCCGAGCGACCAGCCGAGGCCCAGGGCGCCCGCCCCCTCCCCTGCGTGGTAGTGCAGCGCCAGCTCCGGGACGAGGCCGGCGCGGCCGGGCGGGACCTCGAGCGCGTGGCTGAGCGACGGCAGGCCGCTCGCCGGGCTCAGGTCGTAGCCCTGGCCGAAGCCTTCGAGCGACGCGGGGCCGCGCGGGAGATTAATTGCGGTCGGCAGGGTGGCGCTGGTGTCGGCGTGGACCGTGGCGGCGGACAGCGTCAGCGCCAGGGCGAGGACGGGATATGGAAAGCGGAGGGACATTTTGGGGACTTTCCGAAAAAGGGAGCGACCGGCGTCGCGGGACAGCGACGGGCACGTCGCGGACGGTGGAAAAAGACTCGGCGGGGTGTCGGCACGGGGTCCGGCGGGCAGTCCCGCACCAGACCCGCCAGACCCGCCAGACCTGGGCAACGGACCCAACAGACTCACCAGACTCGAGCAACAGACTCACCAGACTCGGTAGATCGGCGCGCCCGCGCGCTGAGAGATGGGGCTTCGATACCCTTGAGGCACAACGAGGACGGCATCCTCGAGGGGTGATCGGGGCGCGGGTTCAAGCAGGCGGTGAGGTTGAGGGTGATTTTTGGAGGTCGGCGCGTCGCGTTGATCGCGATCGTTCGATAATCCTGGCGCGTCCGTGCGCCCGGGAGTGCGCGCACTCAAGCAGCCGGAGCGCGACGCGGCGGGCCGACCGGGGGCGGCTCATCGATGCGGCCGACCACGGCGCGCGCCATCAGCGTGATCACGTCGCCGGAAGCGAACGCGACCTGCACGACGCCGTGCGGATATGCCTGGACCATGAGCGCGCGGCTGCGGATCGTCCGGTCGGGGAGCGAGACGACGATCGTGGCGAGGCCGGGCCGGAGCGCGGAAGCGGGAATGATTCGGGGCGTTTTCTTCATGGCGTCACCCGCAGCTCGGCGTGAAGGTGCCCTGACCCGCGGGCGCGACGGTGCCGGCGCGATGGTGCAGGCGGAGGACCACATCGGCGACATGGCGGAGGTCGAGGTCGAGGTTGGCCGGCGCCAGATCGGCGGGCGGGATCGTGAGCGTCCACTGCTCGCCGTGCACGGGCCAGGCGGCGTAGCCCGCGTTCGGTCCCGCCGTGCCCCAGTCGTTCACGCCGGCCTGGATCACGAGCTGGTCGCGGGCGAAGCTGTACGGCACGTACGAGGCCCATTGCGGCAGGTCGGCGCCGTCGCATCGGCGCACGCCCGCAAGGCCCTGGCGGGTCAGCAGCACCTCGGCCTCCTTGTCGCCGAGGTAGTCGCCGACGAGCTTGACCTCGATCTGGTCGATGCGGTCGTCGCAGAGCGCCGTCGAGAATTGGGTGTTCTCGAAGGCCGAGAGCGCGAAGGGGAGAGCAACCGAGCCGTCGAGCTGGCGGTGCAGGGGGTCCATTAATAGCGCGGCGAACTGTTCGGCCGGAGTCGCGGGGCTGCCGTCGACGTCGGGGACGTCAGCGGTGATGCCGAAAATGTCGCCGCGCAGACTGACCTCGGTGACGTAGGGCTGGCCGTAGCCGTGCTCGAGGCGGTAGTCCTCGGCGATGCCGCCGAGGCAGGTCATGAGGCTGGCGATGTCCTCGGGCGAGCGCGCCACGGCGAGCGTGTCCCGCAGCGTCGGCAGCTCCTGATTCAGCTCGTACTCGAGGGCGCGCAGCGCAAGGTACACGCGGCGGATCGTCCGCTCGCGCGCCGGCAAGACGCGACTCGCGGCCTCGAGGCGAGCTTGCAGGAAATGCGGGCGGGTCAGGGCGTTCTCGGGGCTGTCCTCGACCATCAGACCGACGGCGCGGGCCTTGGACTGGGCGAGCGCCGCGACCTCCAGGAAGGTGCTTTGCATGGCGGCCACCGCGGTGCTTTGCGACAGCTCGGCCTCCTCGGCTTCGATCTCGAGGAGCAGCGCCTCCGCGCGGATGTTTTTGACGAGGGCGACCGAGGCTGCGCGC
>ERZ795056.5442-NODE-5442-length-12776-cov-4.991431_pt1 | contig 12776 bp, 9 predicted proteins | sample MGYA00375140_ERZ795056 | MGnify/ENA primary metagenome ERZ795056 (study PRJEB30185, sample SAMN05720227) | activated sludge metagenome | isolation source: Anaerobic digester | place: USA | collected 2015-03-09 ...
CATCGCACAAGGCCATGAGCTGATCGACTTTGGCCACGATGCGCTTCTGCTCGGCAAGCGGCGGCAGGGGGATGCGTAGCTTTTTTAGCGTGGAAGCATTTACGTTAGGTTGGCCAGTCCCGGCGGCTCCAGCGTAGAGCTGCTGCCAGTATAGCGACGTTGAGGTATAGGCCTTCAAAAACCGCGGCAACACACGATGGTTCGGCGTGGCGCGAATTAAATACGAGGCAAAGACCGCGCGGCAATCGATGCCTTCCGCTAGGTACGTCTTGCCTATCGTACCGCCAGTTCTTGCGATAAGCAGGTCGCCGTTCTCGAGCGAATAATTTTCCGCGCGTTCTGCATCGATATCGCAGTATGGAACGGTGTCCCAATTAACGCGGTCATCTTGAATATCGGTGATGCGCAGCATTTTTGCGTCGGACTTAGTTCGTGACGCCGACGCGGTGTAGCCGTAATGCACACGGGTTGTAACGTCTTCGAGCACACTCCACTGCCAGTCTTCAGGAATTGCGGGGTCGCCTGCACTGCCTTGCGTGGCGATCGGCCGTTGTGCGTCTGCGTCATTTGTCAGGCGTCCTAGTATCGCAATGTCGTGCATTGCCCGCCGAACAATGGAAACGTCGTTGCTCTGCGCTATCAAGTCGATGAAGGCATCGATCGAGCTCACTTCCCACCTCCCTCAATCGCCTTCCGCAATTCCTCCTTCAGCATCTCCCTGACTTTCGCAGCCTCGGCGACCGCCAGTTGATACTGAGCCAAAAGCTCGTCGGGATCGCCAGCGCCTTCTTCGACGGCGCGTGGGTTTTTGCAATCGAGGTTGTAGCCTCGGGCTTGGATGTCGGCGAGGCTAACTTTCCAGGCTTGGTCGGATTCTTTGCGCTTGTTCCACCACTTTTTCTCGGGCGCAAACTCATCGATGCGCATGGGCTTGGTTTTGGAATAGCTTTTGGCGCCAGCAGGGTACGGGTGTTCGTAGAACCAAACGTGTTTGGTTGGCTCACCTTTGGTGAAGAACAACAAGTTGGTTTTGATGCCGGTGTAGGGCGCAAACACGCCTTTAGGCAGCCGCACAATGGTGTGCAAGTTACATTCTTCGAGGAGCTTTTCTTTGATGCGGGTTTTGATGCCTTCACCAAACAGCGTGCCATCGGGCAAGACCAGGGCGGCGCGGCCGCCGGGCTTGAGCAAGGTGATGAGCAACACCAAGAACAAGTCGGCAGTCTCGCGCGTGCGAAACGCGGCGGGGAAATTGTTTTCGATGCCGTCTTCTTCCATGCCACCAAACGGCGGATTGGTAATAATGACATCCACTTTGTCTTTGGCGCCGTAGTCACGCAGTGGCCGCGCCAGCGTGTTGTCGTGGCGAATCTGCGACGGCACTTCGATGCCGTGGAACATCATGTTGGTCACGCACAACAAGTGCGGTAGCGGCTTTTTCTCGACGCCAAAGATGCTGTCTTGCAGGGTGGTTTCCTGCTTTGCGGTTTTGACGTATTTGCCGCGCACGTGCTCGATGGCACAGGTCAAAAAGCCACCGGTGCCACAGGCTGGGTCGAGGATCTTTTCGCCGAGCTGCGGGTCCACTTGGTCAACGATGAATTGGGTCACTGCGCGCGGCGTATAAAACTCGCCAGCATTACCTGCGTTTTGCAGGTCAGACAGCAGCTTTTCGTAGACATCGCCAAACTCGTGGCGGTCTGACGAGCGATTGAAATCAATCTCGTTGAGCTTGTTCACCACTTGGCGAATCAGCGTGCCCGACTTCATGTAGTTGAACGCATCTTCAAACACGCCGCGCACAACGCCTGCAAGCGCGGCATTTTTGCCGGTGGCCGGTAGCTCTTTGAGCGTTTTGAACAAGTCGTTGTTGATGAAGTCCGCCAGCGCGTCACCCGTGATGCCTTCGGCATCTTTGGCCCAATTGCGCCAGCGCAGCTTCTGCGGAATCGGCGACTTGTAATCGCCTTCGAGTTCGCGCTGCTCTTCAAGGTCGTCAAACACCTTGAGAAAGATCATCCACACCAATTGGCTGATCCGCTGCGCGTCGCCGTCGACACCCGCGTCTTTGCGCATGATGTCTTGGATGCCTTTGATCGTTGTACCGAGTGACATGCCGCGCAGCTTACGCAAAAAACGCCCAGCCCCGCTACGGTTGGCGGCTACAGTCGTGTGGCCGTGCTAGTCATTGCGCCCGTCGCTGCGGGCCAGGTAGCGCACCAAGCACGCGTTCAGCAGTGTCCAGCTTGCCTGGCGCAGTCGCGCGACGGGCTTTTGTTGCAAAAGCCACTGTCTCGAAACGGACGCCATAAGTGTGAAATCGCCATACGCGTCGCCCGTTTCCGCGCCCCAACTCTGCACAAAAAACGTGCGTACTGTTTGATAGCTTTGCATGGTGGCTATGCGTTGTGGCGATAACAGCGAGCATGGCAGCAGCGGAATGGCGGGTGCCCAGGCCACTTCGTCGAGCGATCTGTCGAGATCGCAACTGTTGCCAAGCAATAGCCAATATGATGAGGGTACGTCGAGCACACTAACTTCACCGTTCGGGCCAACGATCGGCACGGCTCCAGCTAGACCGACGATATCGCCTTGACACCAGCCATCGAGCAATGTTGGTTCGAAGAACGTTTTGCCGATCTGGCGCAGTGCGCTAGCGATTGCGCCTTCGAGATCGTTTTCATCATAGACCGGTGGCCATCGCTCGTTTGTCGCCGGCATGAAATCGATACCTAGCGGCGAACTATTTTACGAATCGGAAAGTTTGCGTAGACGCGGCTAAGCTCAGCGTTAAGCGCTCGATCCGCTTCTTCGTTCACCGGGAGAACCGCTGCGATTTTTCGAAGGAACGCTGGCACTGCAATCAAGTCGTGATGAAAGCAACTCACGCCGGTGCCACTTGCGAACTGTGCAACTTGCGTGTTGGTAAGCGGCACGGAGGTGTCCTGCGCCGACATCCAGCGTGCCTGAACAACTTGTTCGCCCAATTGTTGCCCACGTAACGTCATGTCTTCTTCATCCAATCTAGCATGCCACTGGTGATGCTAGCCATGAACAGCACGTAGATATCGTCTGCGAAGTGCGAGAGCTTTGCAAACAAATCGTTTGGCTCAAAGGCCCCTTCGTCGAACCGATCGTAATCTAAACGAAATTTCCCATCCGGTAGATTAGCGAAGCGGAACGTGAGGTTGCCCCCTTTGGCCGTAGTATCTCGTATTTCGGATTGCACTACAGCGCTCGGAGCGTGTCCCAACGGTCTAGCAAGCAATGAGTCGTTGAGCAAATCAGACCAGGTCAATTGACGATTCAGATCCGTTGCGATGGTCGAGAGGACCAACTCATTCATATATCGAAGCCCAAGCCGAGTTGGCACGACCCCAGGCATTGCCGCGTTTAAGGCGACCCAACCGGTTTTTAGGGCTTCGGCAAATAACGCACGGTCGCGATAGTCGCGGGTTTGAAGCGAGAGTGAATTGTTGCTCAAATTCAAAGTAGTGGCGCTATCAGACGAAGTGAAGGTGTGGACCGTTCCGTCCAAAACCGAAAGCATTCCATCGGGGGCAAGGTCTACCATTTTGATGGGAGCGCGCTGATACCGCGGAAATGCGCCACGCAGCGCATCTTGAATATCGGCAATTCGATGATCCAATTTGAGGAGCGGTTCGAACTTTGCCTCGGCAACCACAAGAATCAATGGGTTGCGCACAAACGTCTCAATGTGCCTATCGGGTGCGTTCCAGACCACGGCCGAAGCTTACTGCGCCTTCGATCGACGCGCCATCTTCGAAAGCTGATTCTCGCTCGTGCGCCTACGCTGTGAACAACTGCAGCTGCAGCTCGGCGATGGCTTCGAGATATTGGGCCTTGGTGCCGAAGCGTTTGACCAGTTCGACTGGCGTGCCCATGGCGGCGAGCGGGTTGATCTTGAGGACGGCCATGTTGTCGAGTTCGTCCATGTTTTCATTGGCAAACTTGGTGAGCAAGGCTTCGAGCACGGCGCGGGCGGCGTCGCCGTATTTGGTGAAGTAGTTGCGCTTGCGCACGTTGTTGGCTCGCTCACGCCGAGTTAGCGGCGGTTGGTCGAAGGCTACGTGGCAAACCAAGTCAAATGGCGCGTAGTCTTTACCCACTTGGTCAGCGATTTCGTCGAAGAACACGCCTTGCTCGCGCAGCTCGTCGATGATGGCTTGTTTTCGGTCGGACGCGGTCCAGGTTTTGAGGAACGAATCGAGCGAGGCGTAGCGCATGCGAATCGTTTTCTTTGAATAGTCGCGCAACGATTCAGTGATCAGCCGGCCATCGTTGCCGTAGTACTGCACGCGCTCGGCCGCGATCGACACTTCGACATCGTTGATGATGTACCGCACGCGGCGGGCCGGGGTATCCCGATTGAGTTCGCCGGTGTAGGTGCTGGCGTCGGACGAGCCAGCGAGCGCAGTTTGTGCTCCTGCAGCCTGTGCCGCTTCGCGTTCGGCCAGCGCTTGGGCAAGTAGTTCAGGATCTGTAATTAGATTGCCATCGGCGTCGCGCACTTCGTCGGGTGGTGCAAGCGTTCCGTCTACTGGCGGCTGGTAAACCACAACGGGGTCGCCGTCGAAATCTGGGTCAGCGAACAGCTCGGTGGCTTTGCGAAAATCGATGATCGTGAAGTACAGCTTGCCGTAGTCTTCTTCGACGCGAGTGCCGCGGCCGATGATCTGTTTGAACTCAGTCATCGATTTGATGGTCTGATCGAGCACAATGACTTTGCAGGTTTTGGCGTCGACGCCGGTGGTCATCAGCTTGCTGGTGGTGGCGATCACCGGATACAGCGATTCAGGCATGATGAAGTTGTCGAGCTCGGCTTTGCCTTCTTCGTTGTCGCCGGTGATTTGCATCACGTACTTTTTGTTTTTAGCGCAGTGAGTTGGATTGGCATTGACCAACTCTTGGCGCATGCGCGCAGCGTGGTCGATGTCTTCGCAAAACACGATGGTCTTATCCATCGGGTTGGTTTCGCGTAGAAACTGCGTGACTTTTTTGGCGACCAGCTCGGTGCGCTTTTCAAGCACGATGTTGCGGTCAAAGTCGCGCTGGTTGTAAACGCGGTCGGCGATTTCTTCGCCGAACTTGTCGGTTTTGCCAACTTCGGGACGCCAACCGGTGAGGTCTTTGTCGAGGTCAACCCGCACAACTTTGTAGGGCGCTAAGTAACCGTCGTCGATGCCTTGGCGCAGCGAGTAGGTGTACACCGGTTCGCCGAAGTAGTTGCTGGTTGAAATGCTGGTGGTCTCTTTGGGCGTTGCCGTGAGGCCCAGTTGGGTTGCCGCTGAAAAATAGGTCAGCACATCGCGCCACGCCGAGTCGTCTTTGGCGCTGCCGCGATGACATTCGTCGACGATAATGAGGTCGAAGAACGTTGGCGAAAATTGCCGAAACAGATCTTCTTTGATGTCGTTGCCAGTGATGGCTTGATAGATCGCGAGATAGATCTCGAACGACGGATCAGCTTTGGCGTTGGTGATCTTGGTCATGCTGCCACCAAACGGCTTGAAGTCGTTGGTGCGGGTTTGATCAACCAAGATGTTGCGATCAGCGAGAAACAGGATGCGTTTTTTAGTGCCGGATTTCCAAAGGCGCCAGATGATTTGAAACGCGGTGTAGGTTTTGCCGGTGCCGGTGGCCATCACAAGCAGCAAGCGATCTTGACCGCTTGCCACCGCTTCAATCACGCGGTTGATGGCGTTCATCTGATAGTAACGTGGGCTTTTGCCACTGCCGTCGGAATAGTAGTCCTGCGTAAGTGCGGGCGCGTCGACGGTTTCGAGGCCTTTCCAACGCCGGTAGCGTAGCCACAACTCGTCGGGGCTTGGGAACTCATCAAGCGCGAGCGAGGTTTCCATCTTGGCGGCTTGGCCGCTGCGATCGTGCAACACAAAGCCATCGCCGTTGGATGAAATCGCAAACGGCACGTTGAGCATATCTGCGTATTCAAGTGCTTGCTGAATGCCGGCCGAGATTGGATGCGTGTTGTCCTTGGCTTCTACCACCGCTAGCGGAATGCCCGGCTTCCAATACAACACATAGTCGGCGCGCTTGTTCTTGCCGCGCGTGACGAGCTTACCGCGCACGATGATGCGGCCATCGGTAAGATTTACTTCTTCACGTAGCTGGGTGTGCACGTCCCAACCCGCTCGCTCCAACGCAGGCGTAATGAACTTGGTACAAATGTCCCGTTCAGAAAGCCCCCGTTTGTCCATCACTTCAACGATAGGCGGTTGTCGACGGGCGAGCAACCGCCATCGAGGGCAATCGCATGATGCCCCCCAAATCGGGCAATGCCATGGTTCGAACTATTCGGAAATTCCTAATAGTTGCCGGCTTGGGTTGGCGACCGTCGGTGTTGTTGTCACCGCAATGCGTTTCCGGCAGTAGGTTCCATTTTGGAACATACTGAAGAGCGGTTAACACCGTCTCTGTACTCGCTGCGCGATAGCCGATGAGCCCCTCCGACGCACGCCTGCCGCCTAATTGTGCAAGTGGTGCTTGCACAATTCGCAGGATGCTCGTTGATGGGCACCACCTAATAAGAACCCGTGCAATTTCCTTTGGTTCGAACTATCCGGAAAGTCCGGACAGTTGCGCTCGCCGTTGCTACGCCTGGATCGGCGAACCTAGGTTCTCAAGCTTTGTGATCCATTGACTGAAATGTGGGCACTTCTGGCGCAGCACGGAAAGACCGATTGCGGATGCGGCGGGGGCCCCAACACGTGGCTTGTTGAATTGATAAGCAGGCACATGGCGAATGATGCGCTTACTCGGTGCAGTAGTAGGGCCTTCGTTGATCGCCTCCGGCGCCAAGTGGCCAACTTCTCGACGGAGCGCGGTGATGCCAGCGGTGGCGTTTTCGATGCGCTTTTCTAGCTCCGCTAAATCGCAATAAAGCAGCGCTTCGAATTCATGAAGCTGGATGAACGGAATAAATCGGCGGTCTGCGACGGCTGTCGCCCAAGCAGCCTCCAAGTGTTCAACCTTCGTTACCGCTTCGGTCATGCGCTCCGCGTCGGCCTTGCCAGGAAAGTGAAGCGGAAGTGCATACAAATCGACCATGGTTGAAAAGCGCGCTTTACTGCTAGCGTCTTCACGCATCAGCCGCGCGAGGTCGCCTTGAATCGTTTCATAGTATTGGCCGCCGCCGCGGGCGCCCAGCTTGCGGTTCGTGATCACGATGCGCGGGCGAAGATCGATGGAAAAAAGCGCCAAGTGAGGGCACAAGGTTTCATCGGCAAACTTCTTTTCGGTGGGGCCTTCCACCGTGACATAGAGTCGAACCCACTCGCTATTCAAGGCAGCCCACCCAACTCATTCTTTTCCCAAAGTTGACCGAGCGTGTACTCTTGCAACCACGCCGCCAGTCGTGCTGGATCTTGCCGCTGAAATGTTGATTCGCCATCTTGTTGGTTAACGACGATGACTTGTTCTGGAGCCAACTCATCCAGCAAAAGCGACGATTGCGTCGAGACGATGAGTTGACACGTTTGGGCGGTTTCTTGCAGCAGGCTAGCCAGCAGCTTGATCGCAAAAGGGTGCAGGCCCAGCTCAGGTTCGTCGATAACCAACATCTCGGGTGGATTCGGTTGCAGCAGCAGCGTTGCTAAGCAGATGTAACGAAGCGTGCCATCGGATAATTGGTGCGGATAATAGATTAGGTCCGAGTAGCGATCTTTCCACAACAACTGAGTTTGGCCAGCGCCCACATCTCGCAGCTCAAACCTGCCGAAGAACGGTGCCACTTGCCGCACCGTTTCAACGATGCGAGCAAAATGCGCGGGATGATTTTTTTCGATGTCGAGCAAAAAAGCCGCGAGGTTCCCGGCGTTATCTTGCAAAGAGGCAGAATCTACAATATTGCATCGCCCCATCACCGCAGCCGCCGGTGACGTGTCGTGGAAATGATGGACACGCCAACGCGCGAGAGTCGTCCTGATCCAAAGTTCGCTGGCTGAAGGACTGTCGCGCTGTACAAGCTTGCTTTCGAGGTGACCGCCGCCAAAATTGTTACTCGTCACGCCATACATCGGCCCATCAAACGGAGCGGCTTCTTTTTCAAAGAAGAGCGAACGATCGTCGGCGGCCTTGAGCGTAAAATTGTAGCTGTTTCGTGCAATCTTCAGACTCGCACTGAGGGTTGGCGTCACCTTCATCCCGCGAAACAACAAGGCATCTGCGCCGCCGCGCGCGCGAACGTAGTTCTGCAGTCCTTTGTTCGGATCGATGATGTTGCCAAGCAACTCAAAAAACCGGATGAAGTTGGTCTTCCCCGAACCATTGGCGCCGATGAGGACGTTCAGGCCCTCCAGCATTTTGAAGGACTGCAACTCGCGAATCGACTTGTAGCCGCGAATTGAAATTTCTTCGAGAAAGGCCGGCATGATGAGCAGTCCAAGAATAGGCCAACGTACGGCCAAAAACCATGGAGATTCAGGCCAACTTGGTAGACGGAAGCGACGCAGGTGCGCTTGGCCGCTGGCCTATTTCTTCTTCGGACCGCGGCCAAATCGTGCGAGTGGATGGCAGTCGCTGTAGTGCGGCAAGCTTGCTGGTTGATCAGGTATTCCTGTTAGGTACACCTCGCTATCACTGTGACTTGCATAGGCAGCGAAGATGTATTCAAGCCAATCGATTCGAAACTTTAGTGCGGCTTGGGTTTTGGCAGGTGTTGCTGCCGCGGCGCCAAGCGCGCGCTGGAAGTAAGCACGCCAGGCGGGGGCATCGGCGTTTTGCAGAACGTAAGGCGTTGTCATCGCGATGGCGAGCTCGCCGTCGCGGGCGGGCGGTAACACGCGTACCAGCCAAAGTTCGCGTTGCTGAATTCGGCGGCCAGCTGAACAGTATGCATCAAGTTCTTGCCCGGAGAGAATGTCGAGAAGCCTAACCACGTCCATGTCGACACTGATGGCGCTATACACTCGCATCGCCGAGTCTTGCATGGCGCCAACCAACCGAAGCGTCGTGCCATCGACTCCCAGGTGCTGACCTAGGTGGAGGATAATACTGCCGAGCGTTTCATTGCGTAGGCCAACTGCAGCGTCAAACGCCGCCCACATAGAAAAACATGAAGTCGTAATCGGGCTCATGGGTGGGCCTTGCGGCATATAAGCTTCGTCAGCGGCACCGATCAGCGCTGCGAATTTTGCGGCTTCTTCCATTGCCGTTAATGTTTCCATCATGATGGACGCCCAATTTTGCGCGACGATATACATCGCATGCCCCGGGTAGAATCCCTCAAGTTCGGTGGGCGTAACCATCGACTGATCGAGCATCTCCGCTTGTTCTCGACCGCGCTTGAACGCAGAAAAGTCGATGACCTTGGCGGATTGTTGCGCTCGAAGCGCTTTTAAGATGCGAGCCGCGATAGGTGCGTTTGGCAGAAAACTGCTCATTGCGTCGGTATCGCGTAGCTGGGTCGCCAGTGCAATCGGATTGCCTTACGAACCATATGAAAATCACTCCACGCTGCAGCTTAGTGGGCACAAGATCACAGTTGTCGCCGTGCAGTTTGGTAAGCTGGGGCGCAGAGGCCCGCTGTGAGATTTCCAGGACGCCGTAAGCACAAGCACTATTTTCCGGTTCAAGCGCGTGATCCGTTGTTCGTTGCGAGTGGGTTGGATGTGCCATCGGCGCCGACGCACATCGTGGGGATCGACCAAACGTTGGTGGATATCGATGCGCGAGTGCCAGATGAATTGTTGGCGCGGTATGAGCTGCCGAAGGGCGCGTCGACGGTGATTGGCGATGCGCGAGCCGCAGCGCTGTACAACGAACTGCTGACGAACAAATTGATCGCGTATGAATTCGCTGGCGGCACGGTTGGCAATACGCTGCACAACTACAGCTTGCTTGCCGACGACGCGTCGATCTTGCTGGGGGTGATGAGCGAAGAGATTCGCTTGGGCACGTCGGGCTATCGTTATTTATCGAACACGTCGTCGCGGGTGAATCTTGATCATTTGCAACCAGTAGACGGTCCGATTGGCCGCTGCTTTGCGCTGGTGACGCCCGACGGTGAACGCACGTTTGCAATCTGCGCCGGCAAGATGAACGAGCTGCGTGCCGAAAGCATTCCAGCGAAGGTTTTCGACGAGGCCAGTGCACTAGTGCTGTCTGCTTACTTGCTGCGCTGCGATGCTGGCCAACCAATGCCGGATGCAACGCTGCGAGCGATTGAGTTGGCCAAAGCCAACAACGTGCCGGTGGTGCTGACGCTTGGCACACGTTTTTTGATCGCCGAGCGGCCGGAGTTTTGGCGTGAGTTCATCGCTGCGCACGTCAACGTGGTGGCGATGAACGAAGAAGAAGCCGAAGCGCTGACTGGCGAGTCCGACCCGCTGCTGGCATGTGAACGCACGCTTGAATGGGCAGATATGGTGCTGTGCACCGCTGGCCCGGCTGGCTTGTACATGGCTGGGTACACCGACGACGAAGTGAAACGCGAAACCCGCTATCCGTTGCTGCCGGGCGCGATCGCCGAGTTCAATCGCTACGAATTTAGCCGGCCGATGCGGCGCGCTGCGTGCACGACGCCGACCAAAGTCTACGCCCACATTGCGCCGTATCACGGTGGCCCAGCCCGCATCACTAGCACCAACGGGGCAGGCGACGCTGCGCTTGCCGCGTTGCTACACGACTTGGTGGCCAACCGCTATCACCGCAACCGCGTGCCGAACTCGTCGAAGCACACCCGTGATTTTTTGACGTACTCGTCGATGAGCCAAGTGTGCCGCTACGCCAACCGGGTGAGCTACCAAGTGCTGATTCAGTCAGCGCCGCGGCTCACGCGCGGCTTGCCCGAGCGCGAAGACGGCCTCGACGAAGAAGCGTACTGGGCGCGCTGATACCGTTAGTCAGCTTCGCCGCCGGATTACATGGCGTACAGTGTCGCCTAATGTAATCGAAAAATTTCGCAAAAGATGTCGGCGGAGAGTTGCTGCGTTTAGCTCCCGGTCGGTATCCTGGGCAGAATGGTAAAAAAAGTTTGGATGACAAGGATGGGGCTCGCTCTATTATGCAGCAGCACCACCGCCGTGGTTTCGTGTGGCGACAATAATCCCTCAGAACTCAAAGCGGATGAATCGGTTTCGGTAACGGTAGCGGAAGACGGCAGCGTGGCTATCAACCCGCACGCCGTTGCACCACCAAACGTGGCGTTGACCTTTACTGCTTCGTCACCAGCGCACGGCGAGATCAGCGGCGCTGGCCCAACGTTTCAGTACCGACCAACTGCGAACTACAATGGTGCCGATAGCTTTACAGTGACGATCGACGATGGCGGTCGCTCGGTAGATGTTCCGGTGGCTGTAACAGTAACGCCTGTAAACGACGCGCCAGTGGCGTCGGCGGTTAGCGCAAGCACCAATGAAAACCAAGGCGTATTGGTACCGTTGGTTGGTACCGACATCGATAACACTACGCTGACGTTCACCGTGGTGACGCCTCCTGAGCACGGCACCCTTGCCGGCGTGGCGCCAAATCTTACGTACACGCCGAGCGACTTTTACTTTGGCACTGATACGTTTACGTACAAAGTTTCCGACGGCGACCGAGAATCTGCCGTCGCGACGGCGACGATCACCATTGCAAACGTGTTGACGTGTGGCGATGGCGTTGTCGAGGGTGCGGAGCAGTGTGATGACCGCAATACCGACAACACCGATGCTTGCCTGAACAACTGTATTGCTGCAGCTTGCAGCGATGGCTTTGTGCAAGCAGGTGTCGAAGCTTGCGACGACGGCAACGGCGACAACACCGATGCTTGCCTCACGACGTGTGTGGCCGCTTCCTGTGGCGATGGGTTTACCCGCGCGGGCATCGAAGCTTGCGACGACGGTAACACCAGCAACACCGACGCTTGTTTAGCAACGTGTGTCGCAGCCGCCTGCGGCGACGGTTTTACGCGCGCGGGCATCGAAGCGTGTGACGACGGCAACACCAACAATACCGACGCGTGCCTAAACACCTGTGCAGCAGCAGCGTGCGGCGACGGTTTCACGCGCGCTGGCGTTGAAACGTGCGACGACGGCAACGGTAGCAATACTGACGCGTGCTTGAACACGTGTGTCGCGGCAGCTTGCGGCGACGGTTTCACGCGTGCTGGCGTTGAAACGTGCGACGACGGCAACACCAACAATACCGACGCGTGCCTAAACACCTGCGCAGCGGCAGCGTGCGGCGACGGCTTCACGCGTGCTGGCGTTGAAACGTGCGACGACGGTAACACCAACAATACCGACGCCTGTCTAGCAACGTGTGTAGCCGCAACCTGCGGCGACGGTTTTGTCCGAGCCGGCATCGAAGCGTGTGACGACGGTAACCTGGTCAACAATGACGCCTGTTCGAATTCGTGTGCCTTGCCAGTTTGTGGCGACGGTGTGTTGCAGGCAGGTGAAGAATGCGATGATGCCAACACCGCCGACGATGACGGTTGCGGCCATAGCTGCAAAATTGAGCGTTGCGGCGACGGGTTGGTGCAATTCCCGCTTGGTGAGCAATGCGACGACGGCAACACGGTGAATACCGACGGTTGTGACAACACCTGTAAGACGGCGCCGTTTGTCACCACAACGCCAGTGCTGATCAGCGGTGCGTTGTCCTGTACCACGTCAGTCGCTAACGCCGCACGCAAAGTAGCGGTCGACGGTAGCGGCATCGTTTATGCGGTGATGCAGTGCGGCACTAGCGCGCACGCCGTGGTTAGCCGTGATCGCGGGGTGTCATTCTCGGCGCCGTTTGACCTCTCA
>ERZ795056.5451-NODE-5451-length-12757-cov-20.682963_pt1 | contig 12757 bp, 10 predicted proteins | sample MGYA00375140_ERZ795056 | MGnify/ENA primary metagenome ERZ795056 (study PRJEB30185, sample SAMN05720227) | activated sludge metagenome | isolation source: Anaerobic digester | place: USA | collected 2015-03-09 ...
TCTCTAATATAAATATGCGTTATAGATTTAGCAGATTCGCTAGGTTGGCGAATTTCGGGCAGCCAAGGATACGGCATGATAACGAATATCCCGTATTCGTGCTTACCTGTAAAGTGCGTGACTTTTTCTACATAAACCGACGCAGGGCTACTGTGGCGTCTCTTTGCAGAAATTACCTACATAGCGATTGGTATGATGCCCAAAGTCGCGCCTATAGGAAGCGTGCACCTTCGACAGCCACGCAAGACGCGTGATGGCGGTTTACTTCACTTTAAAACCCGCCTACCTTTTAGTAGGGAGGTTTGTCTTTGAGCGCAGCGTCCCGAGGGAAAGACAAAGAACGCGACCTGGCTGAGATCCTGCACGACAGTCAGGCCCTACGGCCAGAGCTCTTGCAGCGCGCCATCCGCGAGAGCCAGCGACTGGAGCGCCCGCTGTGGCAGCTTCTTCTGCGTGAGAGCATCCTGCCGGCGGAGACCTTGTTCCGCCTGCTGCGACAAGCGGTGCGCGTGCCGGTGCTGGAGGAAGCGCAGCTAGAGCATGTCGTCGTGCCTGACGACCTAAAGCTGGCCATTCCGCCGGAGCAGGTCATCCACCAAGGCGTGCTGCCGCTGGAGCGCTCCACCGATGGGCGACGAGCCGCACTGGCGATGCTGGATCCAACCATGGATCTGACGCCGCTGTGGCCCGCACTGGCCCGCTTGGGTGTGGTCGAAGTACGGCGCTTCCTGCTAAATCTGCCGACGCTGCAGCGCGGTCGCCAAATGTTCTACGGCCAGCCGTGGCCCAGCAACTGGGAGCAGAGCCCATCCAGCAACGATGGGGCGGCACCGCCACTGTCTGCGATCACCCAGCCGCCCGCGCGTCCGCCAGCAGAGTCCTCCTCGGTCATGGTCGATCCGATGCTGCAGGAGGAAATCCAGCACCTGAGCAACTCGGCGAAAGTCCGCTTGCCGACGCCGTTCACAGCGTCGCAGCCAAACCTAGCGCCAGCGCCAAAGTCGATGCCTGCAGTGGCGGTCACACCGACGGCACCAGCGGCACCGGCGGCAGTCAGCTCGCAGCCGGCGATCTCGCGACCGAACATCCCGCTAGAGCTGCAGACCACCATGCCGGGGGCCGCTTCCGGGTCCACCAACCAGCCGGTGCTCCGCTCGGGCATGGTGCAGGTAGCAGCGCCTGCTGCTGCACCGACGCCAGCGCCGACCCCCAGCGCGCCATCTATTCAAATCGATCTGCCAGAGCTGAAGCAGCCGACCAGCCCAGAAGCCGAGCGCGTCGCGCCGGAGCAGAAGCGCAAGCAGACGGTGCCTCCGGTCGAGGCCGCACCAGCAATCGAGCCCACGCCGAGCAAAGAAGCCAAGAGCTCGATCAGCAGCCCCGCAGCACCCGCCGCAGCGTCGGCAAGTAGCCCCATTGAGCTGCCAGGTGCCCAAGCTCCTGTGGACGTAAGTGCGCCCAGTGCCGCCCAGGCTGCGTATGAGCGTGCGATGCCCGACTTGCGACCGATGCGCGCGGCGCAGCCGTCCTCCCAGTCGCCACAGTTGCAAGAGATCTCGTCCACCGATCTGGTCGTAGAGCCAGCGCTGCGCGAGCTGTCCTTAAGCGATCTGGTGGTAGAGCCGCAGTTCCGAGAGCCAGCGCGCCGCCCGCAGCAAGTGCGCGAGGTGTCCCTGGACAACCTGCGCGAGCTGTCCCTAAGCGACCTGGTCATCGACAAAGACCTGCGCGAGATCTCCGAAGTTGAGCTAATCAGCGAGCCGACCCCCAAAGCGGTGGGTCTACGCGCAGATGCCGCGTCGCTGCGTGCGCCAAGTGTACCTTCGCACCTGGAGCCGGAAGTAGGCGGTGAAGAGATCCAAGATGCGCTGATGAGCGCTGCCGAGACGCTGCTTACCGCGCTGGAGCAGAGCGAGCGCGCCACCTGGCCGACCGCGCTGGCCCGCCTGTGTCAGTCAGTCGGGGATCGGCTGGGCTTTGCGCCACGAGCAGTGCGCGAGCTGATGCTAGTGGCACAGCTTTACGGGATGCTGCGCACGCAGCTTTTACGTCGCGGCGGGCTGCCCAAAGAGCACACCACGCAGCTCGGCTTTGCCACCGACCATCCTCTGCAGCACGTGCTGGATCACCTGCAGCAGGTGCTGGTCGACTTCATGCGCCTGCAAAGCGACGAGGGCGAGCAACCGATGGGCGTGCGCATCGTCAATGCTGCCGCGCTGGCGCTCAGACTGTGTCAGGCTGGCAAATCCGGTGACGAGCTGGCCGAGCAGTTACGCCGAGAAGCAGGCGATACCCACGTCGTCTTTAGCATCCTCAAAGTCATCGAGATCGACCCGCCTGCGCTGACCGAAGATGCCGTCGTGCAGCCTGCGCCAGAAGAGACCACCGGTCGGGTTCCGCCCAAAGCCACAGCCGCGACACCGCAAAAGCCGTCGCTGCACTGGCCGCTGCCACCGCAGATGCCCGCAGTGCCGTGGCGCACAGTCGCGCTAAAACCAGCACCCGACGCAATCTCTGATCTAGGTCTTCTGCCTTATCCGCCCGCCGAGTTATAACGCCCTCTCACTTGCAAGCGCCTTGTGCCTATACGACATGAAGTCTCTGCGCCAAGCTCTGATCCATATCTGTTTGCTGCTAGCGACGGCGGTGACGCTGTACCCGGTGCTGTGGGTGCTAAAAATGGCGCTGTCGCCGACCCAAGGCTTTGCGCTGACTCCGACGCCGTGGCCGACGACGTTCTCGCTGCAGAACTTTCGCGAGGTGCTGTTTCTGCGCGATGGCAGCGGGCAGCTGCTGTTCTTTCGCCAGCTGTATAACTCGGTGGTGGTGTCGGCGGCGGTGACGGTGGTGGGTGTGCTGTTGTCCTGCTCGGCGGCTTATGCGCTGTCGCGGTTTCGCTTTCCGGGGCGACGCACCTCGCTGCGGCTGTTTCTGTTTGCGCAGATGTTCCCCGGCGTCGTCACCACCATCCCGCTGTATGTGGTCTTAGAGAAGCTGCATCTTCTAAACCAGCTGGGCGGCCTGGTGCTGTGCTACGCGACGACGGCGATTCCGTTCTGCGTGTTTATGCTGAAGGGCGCTTTTGACAACCTGCCCAAAGAGCTGGAAGAGGCCGTGCTGCTAGACGGAGGCTCGCGCTTTGATGCGTTCTGGCGGGTGGCGCTACCGCTGACTCGGCCCGCCATTGCCGTCACGGCGCTGTTCTCGTTTCTGACCGCGTGGAACGAGTTCATCTTGGCCGCGACCTTTATGAGCCGCCCGCAGAGCTACACGCTGCCGGTCATGCTCAATCGCTACGTCGGCGACTACGCTACTGAGTGGGGGCACTTTGCCGCTGGCGCAGTCCTGGTGTCGGTGCCTGTGATGGCGCTGTTCCTGATGCTGCAGCGGCACCTGATGGGCGGCCTGACCCAAGGCGGCGTCAAAGGTTAGAAGCGCGCGGCCAACAGCCAGGCGAATTAATCAACTAATTCCGCTACTTGGCTGTGCATGTTGACCCATAAAAAGCACGCGCTTTATACTAATTGCATACGCCCATCCGCAGAGGCCCTACAAGCTAAACTGGTTCAATTCCAGTCGGCTCACTTCGGTGAGTTGTTGCCAAGGTGGCAAATCGATTTGGTTCGATCAACTGATGGCTTTTGCACTCGGGCGTATATTTAAATTTTAATCAGCCGCATGGCTGTGGCCTCGACATAGCCAGCCGCCCGGCTGTTTCTCGGTTTGCGCCCAACCGAAGATGCCCCACAAGCTGTCCTTCGGGACATTCGACTTTTAATCGAACAATGGCTTCTTCACTCGGGCGCAATTTTTTTGTCCGCACCACGCGACAGTCTGTGCTCAGCGGTTCCAAAAAAGACTCTTTGCTGCCACAAGGACTTTCTAGATGGCCCGCACCGATAGTAGGACCCTGCCCGAGTCCCAGGTAGGCCCCGCCGAGAAGCTGCTAGAGCTGGTGCTTAGCTCAGGCGCGCACCTGTGGCACAACCGCATTGGACAGACAGTCCAAAACGCCTGGCAGCCGCTGCAGCTACCCAAAGGCCGACGCTATACGCTGCCTAGAACCGCGGTGCAGCCGGGGCTTTATGTGCCAGCCGCCGTGACGCTGTACACCAAGCTGATTGAGATTTATCAGCTAAACCCCGAGCTGTTTGCTCACTTTGCCAGCTACGCCATCGTCGAGACCGAGTGGCGCGATCTGAAAGTGGCCTGCGCTGCGCTGATGCTGGTGCAGCCGTGCTCGGGTCAGCCGATTCGCGGCGAAGCGGGCAAGGTCGAGTTTTACGACGACGACTTCCGCGCCGTTGGGGAAGCGATGCTGCTGCACTACAGCACCGAAGCGGACCGCTCGCTGTCTCCCAAAGGAGTGCTGCGTGTTGCAGAGCTTTTGCAGACGCCGCAGATTGCCGCGCTGAATCGACGGGCGGGCTTTGGCAATCAAGCCTCGGCCAAAGCACCTCTGGGACGCTGGCCACAAGCCGCGCAAGCGTGGCTGCGGATGCGCGAGCGCAACCTGCCGCTTTTACATGGGCTTATCAAAGCAGGCTACAAGGAGCTGCTTAAAAAGCTCGCGCGCAAGTGCGGCTACAAGCCAGAGTCGCAGGCCTTCTTCGAGCTGCTCGGCTGGCCGCAAAAGCAAGCACCGGGAGGCCACCGCAGCATCGGTATGTCGGGCCTGAACCTGCAAAAGCGCGAGCGCTTTGACGGCTTCTCGGAAGCGGAGATCTGCGAGTGGATTGTTAGAGACAAGCTGTCCTTCAAAGACGTGGTGGGTCGCCTGCCGCAAGGCGTGGGCTTGACCCCGGCCATCATGGTGACGCTGCTGCCTTCGCTGTCTGACAAAGATCTGCGCATGCTCACGCCCACGCTAGAGAGCTTGGGACTTCTAACCGAGCCCGCAATCAAGCGCCGCTGGGATCAAGCCATCGCCAGCGCAACAGATCAGCGCAGCATCAACATCGTAAAGAACGTCCGCAGCCAAGCGCTGCGCGACAAGCTGTCCGAAGCCGCCGACAATGCCGCCAAGAAAGCCGTCGCTGCAGCCGTGGCTGAGACGGATCTGCGGCTGATGTTTTTGATCGACAAGTCGGGCTCGATGCAGGGCGCGATTGAGGAGTCCAAAGAAGCTCTGTCGCGCATCCTGCAGGGCTTTCCTGCGGACAAGCTGCACATCGCGACGTTTGACACCATGGGCACGGTGCTGGCTGCCAAGGCCGCCTCGCGCACGGCAGTGCAGCACATGCTGGCGAAGGTCAATGCGTTTGGCGGCACCATCCACGGCTCTGCCATCCGCGCCTTCTTCAAAAAAGGAATCCGCATTCCAGAGACTGCGCAGCTGCTAGTAATCGTAGTGGGCGATGAAGATGGCGAGGACCCAGAGAAGTTCGCCAAGGTCTTTGGCGAGTGCGGCTACGAGCCCTCTGGAATAGCGCTCATCCTCAGCATGAGCAACAACCGAGGAAACACGGTCAAGGGTGCCGCAGCAGCACTGAAAGTACCGTTTTCTGAGATTGCCGTGGCGCAGTTTGATGACCCATATCAAGTGCCGCGCGTCCTGCGTGCGCTACTGGATGGCGCGCCACCGCTAAGCTCCAAAGTGGCCGCCAAGCCGCAAGGTGGCTGGGTGGACAAGGTCATGGCCACTCCGCTTTTGCAAAAGCCCGCAGCGGCGCAGCGCTAGCTGCAGCACAGACGCCATGGACTACCGCAAGTTTCTGGGCCAAAAAAAAGAGCTGCTGCTGCCCTACTTCTCAGGCCCGTTTTTGCACGACGGTCGCGGCCAGCGCCTACGCGTCGAGCGAAAGCCCGGACAAGCACCCCCAGCACCAGGCTTTTACCTGTGCGAGCTCAAAGGTAGCAGTGTGATTTTGGGCGCAGCGCAGCAACCAGATCTGACGGCGTATCCTGCGGTGCGCGGCCACTTCGCTTTTGATCTGCTGACCTATAGCGATGGCGAAGCATCGATGGTGCAGCTGCTACCCGCAGATGAGCCACCGCGCTTTTCTCCGCTTGTGACCCGTCGCTATGAAAATGGCGCGCTGCTATTTGACAGCATCGAGTTTGAGAGCGAAGCGGAAGAAGCCGCACGACAAGCCTACGAAGAGCAGCGCGGCTTAGGAACCACACGCGGAGTTCCGTCCTCTTTGCGCGCCGCTTTTGCCTATGCCATCGCCACACGTGCTGCAGAGCGACTAGGGATTCCCGTTTCTCCGCTAGAGCTGCGGCCCGATATCGTCGATATCGCCGAGCACGGACCTGACGCTGCGCACGCAGCACTACAGCGCTTGGTCGAAGAGCGCCGAGCCTACGCAGCCCAGCAGCATGAAGCCCAGCGGCAAGCCCAAGCTGCGGAGCAAGAAGTCCAGCGACAAGCCCAGAGCGAGCGAGACCGGCAGCGCGCAGTCCCTGCCCCGCCTGCTCCGCCAACGTGGCAGCCACGCCGTAACCCGACGCCTGCGGTGCAGTATCCCGGGCGCAGAGCAGCTACGCAGTCGCCTCTTGCCCGTGCTGAAGCCGCCTTACTGGCCGCAGATGCGCAGCTCTTGGATGGTCGGCAGCTTGCTGGTGGACAGCTGGAAGTCACCTACCGCTTTCGTGGTCAGCGCTTTATCACCATCGTAAACGCCAATACGCTGCAGGTCATTGATGCGGGCGTGTGTCTGGCCGGAGCCGACTCGATGGTGACGCTAGAGAGCCTGCCTTCGGTACTTGGCGAAGCCATCGCAACGCGGCGCTTGGTCATCACTCGCCACAGCCCAGGCCAGCTACGGCGCGGCTTTGATGACTGGGAGGATGGCGATGACTAGGTGCGTCCATGCGTGAAGTCTGTCTGCTGATTGGTCGCGGCGGAGCCATCCTGTGGAGCGACGCCTCTACAAGTCCGGTGGCACTGCTGGACTCCCGCGCACGCTGGGAGGCCATCTGGACACATCGTGAGGAGCTTGAGGAGATCGTACACAGTCATCCCGTAGGTCCGCTTGGGTTCTCTGCGGAAGACGAGAGCACGATGGCGGCGCTGTGTGCGGCTCTTTCCAAGTGGCCACGCTTCTGGGTGGTGGCGCCCGGTGGCTCGGTGCTGCGCAGCTATCAGCGCCCCTTAAGCGATGCGCCAGCAGCAGAAGAGGAAGACTTCAGTCCTCCCCACTTCGAAGATCAGGTCATACGGGAAGACAGCGGGCAGGAGCCATTTTGGGCTGCGCTGCTTCGGCTGGCCTCAGGAATGAAAGAAGCTGGGGATTGGGAACGGACCGCACTGGGATCGCACGACGACTAGGAACCGACAGGGAAAGGAACCGCACATGGCAACCCTGAACATTACTTACAACGGCACCTCGGCAGACTATCCCGGACAAGTTCCGGCAGAGCTCTCGGACCACGAGATCAAGCGCATGGCCGCCGAGGTCGTGCAAAACGGCGAGATCAAAGGACTGTGGCTAAAGCACCTGCCGCGCAGTGCTTTTGATGGCTTCGTGGTCGACCGCATCCACTCTGCGCACGGCGGCTTGCGTATCTATCTACGACCCAAGGTTCCTTTCGGCGCATAGCACTGCTTCCCGCGTAGAGGTAGACGCAGGCAGCACGAAACCAGACCAAAAATGAATTAGCGGAGAGCCTGGTCATGAAGATCGTTTTTTGCGGAGTCGGCGCGCTTGGCTCGACGGCAGCCATGCTCTGTCGCAGCTTGGGTGCCGAGCTTGTGTTTATCGACTTTGACCGCGTCGAAACCAAAAACCTGGCCGCGCAAGCGTTTGTAAAACAGTCGCTGGGCAAGAACAAAGCAGAGGCCCTCAAGCTGCAGCTGCAGAACTTCTACGGCTTAAAGTGCGAAGCGTTTGGCGTGCGAATTGAGAGCACCAACGTCGAGGTGTTGTGCCAAAGTGCAGACCTCCTAGTCGACTGCTTTGACAACGCGCAGAGTCGCAAGCTCTTGTCTGACTATGCCCGCCGCGCGCAGAAAAAGCTGGTGCATGCAGCACTGGCCGCAGACGGCAGCTTTGGCCTGGTGCGCTGGGATGGAAACTTTGTTCCCGACCCCGAAGATGTCGCCGGTCAAGCCACCTGCGAAGGCGGCGCACACCTGCCGTTTATTGGCCTTTTGTCAGCAAGCCTGGCGCGCGTCATCCAAGACTACGTCAGCAAAAAAGCAGAGCACGAAGTGATGGTGTCGCTAAACGGCGCCAGCTGGACCTAAGCCGGGCTTACTGCTGCGGCACTATTTCGTTAGGTAGGCAAACGAGGTCGGGCGTTCCTTGCCGTTTTCGTGAAGCGGCGAAGGAATGGGACGAATGGAGCGCGCGACCTGCGGCAGCAGCGCCCGACACTGCTCACGCGCGCTGGCGTCTCCGCTCTCTAACATCAGCGCGTACTGATAGCGCGCATCGGCCAGTACCACTAGATCCCGAAACGACTGCGGGTTACCTGGCATGCGACCGACCAAGCAGTAGGTCTTGCCATGCAGCCCAGACTCCGAGGTAATCGGCTCCGGCCCGTGCGTGTCCTCGATCAAAAAATTCAGCCGCTGCGAACCAAGCAGCAAGCTGGCCCAGACATCATCAATGGAGCCCTCAAGCGGCGTCGCTGGCTGCGCAATGAGCGCCACTGCATTTTTGGGAAAGTCGGGCGGATAGTAGGTGCAGACCAGGCCACTTGCGAGCGGCATCCAGCCCGCGGGCGGCTTGTGATAGTAGCGTCGAGGACGCACGCCCAATCCAAGCTGCGCGTGATACAAAAAGTGCCGCGCTAGCTGCCCCAGCCAGTCGGCGTGCTGCTCGCTGACTGCAACTACATCTAGGACGGAAAGACAGTCATCGCCGTAGACCGCCCCGATGTAGCGATGCAGCGTTTGCTGACGCAGGGTGGCGCGAACAGTGGTCAGCGCAGCGTATTCCCCTTCTGCGGTAATTAGCGGCTCGATCGGACTTTGCTCTAGCCGAGTCGCTGCAGAGGAAAAGCGCGCATCACTAGCAAGCAGCGCTTGTACCGTCTGCGCAAAGCGCACCACCGGGCGCACCAGGGAAGTGTACGTGACAACGCCCACGCCTGCGCCTTCTGGCGGCGTCAGGATGCAGCGACTGGACTCTACTTGCAAAGACCAGCCAGGAGGACAGGCAATCACCGGTCTATTATTGCAAAGCAAGCCCGCAAAGAGAACGAGGTATGATGGAAGGCATGCGCTTGGTGTTAGAGGTGAGCCCGCCCTTTCGAACCACCCGCAGCGATGCCACAGGCGCCGCGATTGAATCGCCGACGGCGCAGGTTGAAGTAGGCCCGCTGTGCCATCCCGCAGCCGACCCAGACCAGAGCATTGCGCAGGTCTTGGCGCAGGCCCAGCTAAGTGCGCCAAACCTTACGGCTAAGGTCGTGATGGATAAGCAGCAGCGCAGCTTGCACGGCTGGCCTGTACGTCTACTGCGAGCGCACCTGCGACCAACAGACCAAACGGCACCGGCAGCTACAGGCGAACCGTCCCCCAGCGGCCAGCTCGTAGTCGTCTACTATCACTGCTTGGGTCACAGCGCCCAGGTGGTAGCCCGTCTTACTACCACCCCGGCTCGGCGCACGCTGGGTGAGCTTCCCGCTGACCTTCTAAGCCTGCTTCTAAGTGGACGCCCAGACTTTCGCAGCCAGCGCAGAGGCATCGACTCTTTATATGAAATCTGGGAGCCCTAAGACCTGCGGCCCAGTGCGAACGACGGTGCAGACTAACGACGTCCGAGCAGGTAGTAGCCCAGGGTGGCCACCGTCACCATAGGTGCCACCATGCGCAACACCGCGATGAGCAGACCTCCGCCCGCAGTACCATCGACGCCACCAAAGTGACACCCAGCGGCTATGCCCATGCTAAGCACCACACCCAGCACGCCCATGACAAAAAACTGCCGCAGCATCTTGCGTAAAAGCCGCGAGATCACTTCAGGCCCCGGGTCTGCTGGCGGCGACCACGGCCACACATAATTTAGCAGCGCCGCCGTGGTGCCCATCGCAACCGGCACCCCCAAGCTGACCATGAGCACACACAAGCTACCCAGCAGTACCGCAAACGGCCCAAACTGCAGGTCCTCTAGTTTGGGCGCAATCAAGTGCAGCCCGGGCAACATCCCGAAAAGCACCAGCCCTGCCGCAATCACCAGGGATATCAGCGTGTTGATTCCCAAAAACGCCCAAATCTGCTTGCCGGGCATATCGCTACATAGCTTTGCAAGATCGGCGCGCTCGCTCTCGGTGTAGCGATAGCCAGGCCAGCCGTCTCCTAGCTCGTAGATCATGCCGATGACTACGCTCCAGTAACGCAGGATTCTAGCTTGCCCTTGCTGGGCCCAGTTCGACGTGGCATTGGACATGATGTCTAGCTTACCGAACCCAGGGAGTGAGTGCCTAGTCACAATAAAACCGGCATCTTGCGACCAGCACAGCGTGGGCCAGCCGGTCTCAAGATGCCCTTGCTACTACTTGCCCGTGAGCCAGTGCAGACCGCCCGAGATTAGGTCGCCGGCCACACTGATCACACCACCTACGACCGGGATCATACCCGCCGCATTGGTGATGGTGTTAAACGAGTCAATCAGGCCACCAGTGATGTTGCCCTTGCGGAAGTTGTCGAAAGCGGCCTTGCCTGACAGACCGGTCGAGATCAGCGAAGCCGCAATGTTAAGGCCGGGAATGATCTTGGCCCCTGCTTTGCCCAAGAACTTTCCGACTGGCCCCAGCACCTTTAGCGCCCCCGGTCCCACCGACTTGAGCGCCTTGCCTAGACCTTGGAGCACCGGCATCGCGGACTTGCCTACCTTGCCGATGGTCTTGCCTAACCCCGAGATGAAGGGCATCGCCTTGCTACCTAGCTTGCCCAGGCCACTCATGATTGGCCCGCCGAGCTTCTTCAGACCGGCCAACGCTTTGCCAAACAGGCCCGGCTTGCCGCTGCCTTTCGGCAACAAGCCTTTGATCATGCCGCCCAAGCCCTTGACCTTCTCAAACGCTTTGCCGGGCAGCGTCTTGGCGATGTCCCACGCCTTGCCGGGCAGGCCTTTCATAAAGTCCAGGCCCTTGCTGCCCATGTTCTTGGCCGATGCAAACAGGTCGCCAGCCAGCCCCTTGGCCTTGCCGAAGAAGCCGCCGATCTTTTCTTTGGCGCTGCCAAAGATCTTGCCGAAAAAGCCTGGCTTACCGCCTGCTTTGGCTGGGAACAGACCTTTGATCTTGTCCAGTGCCTTGCCCGGAGCCGACTTGAGCGAACTCCACGCATTGCCAGCGGTCTGTTTGAGACTTGCCCAAGCCCCTTTGGCCTTACCCAGGCCCCAGTCTTTGAGGGCTGCCTTCTTGCCTTCGACAAAGCGCTCGATCTTCTTGAACCGTGCGCCCACATCGCGCAGGCCCATACGATCCAGCAAACCACCCTTCTTCAGCTTCAGGGCCTCCTCTGCGCCGCTCTTGATCTTGCCGTACCACTTCAGCGGGTTTAGTGCGCCCAGGAACTTCGATCTGCCCTTCTCGCCATCCGTCTTGCCCTTCTGCGGATCTGCTAGCAGTGGGCTGATGCCTGGGATCTTACTTGCGACAAACCCGGCAGCCTTGGTGACGCCAAACTTTAACAGCGGATTGGCGATCGAGTTCATCTTGTCCCAGGCCGCGTTCTTCTTCTCGTTGAAGTTGTTGTAGATGCGGCCTGCAGCGCCCAGGATGCCCTCGCCTGGCTTGGCGCCTTTGTTCACTACCTCGCTGGCCTGTTTGGCCACAAACGAGACGCCCTGCTTGCCCTTGTCCAGCGCCCAGTTCCCTGCCGACTGAGCGACGCTACCCACCTTGGCAACACCGGCCTTGGCCTTGTCCCACAAGCTGCCCAAGCCAAAGAACAGGTTCTGCGGAACCGCGCCGCCACCGCCGATGTTTACGCGCTCACCACGAGCCGCTGCTTCACCCGCACTGGCCGCTTCGCTCTCGGCCCGCTCACGCGAGGCTCCGGCGCCCGTCCCTGCGGAAGCAAAGCCAGCGCCACCGTGCGTATCCACCGCATCGGGCTGCACTGTGTTGCGACGCATCTGGGTTACGTGGCCTAGCTCCTCACCAACGATCCGCTGGCCCTCTGGGGTACCCGGGTCAACCGAGGAGTCCAGCGCCACATGCTCGGGCCCAGCCACGGCCTTGGCTCCGTGCTCTTTGGCTGCACCTGGCACTGCGTCAGAGAACGTTACGTTCGAGAAGTCCTCACCGAAGTTTTGCTGCATCCGCTGCACCAGCGCAGGCAAGTGCTCGCTAACCTGCCGCGCCTGGGCCTCGTTTACGTTATGGCTCAAGCTGTCAGGATTTTCCGTCTCACCCTGCGCTTCGTGCCCTTCCTCTTCTGCAGCTTGCCCGTGGCCTTCGTGCTCAGCTCCCGAGTGGTTTTCATCCTCATGAGCAGCAGCGCCTTCATGCACCCCTTGCTCGTCATTGCCACCGCCAGCTTCTTCCGCACTCTTGCTGGCTTCCTCTACGTCGCGGTGCTCGACTGTGTCATGGTGATTGCCCTCGGCCCCTGCGTGCCCAGGCACTTCCTCATGACCCGCCTGCTCTTCTTCCTGAGCCGCACCCTGCGCATGAGCATCCTCATGGCCGGCGGCATCCTCCTCGCCCTGCGCTTCCGCATGACCGTGGGCTTCTTCATCATCTGCAGCATCATGATGACCGTGCGCACCTTCATGGCCGGGCGCTTCTTCCTCGTCATGTGCTTCTTCATGACCATGCGCTTCTTCATGACCATGCGCTTCCTCATGACCATGCG
>ERZ795056.5460-NODE-5460-length-12747-cov-3.748897_pt1 | contig 12747 bp, 14 predicted proteins | sample MGYA00375140_ERZ795056 | MGnify/ENA primary metagenome ERZ795056 (study PRJEB30185, sample SAMN05720227) | activated sludge metagenome | isolation source: Anaerobic digester | place: USA | collected 2015-03-09 ...
GATTATCAAATTCTCCCCACTATCATGTGGCGCCTCGAAGGAAAAATTTATGCATCCAAGGACAAAATATTTAATGGAATACATCATCACAATCAGCTCATCACAAGTGCCATAACCTTTAAACGGTAACTCACCACCTAAACTGTTGTTGAATCGATTAGTTTCGAGCGAACATAATCATCAACGTTACTAAATAAAAACTCGGGATACAACGCAGAGAATTTTGATTTCAACAAACCACCTCGCAAAGGCCGTTTGGCGGGTTGTTTTAATTCGTCTGTCGAAACCGCTTGAAGCGTATACTCGGCATTAGGATAATATTTTAAAATGGTCAACGCTAACTCCACTCGATTCATCCAGTCAGTACCAGCAATATGAAAAATACCACATCGCTCATCACGCAACAAAATAAATAATGCTCGCGCAATATCCAATGCATTTACAGGTGTGGCATATTGATCATACGGCAATTTTAAGGTTAATTTTTCTTGTGCGCTACATTGTGATACTATACGTGCCACAAAATTTTTATCACGAGCCTCGTCACCATAAACATTCGTAATTCGAAGCACTAAATTTTGTGCCGAAGCAGCAATTACCATTTGTTCGGCTTGCAATTTGTGTTCAGCATAAATACTTAATGGCCCCACTGTATCTGTTTCACTATATGGCCCGGCGCTTCCATCAAACACATAATCCGTCGAAATATACACTAGTTTCGCCTTGTATTTTTTAGCCAATTCTAGTAAATGTATGGTAGACTTTACCGTTTTCTCATAGCTTTCGGCTTCATTCGTTTCACAATAATCCACATGGGTTAACGCACCACAATGAACAATGACCGAAGGCATAAATTCATCAAGATTCGGATTCTTGGGGTCATTTACATCCAAGGTATTAAAATATACTGTGCCTTCGACTGGATAACTAAAATAAGTGCCCAAAACCTGTAAGCCTTGAGAAGTAAAATAGCGATAGCAATTGCCTCCAACCAATCCGGATGCTCCTGAAATAAAAATGTTCATGGGTAAGTTTTAAAAGGGAGAATTAAAATTTGCAAAGTCAACAAATGCCTGATCTCTAGGTGATACGATAAATTCATCGACTGGCCATGGCATGCCAAAACTGCTAAATAAAATGCCATCATCGGCGTTCGCCACATACTCGCCATCTACAAAATAAAAAGCCGTTGATTCATCACTCAATGAAAGAAAACCGTGAGCAAATCCTCTTGGGATAAATAAGGCACAATGATTCTCGGCCGACAATTCCTGTGCCACATAATGACCATAGGTACTAGATGTTTTTCGCAAATCTAAAGCCACATCTAAGATGCTTCCTTGTGCACAAAAAACAATTTTAGCATGATCAAAAGGTGGTTGATGAAAATGCATGCCTCGGATGACATTTTTTTTAGACGTTGAATAAAAGCTCTCTGCCAACTCAAATTCAATACCGGCTTCGCGAAATGAAGAACGATGAAATGATTTTACAAAACTTCCTCGATTGTCATCGGCTCGAAACTGCTGAATTAATTTAACGCCTTCAATGGCAGTGTCTAAAATTTGTTGTGCCATATTTAAGATTCGTTCGGGATAGCATCCAATAAGGAACTTTCAAAATATTCATTGATTTGAGAAATACATTTATTAGCCGCATCATCTGCATCTAAATACCATTCAATTGTTTTACGAATAGCTTGTTGCGCATTCATTTTAGGTGTCCAATGCAACTCTTGCTTTATCTTTTGGATGTCTAACATGAGTATACCGGCTTCATGTAATTTTTGAGGTTCTTCACTCTTAGTAATTTCACCTTTACCGGCAATCTCCAACGCCATTTGCGCCAGCGTTTCCACTTTTAAAATATCACTTGGCTCAGGGCCAATATTATACGAAGTACAATAATCCATCGGATGATCCACCATCATAGTGGCCAACAACATGTAGGCGCCCAAAGGCTCTAGCACATGCTGCCATGGACGAATCGCATTTGGAAAACGTAATTCAATCGGTAGATTTTGTTCTAAGGCTCGTATGATATCAGGGATGATGCGATTATCGGAATAGTCGCCGCCGCCGATTACATTTCCGGCGCGCATTGAAGCGATGCTTTTTTGATGTGTAGTATAGTTTGAAGGATTGAAAAATGAATTTCGATACGACGAAATGATGATCTCTGCCACGGCTTTACTTGCCGAATAAGGATCATAGCCACCTAATTTATCATCTTCTTTAAAACTTCGTTCTTCTTCTAAATTTTCATATACTTTATCAGTAGTAATCATGACCGCTACACATTTTTTCGATAGCTTTCGAAGTGCTTCCAAGACATTGGCAGTGCCTTGTCCATTGACATCGAAAGTGTATAACGGTTCTTGATAGGCTCTTAATACAAGGGGTTGTGCTGCCAAATGAAACACAAAATCGGGTTGACATTCCAATAGCTCTTGTTGTAACCTATTGACATCACGGATATCGGCTATCACGCTTTTTTCACACAAGGCATCGCCATCTATTCGATAATATAAATCGTCTTTTTTTTCTGGTGCTAATGAATAACCATACACCTTGGCGCCGATTAAGGATAAAATTTGCAACAACCATGAGCCTTTAAATCCAGTATGTCCGGTGAGAAATACATGTTTGCCCTCAAAGTAGGATCGCAAATGTGAAAAGCTTACCATTTTTTCCAAATTGGATTTGTTTCCCATAATTTTTCTAATTCCTCTTTATCACGCATGGTGTCCATACATTTCCAAAAACCTTTGTGACGATAGCCACTAATTTGTCGATCATTCGCTAAATCGTACATGGGTTGACGTTCCCACATGACAGCATCCAAAGCCTCGTCAGTTAAATAGTTTTTGATTTCAGGTTGTAAAATAAAAAAGCCTCCGTTAATCCATGTACCGCTATCTTCCGGCTTCTCTTCAAATAATTCAACGGTGCCATCTTCTGCCATGCGCACCACACCAAAACGACTGCTGGGTTGAATGGTCGTCATTGTACAAATTTTACCATGGCCTTGATGAAATTTCAATAAGTCATGTAAATCAATATCACTCACACCATCACCATAAGTCAACATAAATGGCTCGTGGTTGGTATAAGGTAATACACGTTTCAATCGACCGGCTGTCATCGTTTCAAGTCCGGTATCAATCATTGTCACTTTGAAAGGTTCCGTATTGCTTTTGTGAATCTCCAATTGATTGTTGCCTAAATCAACCGTCACATCGGCATTATGTAAAAAGTAATTGGTAAAATATTCCTTGATGACATTGGCCTTATAACCGCAACAAATTATAAATTCATTATGACCATAGTGCGCATAAATATTCATGATATGCCACAATATGGGTTTGCCTCCAATTTCAATCATTGGCTTGGGCCGTAAATGACTTTCTTCTGAAATACGTGTGCCGAGTCCGCCGGCAAAAATGACTACCTTCATATTCAATAATTAATAATTTTTCCCTAAGTTCAAATGACGAGTTAGTAAAGATGATTCAAGAAAAATAACGCAAAAATCACATTTATTCAATCGCATCGTACGTAAGGCCCTGCAAGATAAAGAATCTTGAATCCCTGCGAAAGAAAAATTAATGTTATTTGAATTCATTGAATATTAAATTAATGTGTAGTTTTACGGTATGAGAGTTATTATAGTCGATGATGAAATAACTAGCTCGCAGGTCCTGGATAAACTACTACAACATTATCTACCTCAGCTCAAGGTAGTGGCGATATGCAGTAAACCTACTGATGCATTGTTAAAAATTTCTACCCTAAATCCCGATTTGGTATTTATGGATATCGAATTGCCTGGTATGACAGGTTTTGATATTTTAGAAAAAATTCAAAACATCAATTTTGATGTAATCTTTACAACAGCACACAGCCAATATGGAATTAAGGCCATTCAATACAGTGCCATTGATTATCTATTAAAGCCTATCAATACCGATGAGCTAATTCAGGCAGTGCAACGTGTTCGTGATCATAAATCGGTAACTCAACCTTTGGAAAAAATTAAAATACTGTTAGAAAATATTCAATTACTCAATAACAACGATTCTTTCAACAGGATTGCCTTACCTACTAGCGAAGGACTAAAATTTGTCAATGCGGCTGATATAGTACGGTGCATGTCGTCCAATAATTATACTACGCTATACATTCATCAGGGAGGCAAAATTTTGGTAAGCAAAACACTCAAAGAAGTGGAAAGTATTTTACAAGCAAACCGCTTTTGTCGCGTACACAATTCTCATTTAGTCAACGTCAACTTTATTTCAAAATTCCTCAAAGGGGATGTCAATATTGTGGTCATGACCGATGGCACCGAAGTTGAAGTCAGCCGTCGAAAAAAGGAAGAATTGATCCGAATGCTTAACCTGTAAATAACTCATTTTTCGTCCAACCATTTTACCTTCAACTTCTAATTATGAAACGAAATTTTATTTTAACCCTTTTGACATTACTATGTGCCTTTTCTAGCCACGCACAAAAAATATTTTCTGAAGGCGCCATTAAATATGATGTCTTTTTAAAAGGCAGTACCGAGCCGGATGGTATTTATGTAATTTCTGTTAAAGCGGGTTTTATCAAGCAAGAATGGGCCATGAAAAATGGATTTAATAATATCACCATTTACAATCAAAAAACAGGGATTACTTTATCTTTAAATACCAAAGACGAAACTCGTTACGCCTTAGAAATCACACAAGAAGAATTAAAGCAAAAAAATAAACGTTTCGAAAATGCGGTATTTGCACCAACTTCTTCCACAAAAAAAATTGCCGGTTATTCATCAACGGGTTCGAAAGTGACGTATAAAAATGGCGATGAAGTTGATATATTTTATACATCGGATTTGATACCGCAAAATGAAACCTTCAATACCATGTTCCCCGGTCTTAAAGGAATCCCATTAGAATATGCCACGCTTTCTTCAGGTGCGAATTCCATGAAATTTGTAGCAAGCCTTGTCGAAATTAAAGTGTTGGACAATAGTGTTTTCAATATTCCTCCAGACTATAAAATTATTTCCAAAGCCGAATTGGAAAAACTTAAATAAGTTGTCAAGTAGATTAATCCCATGAAATATCTAATAATCGGCCTGGGCAATATTGGCGCAGAATATGACGAAACCCGCCATAATATTGGTTTTGATGTAGTTAACTATTTTGCCGAAAAACATAAAGCCCAATTTACCAATGATCGCCTTGCCGACCGTTGTGAAATCAAATTCAAAGGCCGTACCTTGATTGTGATTAAGCCCACTACTTATATGAACTTGAGCGGGCGCGCTGTAAAATTTTGGATGGATAAAGAAAAAATTTCTATCGAAAACACCCTCACTATCGTCGATGATTTAGCGTTCCCGATTGACACCTTGAAACTGCGAGCCTCTGGTTCCGATGCAGGACATAATGGATTAAAAAGTATTCACGAATCGATTGGTACCCAAGCCTATCCCCGACTTCGTTTTGGCATTGGTAATAATTTCCCTAAGGGCCGACAAGTAGAATTCGTGCTTGGTCGTTGGAAAGATGATGAAATACCATGGGTCAATAAAAAAATCGTATTGTGTAGCGACATTATCGAAAATTTTGTCACCATGGGATTAGAACGAAGCATGAATTTATGCAATCAACTAAAGATTACACCGTGATAAATTTGAACTCGTATCAATTTTTCCCATCTTTACCCTTTAAATTATTTCCATGAAAATTTTCTGTATCGGTCGTAATTATGCCGAACATGCCAAAGAATTAAATAACGCCATTCCAACGGCACCGGTGGTGTTTATGAAACCGGCAACGGCCCTACTCACTGAAAATAAAGATTTTTATTACCCCAATTTCACCCAAGACTTACACTACGAATGTGAACTTGTATTGCGCATTTGTAAGAATGGAAAATCAGTACAAGAGAAATTTGCCGGCGCATACTATGATGCAATAACCGTCGGTATTGATTTTACAGCCCGGGATATTCAAGAACAACAAAAATCGAAAAGTCTACCATGGGAAATTGCGAAAGCCTTCGACCATTCTGCTGTGGTAGGCTCATGGCTTCCCAAAGAACCATTGGTCGCACAAGAATCTATTTTATTTAGCCTTCAAAAAAATAACGAAATTGTACAGCAAGGCGATACGCGCGATTTATTATTCTCTTTCGATAAAATCATCAGTTATATTTCGCAGTATTTCACCTTACAAATGGGCGATTTAATTTACACAGGAACGCCTGCAGGTGTTGGCCCTGTTGCTATCGGTGATCAACTAAGTGGCTCGATTGGTGATCAAAATTTATTCAACGTAGCTATTAAATAAACACTTCTCCAATTAACTTTCGCGTTTGAGTAACATATCGGTTAGTGCGCGCAAATGTGTTTTTCGGCGATCCATGACAGGCACTTTTTCTAAAAACTCATAAGCCTTTTCGGTGTATTGTATAATCTCTTGTTCAAGTTGTTGCTTGACACCTAGTTCATCAAAAAAGCGTAAAGTGTCCTCCACTTTATTGGCATCTTGACGTGCAAGTAATTCGGCAAAAATTTTCTTTTGATCTTCATTGGCCAATTCGTAGGCCTTGGTCGATAAATAGGTTTTCTTATTGGATAAAATATCACCGCCAATTTGTTTACCGGTTTTAGCCACCGCACCATAAGCATCTAACAAATCATCTTTTAATTGAAAAGCAATACCGGCGCATTTCCCATATTCATATAACACTTCGGAACATCCATCGGTAGCACCGCCCAACATAGCGCCCAATTTCAAGGATGTTCCCAATAGCACCGAAGTTTTTAAGGTAATCATGTCGAGATATTCTTGCGGCGAAACAAAAGGGCGCTGTTCATAATCCATATCCAACTGCTGCCCTTCACAAATTTCTATGGCCGTTTTGTTGAATAACTCCAGCACTAAATGAATATACTTAGTTTGAATTTTATTTAAATGCTCATACGCATAAATATTCATGACATCACCGGATAAAATGGCGGTCGACACATTGTATTTTTCATGCACGGTCGGAAAGCCACGACGCAAAGGCGCTTGATCCATAATATCATCATGCATCAAGGTGAAATTATGAAACAATTCTATGGCAATGGCAGTATTCCACACATTTTCATTGAGAGGCTCAAATAGTTCATGGCTCATCAAACATACCACGGGGCGAATTCGTTTACCGCCCATGTTGAGTAAATAGGAACAGGGTTCATACAAGGTGGACGGTTGCGTAGGAAAATGATGCTGGGCAAAGATGTGCTCGAATTGGGACAGAAGTTCTGAAAATGACTGCATGGCGCAAAATTAAAAACATCTGCGACAAATTTCTAATTCAATGAAAGTTGTTTCAACACCATAGCTAGAACAATTGGCCTAGCCCCTTTGGCACATGGATTGATTATATAGGGGCGTTTAACGAAAATGGCCTTTAGAGATATATAAACTGACAAAAAAGAAATGATTTATGAATAATATCGGACAATTTTTCGGGAATTCGGATGAGGAACTTGACATTATGCCAATTGTGCCGTTGACCGAAGATGAAATGAGCGATGAGGATAAAAAATTATTACCGGAAGAACTCATTATTCTTCCCTTGCGAAATATGGTGCTTTTCCCGAATGTAGTCATTCCTATCACGGTTTCTCGTGAGAAGTCCATAAAGGCATTAGCCGAGGCCGAAAAATCAGGGAAACATTTAGGCGTATTATCCCAATTAGAAGCAAAAAGCGAAGATCCGAGCTACGATGAAATCAATAAAATTGGAACCGTGGCCCAAATTATTAAACAAATTCGCATGCCGGATAATAGCGTCACGGTTTTCATTCGCGGACGAATTCGTTTTGAAGTGGATGAATGGTTGCAAAACGAACCTTACTTCAAGGCCCGAGTACATTATTTAAATGATGAAGTACCCGTAAACGATGAAGAGTATACGGCCATGATTGGCAGTGTGCGTGATCAAGCAGAAGAGCTTATGCGCAAATCTCAAAATGTGCCGCAAGAAGCGAGCATCGTTTTGAAAAATATCGAAAATGTATCATTCTTGATTCATTTCATTGCCTCCAATTTAAATTGTGATGCTAAAGAAAAACAAAATTTACTCAACCAACACGATTTCAAAGCACGCACAGAGAGCCTTTTACGTCTCTTGCAATTGGAATTACAACATGTTGAATTGAAAAATAAAATCACGGATAAAACTCGGGGTGAACTCGATAAACAGCAACGCGATTATTTCTTAAATCAACAATTAAAAGCCATCAAAGATGAACTCGGTGGCGAAAACAATGATCGTGAAATCAAGGATTTACAAAAACGTGCCGAAGGAAAAATTTGGAGCGAGGCCGCGAAAGATACCTTTCAAAAAGGAATCGAGAAATTAGAGCGTATGCATCCTTCAACGCCTGACTACTCGACCATTTACAATCACCTAGACCTATTACTCGATTTACCGTGGAATGAATTTACCACCGATATTTACGATATCAATAAAGCGCGAAAAGTCCTAGACCATGATCATTATGGCATGGATAAAATCAAAGATCGTATACTCGAATATATCGCAGTCTTGAAATTAAAAGGTGATATGAAGTCGCCTATTCTTTGTTTTATCGGACCTCCGGGAATTGGTAAAACATCCTTAGGTAAATCCATTGCGAACGCCATAGGCCGCAAGTACACACGCTTTAGTTTGGGTGGCTTGCATGATGAAAGTGAATTACGAGGTCATCGCAAGACCTATATCGGTGCTATGCCGGGACGCATTATTCAATCGCTCCGTAAAGTAAAAACCAGTAATCCGGTATTCATCTTGGATGAAATTGATAAAATTGGAAAAGATTTTCGTGGCGACCCAAGCAGTGCGTTATTAGAAATTTTAGACCCTGAACAAAACAATTCATTCTACGACAATTACCTTGAAGTTGAATACGATTTATCGAAAGTATTGTTTATTGCAACTGCAAATAGTTTGAAGGAAATTCAACCGGCCTTACGTGATCGTTTAGAAATTATCGATTTGAGTGGTTATGCGGTAGAAGAAAAAACAGAAATAGCCAAGCGTCATTTATTACCTAAACAAAAAGAAGCTCATGGCCTTGAGAAGTACTCGGTCAAAATGAGCAATCCCACGTTTGTAAAACTCATTCAAGAATATACACGAGAAAGTGGTGTGCGTGAATTAGAGCGTCAAATTGCTTCTGTCATGCGCCATCTAGCCATGAAGGCCGCCATGGACGAAAGTGTAAAATCATTTATCGTCGATGAAGCTTTAATTGAAGAAGTACTTGGGAAACCTCGTTACACCAATGACCTTTATCAAAAAAATCATCCGGCTGGTGTTGCTGTAGGATTGGCGTGGACCTATGTCGGTGGCGAAATTTTATTTATCGAATCGAGTTTGAGTAAAGGCAAAGGCGGACTCACCTTGACTGGAAATTTGGGGAATGTAATGAAAGAAAGCGCCTCGACAGCCTTATCCTATGTGCAATCTCATTGCGAAGAATTTGGGATTAAACCGGAAGTTTTCGAACAATTTAATATTCATATTCATGTGCCGGAAGGTGCCGTACCCAAAGATGGCCCAAGTGCAGGTATTACCATGCTGACAACCATTGTAAGTTCATTTACCGGTAAAAAAGTAAAAGCCAATTTAGCCATGACCGGGGAAATTACGTTACGCGGACAAGTTTTACCTGTGGGCGGTATCAAAGAAAAAATTCTAGCAGCCAAACGAGCGGGCATTAAGGAAATTATTCTTTGTTCACAAAATGAAAAAGATGTGCTTGAAATCACTCCGTCGTTTATTAAAGGATTAAAATTTCATTATGTCGATCAAATGAAGGAAGTGCTGACAATTGCCTTAGGAATTCGATAAATCCTGATGATGGAACAACCCTATTTTGTGGCTTATTTTCAATCTCCAATCGATTGGTTGGAGATTGTCTGCAATGATACAGGGTTGATTTCCTTGAATTTTCGACAAAAAAAAGACTTGCCTGAAAACCCTTCGACCTTGACAGATTTAGTCGCCACTCAATTGAAAGCGTATTTCGAGGGGCACTTGAAGGAGTTTGATATTCCCCTGTTGCTGGCCGGAACAGCTTTCCAACAAACAGTTTGGCACCATTTACAAGAAATTCCTTATGGCCAAACCATTTCGTATGCAACACTCGCTCGCATGTATGGTGATATAAATGCAATACGAGCAGTGGCCAATGCCAATGGAAAAAATCAACATGCTATCATAATTCCTTGTCATCGGGTCATAGGAAGCGATGGCTCCTTAACCGGATATGCAGGTGGACTTGAACGCAAGCGATGGCTGCTTATTCATGAAGCGCAACAGAATGGCCAAACACTTTTTTAGGCAAAAAAAATGGAGTCCGTTGAGAACTCCATCTTTCAATATTGGTAAGAAACTTATTTCTTCTTGGCGTAACGTTTGTTGAATTTATCGATACGACCTGCAGTATCCAATAATACATTTTTACCTGTGTAAAAAGGATGTGATGTATTTGAAACCTCCAATTTGATAACTGGATATTCGTTTCCATCTTCCCATACCATAGTTTCGTTGGAACGAGCGGTAGAACGACTTAAAAAAGTATGTTCGTTACTCATGTCTTTAAAGATGACAAATCTGAAGTTTTCCGGATGTATTCCTTGTTTCATATCGTTTAATTTTGTGCATGATCCTAACCATGCTGTTTGTGAAGAGCGCAAAAGTAGGGTAATATTCTAAAAAAGTAAAAAATAATTCACTTTTTTTACTCGGCCTATTATTTCATATTCACGTATTGCAAAGGAATTTGCAAATCGGCATTGCGGCAAAATGCAATCACTTCTTGCAAATCATCGATTTTTTTCCCTGTCACACGAATAATATCGTCCATAATAGCGGCTTGCACCTTGAGCCCACTGTCTTTAATCAATTTCACAATTTTCTTCGCATCATCTTGCGCTAAACCATTACGCACTTTAACCGTTTTCTTCACCACCTTTCCCGAAGGATAGGCTTCTTTCGACGTATCAAAGCAGTTACCATCCAAACCTTGGCGCATCGATCGACTCACCAAAACGTCCAAAATTTGTTCCATTTTCATATCACTATCGGCTTCCAAATCAACGATGAAATCTTTTTTATTTAATTCAATCACCACATGCGATCCTTTAAAATCGAAGCGATTGGTGATTTCTTTTTTAACGGTGTTAATGGCGTTATCAAGGGTTTGCAAATCCACTTTACTGGCAATATCAAACGATGGCATAAATTCAATTTTAGGTCGCAAATATACTTCAACTATCTCGAACCTAAAAGCCTATACCCTTTTCCGAATTCCATTCATAATGCGATTCCCTTTATATTTGCGCTGCATGAGAATATTTTTACTTTGCATAAGCCTGATGGTTACAACCTTGTTGACACAAGCGCAACCCGCGGCTAAATTTCGATTTTTCAAATCAAGCGACACCTTGCAACCCGCAAGATTTCGCACCGTATGCATTGGGCAAGCTGCCATTTGGGGAAGTAGTATGTATGTGCTTAATAAATCGTGGTATGCGAATTACCCTCGAAGTCGTTTCCATTTATTTAATGACTTCGGTGAATGGAACCAAATTGATAAAGTAGGCCACGCATGGAGTGCCTATTTTGGGGCTCAACTCAGTGCCGGTTTATTTCGTTGGTCGGGTGTCTCTCAACAACGAGCAGCCTTGTATGGTGCCGGTATGGGAATCGCCTACGAAAGCGTTATCGAAATATTAGATGGATTTAGTCAAGAATGGGGTTTTAGTTTAGGCGATATGGCGGCCAATACAAGCGGTTCCTTACTATTTGCTTTACAAGAAATGGCTTGGAAAGAGCAACGAATTCAATTTAAATTCTCCTTTCATCGCATTCAATACGACGATCCCGAATTGCATGCGAAAGCCAATCAGTTGTATGGCACTACCCTCGCGCAAAGAGGTCTCAAGGATTATAACGGACAAGCCTATTGGCTGAGTGTAAGTCCTGCTTCGTTTGCACCGCGATCTAAATTTCCGGCATGGCTCAATATGGCAGTGGGTTATGGTGCCGGTGGTTTATTTGGAGGCTATGACAATGATTGGATCGACTCAAAAACAGGCATCCGCCACAATCGAAGTGATGTAGCTCGTTATCGACAATTTTTCTTGGCGCCCGATATTGATTTAAGTAAAGTGAAAATTAAAGGACGAACTCCGCGTATTTTCAAAATGTTGAATGGCTTGAAATTGAAATTCCCCTTGCCTACCCTCGAATGGAATACCAAAGGCCAATGGATATTTCACCCGATCTATTTTTAATGCCCCCGATTTACGTTGTCCTCACCGAAGGCGAAAGGTCGGGGACCCGGCACCCTTGCGGGTTACCTCATCACCGCACCCAACGTATTTCGCATTCCATTTTTAGGACTATTTGAACATTTAATTCACGAATTGATTATTTAACAGTCCGTAATATCGACGACATTTTTTTACCCTTGGCTAATTCATCAATCAATTTGTCGAGGTAACGAACTTGCTGGGTGAGTGGGTTTTCAATCTCTTCTACTCGATAGCCACAAATCAACCCAGTAATCAAATGAGCATTCGGATGCAGCGTAGCACGCTCAAAAAATTGTTTAAAGTTTACTTTCTCTGCAATGAGATGTTGCAATTCTTTTTCATTAAAGCCAGTCAACCATTCAATAATTTCG
>ERZ795056.5466-NODE-5466-length-12736-cov-4.512184_pt1 | contig 12736 bp, 9 predicted proteins | sample MGYA00375140_ERZ795056 | MGnify/ENA primary metagenome ERZ795056 (study PRJEB30185, sample SAMN05720227) | activated sludge metagenome | isolation source: Anaerobic digester | place: USA | collected 2015-03-09 ...
CGTGGACGAGGAGGGCGTGGAGGTCGGCGTGGGCGCTCTCGGTGCGCGGCGCGTGGCTGACGTTGGCCGCAATTTTTGCAACGCCAAAGTCTACCAGGGTCACGCGCCCGTTGTGGGATAGCATGATGTTGTCAGGCTTCAGATCACGGTGCAGCACACCGCGTTCATGGGCGGCCGCCAGCGCGTCGAGCACTGCAATGATGATTCGGCAGGTTTCGGTAATGTCCATCGGGCCGCGCCGGACCATGCCTTTGAGTGGTTCGCCGTCGATAAACTCCATGACAATGAACGGGCGGCCATCGGGCAAACGCGCCAAATCCAAAATGTTCACGATATTCTGGTGGCGGATCACGTTCACCGAGCGCGCTTCTTCGAAAAAACGATTGACGGTGTCGGCATCGGCTGCGCTGGCGTGTGACAGCACTTTGATCGCAACCACGCTGCCAATGTCTGGGTGGACCGCGCGATACACGGTGCCCATGCCGCCGGCGCCGATCTTGGCCGCAATGCGGTAGCTGCCAACCGCTGCGCCGAGCAAGCCATCACCGTTGGTGGCCAACGGAATGGCACCATCACGCGGGCACGGCGATCCATGTGGGTACGACGATGCACACTGGGGACACACAAACATAGAATAATGGTAGCACTTTCTTGGGTAGCTCGACGTAAGAACTCATAGTTCTTCGGAGCCCGTTTAGAAAGGTTGCCCTTGATTGCACGGGGTGTGCATGTCATGTCCTGGCGCATGAAACGCATTGCTTTTGTGCTGTTGTTGGTGAGCTGCGCTACGGTGAAAGTCGGAACGCAAATTACCCCGGCTCAAATCGGTACCAAATACGCTCGCCTAACTGGCTACATGGCAACGCGCGGCGCAGCACCTGGCGGTCGCCATACTGAAACAGCGCCAGCCGCGATTCGGCACGACGCCATCCTCGATGAAGCGACGTTGGCGGCGTTGTCACCGAGCCAAACCTGCTTGGACGTGGTGGTGCGTACCGCCATCGAGCACGACGAACCGCTCGACCAATACGGCATCACGTTTCAATTCAACGGTACGCCTTCACGTGCGATCGTTGAAAACGAGCGCGTGACTGTGGTCGACTATAGCTATGAAGGCATGCGCAATCTGGTGTCGGCCGAAGGCGTCGCCGCAAATCAGTATCTTGGCTTGAATATCGCTGCGCCTGCCGAACGCGTGTTTCGCGTCATCGAACGGCACGGCCAAATCTGTGCAGGTGTCGGCGGCGCGGTAGCCTCGGTGTACCTGGAGTTGGTCCATCCGCGTTGGGAGGTTGCTGAATATCACTACCACCTTGGTTACGAATGGCGCGTGCAGTAGCGCTGGCTCGCCCAGCGACGGTACAATGCGCACTGCATGCACGTTCGTAACAATTGTCAATGCTGCGCGGATGCCTCGGCGTGAGCGCAACGACGCCTGAAGACCGTGCGACCGGGCTGCGAGGTTGGTGGCAGCGTTGGGGGTGGATTGCGCGATGGGGCGGCACATTGGCAGGCTTTGTTTACATTGCACGGCTCATCGATTTCGCGAGCGTGAAAACTGCGTTTCATCGGGTGTCGGCGTTCGCCATGGTCGCTACGGTAGTGTTCATCGCCGTCAACGTCGTTGCCGGTGCGTGGCGCTGGCGGGTGCTGTTGCAGGCGTATGGCGCGCAATCGCGGCCGCGTTTTACCACGGCAGTGCGCCTGTATTTTATTGCGTTTTTCTACAATAACTTTTTGCCTGGCGCGGTGGCTGGTGACTTGATGCGCGGCGTGGTTTCGCGCAACTCGTTTGGCGAGCACGGGACCACGGGCGCAATCGCTGTGGTGTTGGTCGAGCGCGCCTTAGGTTTGTTTGCGGTATTTTCGTTGGTGGCGGTCGGGCTGCTGCTCAGTGGCGATCAACTTAGCGATACAGGAACGCTGTGGTGGTGGAGTCTCGGCGGCGTTGCGGCATCGGTGGTTTCGGTTTTTATGTTGCCGTTTGGGCGCAAACTCGCGCCGCTGTTTCCTGGCCCGTTGCGAGCGATTGCCGAGCGCTTACCTGTTGTTACCCGGCCGTTGCATTTCGTGGCTGCCGCGGCGCTGTCGTTGTCGACGCAGATCCTGACAGCACTTGCGGGTTGGGTCATCTTGCGCGATTTGCATCCAAACGTTTCGATTCCAGCAACGCTCTTGGTGGTACCGCTTGCCGCAGCGACAACATTTCTGCCGATCACCGTTGGCGGAGCAGGCGCACGGGAAGCCGTGTTCATTGCTTTGTGCGCGAAGCTGTTCGGCATGTCGGCGGCTGACGGGCTTGCTGCGTCGTTGCTGTTTTGGCTCGCGACGTTGATCGTCGGCGCTGCGGGTGGTGTTGTGCAGTTGTTGACGAGATCGCAAGTGCAAGCCAACGCTGCGTAATCTAGGCATCAAGAACATATCAAGATTGGGCCCAAAATCCCGCTTTCCCTCGACGTTGCTTACCAAGCAGTCATAGCTTGCGCGCTTGGGCCAATGCCCGCTTCGCAGGTTGTCTATGTCGCTTCGAGAACGTTTGTTTGGCCGCAAAAAAGACCTTCATGACCCCAAAGTCTTTCACCACGTATCGTTGATCGCGTTTTTTGCGTGGGTTGGGCTTGGCTCCGATGGGCTATCATCATCTGCCTACGGCCCCGATGAAGCATTTCGAGCGCTCGGCACCGATCATGCGTACTTGGCGGTGTTTCTGGCGCTTGCGGTCGCTTTAACTGTGTTCATCATTTCGTACGGCTACACGCGCGTCATCGAGCACTTTCCGCAAGGCGGTGGCGGTTACGTGGTTGCGTCGAAATATCTAGGCGCACGCGCGGGGTTGGTCTCTGGCTCCGCACTGTTAGTTGACATGTGCTGACGATCGCCGTGTCGCTAGCGTCGGGGGCCGATGCGATTTTTAGCTTTTTGCCGCCAGCGTGGCATCACTACAAATTGCCTGCCGTGCTCGCCGTGCTGGCGTTGTTGACACTCATGAATTTGCGAGGCGTTAAAGAATCGATCTTGGTGCTCACGCCGATCTTTGTCGCGTTTTTGCTGACCCACACAGTGCTGATCCTGGGCGCTATCTTTAGCCATCTTGGCCATGCCGGTGCCATCGCTAGCGATGTGTCAACCAACTTGTCGCGCGACCTCGGCACCATTGGCTTTGGCGCACTCGCGATGATCTTCATGCGTGCGTTCGCCCTCGGCGGCGGGACGTTTACAGGCATCGAAGCCGTTTCGAATGGGTTGGGCATCATGCGTGAGCCGCGCGTGCGAACCGGCAAGCGAACCATGATGTTGATGGCGGTCTCGCTGTCGCTGACCGCTGGCGGCATCTTGATTGCGTATTTGCTCTTGGAAGTGCGTCCGGTGTCCGGACAGACAATGAATGCGGTATTGGCCAACGCTTTTGCTGGGCATTGGTCGATCGGCGGCGTAGCGGTTGGTAAGGCATTTGTGGTGTTGACCCTGGTGGCCGAAGGCGCGTTGTTGTTCGTTGCCGCGCAGGCTGGGTTTGTTGACGGGCCACGCGTGATGGCCAATATGGCCCTCGATCAGTGGTTGCCAAATCGCTTTTCGGCGCTCTCTGAGCAACTCACCATGCATAACGGCGTGCTGCTGATGGCAGGCGCCGCCGCCGCTGTCTTGGTTTACGCCGATGGCAAGGTCAGCACGCTGGTGGTGATGTATTCGATTAACGTGTTCTTAACGTTTTCCATGTCGAACCTCGCCATGATGCGGCATTGGTGGCACGTGCGCAAAACTGAGCCGTGGAAGAAAAATATGCTGGTTCATGGTGCAGGGCTTACGGTCTGCGCTGGCATTTTGGGCATCACAGTCTATGAGAAGTTCACCGAAGGCGGTTGGATCACCTTGTTGATCACCTCCGGCGTGGTGGTGCTGTGCGTTTCCATTCGTCGCCACTACCGTGCAGTTGCACGCAACGTGGCACGGCTGTCCGACGACCTGGCGGTTGAGCGCATCCCTGCAACATTCGACAACATGACGGAGATGGACCCAGCGAAGGCCACCGCGGTGGTGTTGGCTGGCGGCTTTGGTGGCTTGGGCGTGCATACGCTGATGCAAATTCCTCGGGTATTTCCGCAGCAGTTTGAACAAGTGGTGTTTGTTTCCGTTGGCGTAATCGACGCTGGCTCGTTCAAAGGCCAAGGCGAGCTTGCCAAAATGCAAGCTCAAGGCGAAGCGGATCTTGCGCGTTATGTCGACTTCGCCCAGACCCGCATGGGCTGGGCTGCCACCAGCGCCTATCGCGTTGGCACCGAAGCCGTCTCGGAGATCGAAAACGTTTGTCGCGAGCTACTCAAACAGTACCCACGCTCGGTGTTTTTTGCAGGCAAGCTGATCTTCCGCGAAGAGCGTTGGTGGCAGCGCGCACTGCACAACGAAACCGCGCATTCAGTACAGCGCCGGCTGGAGTTCGACGGCGCGACGATGGTGGTGCTGCCGGTCAGAATGACTTGATGCATTCTTGATAGCAAGGGTTGGCGCAGAGGCGTACAGAAATCGCATGTTGGAAGACAAAGTAGCTGCGCTCTTGCTGTTCGTTGTTGGCTTAGCGCCGGTCGCTGCGGCCATTATCGACGCTGCCAATTGGGGCGCTGCACCTACGATCGGGTTGGCGATGATAGGGAGCGCAATATCGATGCTGCTCTCTACATGTCGGCGACCAGCGACGGCGCTGCCTTGTGCTACGGTAATTTCGCACCTATGAATAGCCGCGTGGAGCAAGCTCGTCAGTATGTAGCTGCAGCCGCGCTGGTTTCGCTGGTCTCGCTGATCGCTGTCGCATTGCGGACGATGTTTCCAGTGCCGGATCTTGCGTTGCTGTATTTGCTTGCCGTGATGGTTGTTGCGGTCCGCTATCCGCGCGGGCCAGCTTTTGCTGCGTCCGCGATGAGCGTCGTGGCATACGACTATGTCTTAGTGCCGCCGTATTTTACGCTTGCGGTGGCGGATGCCCGCTATTGGTTGACGTTTGCCATGATGTTTGGCTTTGGCTTGATTGTTAGTGAGTTGGCGACTCGCAATCGCCGTTCGCAAGCGGTGGCTGCGAAGCTTGCCGACGAAGCGCGTGATGCGAAGCTGCGGGTACATTCCGAAGAGATTCGCAGTTCGCTACTGTCGGCGGTGTCGCATGATTTGCGCACTCCATTAGCGACGATCACCGGGGCAGCGACTACATTGCGTGATCAACCGCAGCTCGACATTGCGACGCGTGACGAACTGCTGGCCGCGGTGTGCGATGAAGCCGAGCGCCTGGAACGGCTGGTTGGAGATCTTTTGGATATGACGCGGGTGGATGCCGGTGGGCTACATGTGCGGCGCGAACTGGTGCCTATGGATGAGATGATAGGTTCGGCGTTTGGCCGGTTGGAGCGTAAACTAGCGCCACGGGTTGTCCATGTTGCAGCACCGCCGCAACTAGCGTTGGTCGCGGTGGATCCCGTGTTGTTCGAACAAGTATTTATCAACCTGATCGAAAATGCGATTAAGTACACGCCTGTGACCGCTACCGTGACTGTCACTATTACTAGCACTGCACAACTCGTCGTGGTCGAGTTTGCCGACGACGGACCGGGCTTTGCTGCGGGCGCTGAGGCCCACGTCTTTGAAAAGTTCTTTCGTGGCCAACACCAAGGCATCGGCGGCGTTGGTTTAGGGTTGGCGATTTGTCGTGGCATTGTCGAAGCGCATGGCGGCACGATAACCGCACGCAATCGAGCAACCGGTGGTGCGTTGTTCACCTTGCAAATGCCGCGTGCGCATCTACCAGAGATGGCTGTGCAGCCATGACCGATGTTGGCGCGACAGTGTTGATGGTTGAAGATGAGCCGCAAGTGCGTCGGTTTCTGCGGGTCGCGCTTGGCACTGCAGGCTACATCGTACATGAAGCTGCAACACTAGCAGCGGCACAGGTCGCGGTGCGCGATGGGGCCCCGGCCGTGATCTTGTTAGACCTTGGCTTGCCCGACGGCGATGGTATTGCTTGGACGCGGCAATTTCGAACCCACGCAGCGACTCCGATCATTGTCATTTCAGCGCGTGGTCGCGAAGAAGACAAAGTTAACGCGCTTGATGCTGGCGCCAATGACTATCTGACCAAACCATTTGGGGTGCGCGAACTGTTAGCGCGGATTCGCGTGGTGTTGCGGCAAAGCAGTGGACCCAGTGTCGATGTGGAGCCCGATGTGCTGCGCTTTGACCGGCTCGAAATCGATGTTGCGAAGCATCGGATAGTCGTTGCTGATGCTGAAGTGCATCTGACGCCGATCGAGTACAAACTGCTGGTGCTGCTTGCGCGCAATGCCGGCCGAGTGTTGACGCATCGGCAAATTCTCAAAGACGTGTGGGGCAATGCCCACGGCACCGAGAGTCATCATGTGCGCGTGCATCTCGCTGAGCTGCGCAAAAAGATTGAAAGCAATCCAGCGCAGCCGCGGCTCATTATTACCGAGCCGGGCGTGGGTTATCGGATGAAAGAGCCACTGAAGCTGTGATCGATACGCCCGGCACGCCGCTCAATTCGACCTTTTCGAATTCTGGGCCGCGCCGAATACTCTGCTACGATAATCGTATGGCCAACGAACTTGGGGGCAACGGGGCGGCGCGCAAACCTTTCTCACAGGTTGCCGATGTCGCCGCTGCACTCGCTCGTTGCCCGTTGCCCGCGGGGCAGCAGCTGCAAGACTATGTCATCGCTGCTCACAGCTTCGCACTCGATACATCGCCCAGCGCGTTGTGGTGTGTGATTGCCGATACGTCACGCTTGAACCAGGCGCTAGGCATGCCAGCAATGACGTTTCGTGAGGAAGATGGCAAAAAGATCGGCAGCTGCAAACATTTTGGCGTTCCTCATCAGTGGGAAGAAGCGCCTTGGAGTTGGGTTGAAGGCCAATGGATGATCTGTCCCCGTTATTATCGCCAAGGCCTTCCGAAGTCGGTGATTGCAACCCATATCGTCGACGAAACGCCTCACGGCACAACGCTCACGCTGCTGCTGGCGATTGCGCCCAAGAATGCCCTTGGCGTGATGCTCGCCAAGATTGCCATGCGTGACACGTTTCGCAAATATGCGCGCGTGTTGCCAACGCTGGTTGCAAGCGCTACGCCGGCGGTGCCGCAGTTGGAGCGTCGCTTTGCAACGCCCGCCAAATTCGCGCAGCCGAGGCTTGCTGGTAACGGAGCGGCGCGCCTCGCGGCGGCGACCGAGCAACTTGAAGCGCTGCACTTGCAAGCGGGCGTCGTCACAGCATTGATGAATCACGTGAAAACCGCTGCCGACGACCACGTTGCACGGTTGGCGTTGCCAGCGCTGGCCAAGGATTTGGCCGTTGACGAACGCGAGCTGCTTCGTGTTGCCTTGCACAGCACGCGGATGGGCATTTTGGAAATGACGTGGGATGCCATTTGCCCACACTGTCGGGGGCCGAAGCAGCGGGTTACCGAACTCGCCAAGCTGCAAACAGATCAAGTTTGCGAACCGTGCGCAAAGCAGTTTGACTTGCTCACCCCCCAAAGCGTCGAAGTTTCATTCGCTCCGCATCCGTCGATCAGACCGACCGCGCAACGTATGTATTGTTCGGCGGAGGCGAATGCGAAACAGCACATCAAAGTTCATCTCGTTCTACAACCCGGCGAGCAACGGCAGTTGCGGCCGCAGTTGGCGGAGGGTGAGTATGTGTTTCGCGCCGTGGGGCACCCGGCGCAAGCGCGAATTTCGGTAACGCGTGCGTTGGCACCAGCTGCAGCGCCGGCACAGACGCTGACCGTGACGAGCAGCGACCCACACACCGTGACGCCAGACTCAGATCTGATCATCGTTAATCCGACGGCAAACGCCATCCGGGTCGTGATCGAGTCGGCGGCGTGGCGCAAGCATGCGCTGCCACCTGACCGCTTGCTGACAGTACCGGAGTTCCGTGATCTGTTCTCCGATCAGTATTTGGGTTCCGACGTCAAACTTGGTGTCGGGGAGCAAACGATTCTCTTCACTGACGTCGTCGGGTCAACGCAGTTCTATCGGCGTCACGGTGATCCGGATGCGTTTGTGCAAATCAACAAGCATTTCGAAACTGCGTTTGCAATCGTCGCGGAATATCGGGGCGCGGTGATCAAAACCATTGGCGATGCGGTGATGGCCGCGTTTAGTGACCCGGTGGATGCCATTGCGGCTGGCGCGGCGCTGCATCAGGCGTTTGGGCCCACCACAAACTCACCGTTGCGGTTGCGGATTTCGCTGCACACCGGGCCATGCATCGCGGTGCGGCTCAATGCCAACATCGACTACTTTGGTGGCACCGTGAACATCGCAGCGAAACTGCAGTCGCTCGCTGAGCAATGGCAAATCGTCATGAGCGAAACCTCGTTCTCCGCGCCCGGGGTGGCCGACCATATATTGCGCCACGGCATTCAACTCGAGGACGTCACTTACACGTCGTCGGTATTTCCCGACGGCATTCGAGCCAAACGCTGGCAGGTGTACCCCATCATTCCCTTGTAACGCGCAACGCAGGCGCGGCCCGCGCTACTTTACTTCGACGCCCAGGATGTGGGTCGGGACGCCGTTCTTGCCGACGACCGCGATGGCCATGCCATTGCCGGCAAACAGGGTGACGCCAGGGTTCACGCCAGCGGCGTAGGCCGCATCAATGACAACATCGGCGTCGCCGACGTTATAGGTCACGTTGCCGCGCTTGTTGCAGTTGCTGTGATAGTCGACCGAGCCGTCGGCATTGATCCGGCTGACCCGCTTAGTGTCGGTCCACGACAGGCATTGGTCTTTCTCGGTCTTTTTGGTTTTCTCAAAGGTGACCTGCAAACCCTTGGCGGTCTTTTTCACTTTTGTAACCGTTGAGAACGCGAAATTGTTAGGACTGCTGCCGCTGCTGCCGCCTTTTAGACTCATGAGATCGTTGATGCTGCCGGCTAAATTGGTATCGGACTTTTCGAACTCTAACCCCGAGCCATCAACCAACATGGCCCGGAAGGTGTCGTGGCGCGGACCGAACACCGGCAACGACGTCCACTGGAGGCTCGACAGCAGGCGCATTTCGCCGGTCGGTTCGGCCCCTTCGCCTGGGTTGCCCCGCGGGCTGGCCTTGGCTTCTTTGCTGCGCGCGGCAAGACAGGTCGACAACGCGTCGACCATCACGGCGGAGCGATCATCAGCGACGATGACTTGATAGATGCGTGCAAACTCGTTGTTGCGGTCGGCGCCCGAGATCTTGCCAAAGCGGTCAGCGCCGGCTTGCTTGATCGCGCCATCGAGCAAGGTGCGGCCTTCTTCGATGCAGCCCTTGGTCGCGCTGTTCGACTTGGCGGCCGCCCCGAAATGCACGCGGCGGGCATAGGTCATGATCGCCTGGTCGGTTTGCCAGAGGTCGTTCCATTTTTTGGTCGCTCGATCGGCAAAACCGTAGACGGTTTTGTATGCCGGATCTTGCGCCGCCAAGGCCGCGGCTTTGGCCTTGAGCTCCGGCACCGACTTGTTCACCGCGTAGACCAGCAGACGTGCGTCCATGCGGTCGCGTTTGTTGGTGTCTTTGGCGGCGGCGATTTCGGCCATGGCTTGGCGAGTATCGAGTTGCGCGACGTCAATGCCGCACAGGGCCCACCGCGCGCCTGAGAAGTGTTCCGCGCCAGCCTTGCCATAGGCAAGCTTCAAGCAAGCGTAGCTTGCCGCGTATCGACCCAGCATCGACACCCCCGGGCCAAGCCGGTCGATGTCGGCAAGCTCGTCGTCATTTAGTGACGACCAACGGATAAACTGCTGCATAGGCGTCCAACGGTCGACCGCCTCTCGGGTAAAGCCGCGCGCGACATGTGTATCGTGCGTCGTTGGCTGCTCGTCGCGCAGGTTGACGGTATCGGCCCAGTCCGTCTCTTTGAGCCCAAGACGCTGCGACCAGGCGGCCTGCAGCGCTTTTAACTTGCTGCGCTCGGCCGCGGGCATTGGCGATCGTGCGGCGCACAGCGTGTCCGAAACATTGGTGATGCTGCGCTCAAAAAAGTTGGGTAAAAATTCGTTCTTGAGTTCGGCTTCGGTTTTGGCAAGCTCACTCCACTCTTCGCCCGTGCGATCAGTATCCCCACACCAAGCCGGGGTGGCGACCTGCGCGGTGGCGTCCTTGGCTAAGGCTGGAATTGCCAGCGTGAACGTGGCGATCAAAAACAGCGGGTTGGCTCGGTTCATTTGTCTTTCGAGGATAGACGTGAGTGCTTAAAAGCGGCCATTTTGTCGTAACTAAAGTTACAAAAAATATTGACGCAATTCGTCGTGAATCCGCTTCGGATTCTTTGCCTCGGATGCTGTCGTAGTTGCGCGCGGGCGAGCTGCGGAGGTGCAGCCGCGTCTCATCATTACCGAGCCAGGCGTGGGTTATCGGATGAAAGAGCCACTGAAGCCGTGATGCGCTACGCGTCGACGGTCTTGGCGCCAGGCGCGAGCCGTTCGAAGGCTTCGATGATCGGTGTCGATGCGTTACGACCGTCGAGGCGCGAGATGTGGCGCACGCCGGTTGGCGAGGTGATGTTGATTTCGGTGAGCATGCCACCGATGACATCGATACCGACGAGCAATTGGCCGTAGGTGCGTAGCGTTGGATTGATGGTGTCGATGATCAGTCGATCGCGAGCGTCAATGTCGCATTTCACCGCGCGGCCACCAACGTGCAAGTTGCCACGGGCTTCGTTAACAGCTGGCACGCGCAGCACGGCGCCTACTGGTTCGCCATCGATCATCAAGATGCGTTTGTCGCCTTGGGCCGCCGCCGGCAGATAGGCTTGCGCTAGGGTCCAGCGGGTGCCTGCGCCCGTCGAGGTTTCGAAGATCGACGAAGCATTGGGGTCGCCGGCACGTACCAAAAAGATGCCCAAGCCGCCGAAGCCGTCGACCGGTTTGACGACGATGGCGCCGCCTTGCTCATGCATAAATGCGTTGAGCCGCGCTGCGCTGCGGGTAACGATTGTATGTGGCGTTAGCTCTGGAAACCGCAGCACTGCCAAGTGTTCATTAAGCTCACGCAAGCCACGCGGGTCGTTGACCAACAGCGTCTTGCCACGCGCGTGTTCCAAGATCCAGGTCGCGTGCAAGTACGACACATCGAATGGCGGATCTTTGCGCATCAACACAACGTCGAAGTCGCGCAGTTTCATCGGCACCGATGCACTGGTCCGAAAAGCGTCGGCTGGCGTTTCGGCATCAACCACCGCAGTTGGGGTCGCTTGCGCAACGGCTTCGTTGCCTTCGAGGCCGAGATGATCGACCAAGCACGTGAAGACTTCGTGACCGCGTGCGGTAGCTTCGAGCATCAACGCATACGACGTGTCGCCAAACAGGGTCAGGCGATCGAGTGGATCAGCAATGAACAGTAGCTTCATGGCGTTCCTGTCGGGCCGGCTGCGTCGATATTAGCCTCGCTGCTGTCGTCGCCGCCGGTGACTTTGGTTGGCAACAAGTGCTCAAGGCCGTGCTTGCGCAGCCGGTAGTACAGCGTCGAGCGATTGATGCCGAGTGTGCGTGCGGCGCTTGCGATGTTGCCGCGCGATTTTTCGACCGCGGTCATGATCTCTTTGCGCTCGCTATCCTGCAGCCGCTCCGACCGCGATTTGCCGTCGTCGCCGGTGCTACCAGCAGCCGGCGTTGGTGCCATCTGCGCGGTTGTCGGCAGGGCAATTGGGCCCGAGCCGCCACCGCCACCGGCCGACGCTGGGGCACCCGGTGCATTGCCGCGGCGCCCAAAGTCGAGGTGGCTGCTGGTCAGCTCATTGCCTCGGGCCAAGATCATCGCGCGCTCGATAATATTTTCGAGTTCGCGCACGTTGCCTGGCCAGTTGTACTCACGCAAACGCCCCAAAGCCTCAGCCGCAATGCCACTAGCCTTCACGCCCATCGAGCGCGCGAATTTGGCGATGAAGTGACTGGTCAACACCGGCAAATCGTCGAGCCGATCACGCAGCGGCGGCAGGTTGATCGGGAACACATTGAGCCGGTAGTACAAGTCTTCGCGGAACTCGCCGTCTTCGATCATCTTTTCAAGATTGCGGTTGGTGGCTGAAACCACGCGCACATCGACTTTGATGGTTTCGGAACCACCGACGCGTTCGAACTCGCGTTCTTGCAGCGTGCGCAACAATTTGATTTGCACGTCCATTGGCAAATCGCCAACTTCGTCGAGAAACAGCGTGCCACCGTCGGCCAGCTCGAAGCGGCCCGGGCGACGCTGCATGGCGCCGGTAAAACTGCCTTTTTCGTGACCGAAAAGTTCAGATTCCAAAATGCCAGGTGCCAGCGCTGCGCAGTTCACGCGCACAAACGGTTTTTCTTCGCGTGGTGAGTTGATGTGAATCGCATGCGCGACCAGTTCTTTACCGGTGCCAGTTTCGCCGCGCAGCAATACCGTCGAGTACGTCGATGCAACTTGTTCAACTTTTTGTAGCACTTCGTTAAGCGCCGCCGACGAGCCGATGATGTTGCCGAAGTCGAATTCGCCATGCAGTTGCTGATTCAAGTAGCCCGTGTACTCAGCGAGCTGCGCGGCCAACCGCGAGTTATCGCGGGTGAGTTGGAACCGTTCGAGTGCGTATTGCAGCACGCCGCGTACTTCTTTGGCATCCCAGGGCTTGGTGATGTAGCGATACACTTGGCCAAGGTTGATGGCTTCGATCAGCACATCGACATCGGTGAACGCCGTTAGGATCAGGCCAACGACCTCGGGCT
>ERZ795056.5470-NODE-5470-length-12732-cov-80.124635_pt1 | contig 12732 bp, 8 predicted proteins | sample MGYA00375140_ERZ795056 | MGnify/ENA primary metagenome ERZ795056 (study PRJEB30185, sample SAMN05720227) | activated sludge metagenome | isolation source: Anaerobic digester | place: USA | collected 2015-03-09 ...
AAACCCGCGTACCTTGCGCTCCTCCCGGCGGGGCGACGGAAACGTCCTTCCAGAGGGAGTGAGCCCGGTAGAGATTTCCATAAAGGGATAAAATGAATTCGGGTATCCTGATTCAAGATCAACGGCTTAAAAAGCCAGAAGGCGAAGGTTAATCGTAACTTAGATATTCATCGAAGAAATACAGCAAGGAAGATAAGCCTTTCTTTTTTTTGGACGCCACGCTACTCGTAGATCTCGATTCGGTCTTTCCCGTTTTGTTTCGCTTTGTATAAGGCGCTGTCCACCTTCTCAAGGATTTGATGCGTCGCTTCTTCGCCCACGATCTCATATAAGCCGGTCGAGATCGTTATCGTATAAAGGGCGCCGGGCGCTTGCCGAATCCGCTCGGCGATACGTTGCATAATCCTCGCGGCCTCTTCGCGCTTTTTCCCGTTGAATAGAATGATGAATTCGTCGCCGCCAAATCTTCCGATCGTATCCTCTTTACGAAGTTCGTTTTTAAGGATGTCGGCCATGAACACGAGCGCTTTATCGCCTTCAAAATGACCATACGTATCGTTAATACGCTTGAAGTCGTCTACATCAAACATACAGACAGTCGAGGGAAAGTCGTCGGTTCGTTCAAGAATTTGCTTAACGTATTCGCTTGTATAGACGCCGGTTTTTTGATCTCTTATAGAGTGAAAATAGAGTTGTTCAAGCTTTTGATTCTCCATTCTGAGCCATGCTTTGTGTTTGGAGATTTCGATGATGATCAGGAAAATAACGGTGGAAAAATAGAGGAGCAATATCAAAGAAGGGCTGATCGAGAGCGCGTTAAAGTAATCGTTGTAGGTGATCAAAACCAGATTGGCGCTGGACAACAGCATGAAACTGGCTCCTATTAGAAAGATAGACGCAACCGTTTTATCTTTCTTGAGGTTTTTGATAAAAACCCCTATCCAATAAACGAAAAGAAGAATCAAAAACACATTCCAGGCATTATAGAATTTTTTGAACGACAAGATGTCTTGGATAATGATCGCCGCGGCGCCGATCCCCCCAAGGGCGATCCAGCTTAAGCGTAGTTTATCCCGGATCCCGAATTGAAGATGGACCATTCGAGACCCGAAAAACGCGGTCAGATACAGGCTGACCACGACGATTTTTTTATAAGTGAGGTAAGAAAAAGGCAACCAAACAAGCGTGAGGTAGTCCAGCGAGTAGATGCAGATGAAAAAAATCGAAAAGAATACGGATAGGTATTTGTAACGCTCTTTTATTTGCGTATTGACGATATTTAAGGAAAAAAGCAGATAAACGAGGATAAAACTGCTGATAAACGCAGCGCTGATGCTGGTCAGCGTAAGCCCCTCGGAGAACAGCGTTTTCCAGGTCATCATCTTGTTGTACCGATTCAAGTCCGTTATCAGGATTGGATACGCGGAACCTTTCGAATACTTGTGGCGCGCTTGGATGACCAGTTCTTTACCGGAATCAAAAACCGCGCGGCTGAATTGCAACCCCAGCATAGAACTCCACAAGTTGCTCCGGCCGCCCGTGAGGTCTCCGATCGCGCCGACGAAAGAATCGTCTATATACACCTCAAAGCCCTGGCTGTTGAGTCGGTAGAGGATCAGTCCCAGATGATCCCCTTCCAGACGACTGATATCGATTTGGTTTAACGGAAATCGATAAGTGTGAATCCCTTCTTCTTCGCCTTTTTGGAAACTTCTGTACGTGTAATCGCCTCCCTGCTCATCGATAAAACCGTATGGAGACAGGATCACGGTCGAAGCGTCCGCATTGAAGAAACCGTATGTTTTCTGTTGCACCCAGATACCAAATAAGAATATGGCGACACAAAAAAAGAGATACACGATGACGATCCGGCGAAAGGATCCAATGATCGGTTTTTTCAGACTCATGCCTGGTATTATACCGAATAAGAGGGTTAATCAGTATATTTGCCCGGAAATCGTTCATGAAAATCCGAACTCAAAAAGCAGCCGATCCGATTTGTCGATTTGTAACCCGTGAAGAGGTTTTCCCATACCTTTAAACTATGATATACTCCACCATTAACCATAACCGAATTCAGGAAATAAAAACACGTTCCGGCCGGTAGTCCGGAAGGGGGTTTTGCCCTCCAGTAACCTTCCCTCTTTGAGGGTCGTCCGTTTTCCTTTGTTTTTTGATGGAAAAAGGAGGAAGAATGGTTACTTTAACCGTGTTTTTTGAAGACCCTTTCTGGGTCGGTGTGGTTGAGCGCGCAGAAAATGACTGCCTTTCCACAGCGAAGATCGTGTTCGGCAGTGAACCCACCGACCGGTTGGTCTTCCAGTTCATTCTCGACAGTTACCAAACGCTTCGCTTTAGCGAACCGGTTCAGGGAGGGTTGACCGCTATAAAGGCGAAAAACCCGAAACGGCTTCAAAGAGAGATTCGCGACGCTCTTCTCCAAAAAGGAGTTTCCACCCGCTCCCAAATGGCAATGCAACAAGAGCGCGAACGACTGAAATCCCTTCATGAGGCCGAAAAGAAAAGAAACCGCGAAGAGAATGAAAGAGAACGGTACCGGCTCAGACAGCAGAAAAAGAAAGAGAGACACCGCGGGAAATGAGAGAGCTTTTTGCAGCGCGCCTAACGCATGTTCGGCGTGATTCGAAAACCCGAAGTGCTAAACAATCTATCCACGAAGGCTGCGAATGGACAAGAAGAATCCGCTCGAAGAAGGGCTTGGAGCGCCGGATTTTAGTTTAATGTCGAAAAATAAGGACTATTGTGAGGGTTATACGGTTGCGGAAAGAGAAAAATGAACCGAATTATCGCGGCTTATGATGCGCCTTTGGCGGAGCGCCGACATTCATGTCGGCATCGTTTTTTTTGCCTTTTTCCAAGATTACCGATGAAAAACGAAGAATTTCGTAATAGGGTCTTATGATAGGTTTTTCGGAACGTTCCGGCTAAGTTTTTCCCGTAGGTGAGACTTTAGGCGAGCATGATTTTTTCTCCGAACTATAGACGTTAATAGATACCTTAGAGGATAGGGCTGATAGCGCCGGGACTTATTCTTTGCGATTCGCTATCGGTGGCGGTTAGTGCTCATGCCCGACTAAAGTCGGGCGCTCCAACCGTCGGGTATGCTTCTAAGCGCAAAATTAAAATGACTCTATCCGCGAAGGGCACGAAGCAAGTTTCGATGCGCCTTCAGAATATGAGTTAGGTCTACAAAGAATTAATAAAGGGAGGAGAAAGGGTGGATTCAGTCAGCAAGACGGATTTCTGGAACCTAACCTGGGTTGGAAGGATGCGGCGTCTGGGCCGACTCGCAGAGGTAGCAATAAAAGAATTCGATTTGGAAGTAAGAGATATGCGGGTTCATTCCTTCGCAACGAATTTATTGTATCGGATTCGTTCACGTTCAGGAACGCGCTACATCTTAAGAATGGCCTATCCTGGGTGGCGCACCTTTGAAGATCTGCGCGCCGAGGCGGCCTGGTTGGATGCGCTTCATCGTGAAACGGACATCGGAGCGCCTCAAGTGATCCGCTCTCGAAAAGGCGATGTCATTCTCCCTATGAGCGGTTTCGGAGTCTCCGGCACATGGTATGCCACTCTGATGACTTGGATTGACGGGAGGCTTCTGGCACACGCCCTCACCCCTGAAAACCTGGAGCGTATGGGAGAGCTTTTCGCCAAGCTCCATCGTCACGGAAAAGCATGGCTACCGCCGAAAGATTTCACGACGAAACGGTTTGAAGCGTTTTTATCGAGAGGAGAGCCGGATATTCTCTTCAGCAATGGGACTTTACAAAGCTTCGCTGCTGAAGATAAACAGGCGTTTCTAACCGCGCGCGAGTGGGTCGAAAAGGAGTACAGTCACCTTCCTCGCAATGATTTGCGCGTGATCCATTGCGATCTTTGGCATGAGAATATCAAGGTGGATCACGGCAAACTGCGCCCCTTCGACTTCGAAGACACGATCTGGGGGTATCGGCTTCATGATATCGCGATGGGTATGCTCGATCTTTTGGAAACGGTCGGGAATGCCAGATACCAAGAGCTTCTCCTGTCTTTTCGCTCCGGATACGAAAAGCTTCTGGAATGGCCGGAAGGCAATTTGGAAGTCTTGCAAATCGGCAGGCTTCTTTGGAAAGTCAATTGGACCGCCCGTTTCTCGAAGGATGACCTCGCTGGGATGAGTGTAGCATACGGGGGGATCTTCCGAAACTTTGAAAGAACCGGGGAGCTCCGTTGGCCAGAACCGCTCAAGCAGCCTTAGCGCGATTCCCAATAGAATCATTCCGGGAGGGGTGTGAAATAAACCCGAAACCATCCCAAGAGTATAACGATACGCGTTTGGTACGATAGATGCGTGTATCGTATGCGCTAATCTTATTATGGAGGGATTCCGATGCTCGGAGCGATTGCGGGAGACATTATCGGCTCTGTCTACGAATTTTCAAATACCTCCGATAAACGTTTCGATCTATTCACGGCCCGTTCCGAGTTCACCGACGACACCGTTCTCACCGTTGCCGTAGCCGATGCCTTAATGCAAGGAGAGCCTTATCCATTTAAAGAGAAGATACGGCGATGGGCGCTCGCATACCCGCATAGGGGCTATGGCGGAAGATTCCAAAAATGGATGCATTCAAGCGATGACCAACCCTACGGCAGCTTCGGAAACGGTTCCGCGATGCGCGTCAGCCCGGTCGGATTCGCTTTCGGCGACGAAACCCAAACGCTGGCCGTCGCCGAACAATCCGCCACAGTAACCCATAATCACCCCGAAGGATTCAAAGGCGCCCAGGCGGTGGCGCTGACCCAGTTCCTCGCTCGCCGAAAAGCCAGTAAAGAGACGATTTCCGAACGCATTCAAAGAGATTATGGTTATGATCTTTCCAAACCGATCTCCGAGATTCGGAAGCATTACCGGTTCAATGAGACCTGCCAAGGCTCCGTACCCCAAGCGATACGCGCTTTTTTAGAATCCGAAGACTATGAGGACGCTATTCGCTTGGCCATTTGGCTGGGGGGAGACAGCGACACGATCGCCTGTATCGCCGGCGGCATCGCAGAAGCATTCTACGGAAGGGTTCCAAAAGCAATCGAATCAGAAACCCTCAGACGGTTGCCTCAAGAAATGAAGGATGTCATCAACCGCTTTTACGCGTGGAAACCCGGTTAAAGCCCGTAATTCCGCCGAGAGGGTTCTGATAAGACGCGAAAAGTCCGAGGCTATCTGCGCCTTCTTCGCGGTTTTTAGAGAGTTCCGTAGATTGCCGGTACCTGTACAATCGAAAGAAATAACCCGAGCCGGCGTATGGCGTCTACGAAAGAATCGTACTCCACCGGTTTCGTGATGTAGTTGCTGCAACCTAAGACGTGGCAATGCTCTACCTCTCGGGGATCGTCGGTGGTGGTCAGCATAATCACGGGAATCTTACGAAGTTCAACGTCCATTTTGATCTGCTCCAGTACCTCGGTACCGTCCATTTTTGGCATGCGGATATCGAGCAGTAGCACATAGGCTTCTCCCGATTTACAGTGCGAACCAGGGCCCTGGCGAAAGAGAAAGTCAACCACCTCCTGCCCGTCACTGAAATGGATGATCTGATTAGCGATGCCTGCCCGGATCAGATTTTTTCGGATTAGCTCAGCATGCCCGTCGTCGTCTTCGGCGATTAAAATAATAACTTCCCGATTCATCGCATCGCTCCTTTCTTTGTTTTTCAAGCCTCATTAGCGGCTGTTTCTATTCCGAACCGGCGGGAGAATAACAATAAATGCGCTACCCTTACCTGGTTGGGATTCCGCCCTTATTTCTCCGTACATCCGCGAAAGCGCCTGTTTGGCAATGGTCAGCCCGATTCCTTCACCGGCGGTTTTTCCGGGTTCGAGCCGATGGAAGATCTCGAAAACGTGTTCAAGATGGTTTTCGGCAATGCCGATACCGTTGTCCTCTACCCGGTACACCGCGCGATCCATTTTTATCTCGCCGCATACGCGTATCCTTCCCGCGCGATCAGGATGGCGATATTTGATCGCATTGTCGATCAGATTCGAAAAGACCTGGGTTACCTGAACGGCGTCACCCCGGCAATCGGGCAGTTTTTCCACGGTCAACGCGATGCCGTGTTCTCGCAATGAGAACGAAAAGGATTCGGCGAGTTGAGCGATTAGTTCGTTCATATCGATGTCTCCGATTTGCAGGGCTACTCGACCGAAACGCGAGAGCTTCAGCAACCCTTTGAGAAGACGGTCCATCTGGCTGACACTGGCGCGTATGCGACCGATCGATTTTTCCATTTCGGGGATCTCCGCGTGAAGCGCTTTGCCTATTTTTTCGATATCTTTATCGCTGTCGAGCAATACACGGAGTTCCTTAAGGGAGTAATCCAACTCTTGGCTGAAGCCATCCACATTCACCAAAGGCGAGCGCAGATCGTGGGAAGCGACGTAAACAAGTTGTTCCAGCTCTTTATTCTTGGCGTCTATGATCGCCTGGACCCGCTTTGGTTCGGAAATGTCGGTCGTGATGGTGGCGAAACGGTTTTTTCCTGGCGAAACGACCGAGATGGAGAAATGCTTGTCCATGGGCGCGAAGTAAGTTTCGTAATGAAAAGGCTTACCGTTGATGCCCACTCCCGTGAATTCGGACAGGTAAGGCGGTTCCGGGGTGCCGTAGACTTCGTTGGCCAATTTGCCGATAGCGTCCTCGCGACGGATGCCGGTGATGCGCGTGAAAGCGGCGTTGCAATCGGTGATGCGGTAGTTCACCGCCTCGCCGGCTTCGTTGAAGACCACCTCGTGAAGCGCCACCATCTCAGTCATCGAGGCAAACAGCGCCGACAGCTTGGCTTCGCTCTCCCGCAGCGCCTCCTCCGCCTGCTTACGCTCGGTGATGTCGGTATGGGTACCGATCATGCGTGATGGCGCTCCCGCTTCATCCCTTTCCATGATTTTACCGCGCCCCTGAATCCACATCCAGGACCCGTTTTTACACTTGAATCGAAAATCGATGTCAAAGCGGTCCGATTCGCCGGAGAGGTGGGCTTTGATCGCGGCCTCCGCTGTGGGTAGATCGTCCGGGTGGACCCGCGCGGTCCAGCTCGAGAAGTCCTGAGGAAATTCCCCCGCCTCGTAACCCGCCATCGTGTAATACCGATCATCGAAAAACGCCTGGTTAGTGACCAGATTCCAGTCCCATACCCCCTCATTCTTGGCCGCCATGGCAAGCTCCAGACGTTCTTCACTCTGACGCAGGGCATTTTCCATTCGTTTTCGATCCGTGATATCTTGATGGGTACCCGACATCATAAGCGGTTTGCCGCCGTCCGTCCATGAAACGACCTTACCCCGGCCGAGCACCCAGATCCATTCTCCATTTTTATGCCGCATTCGCGTTTCACATTCGTAGTAGTCTAATTCACCGCAAAAGTGTTTTTCGAGCAGTTCCCCGCTCGCTTTCAAATCTTCTGGATGCGCGAATTTTTTCCAGGTTTCTATGGAAACCGGGCTAATTTCCTCAAGGGTGTAACCGATGATATTCGCCCAGCGTTCGCTGAAAACTGTCTCTCCGGTCTGAACATTCCATTCCCAAGTCCCGGAACGGGTTCCTTCGATGATTCCCGCAAGCCGGTTCCGTTCGGCTTTCAATCTCTCCTCGGCTTTAATGCGTCCGGTAACGTCACGAGCAGCGGCATAAATGAGATTCCCCTTCGGATGGGAACGCCATTCGATGTACCGATAAGAACCATCCTGGCTACGGTAGCGGTTGGTGAAGTCTAGGACCTCATCACCACTTTCCAACTTTTCCATTGCCTCCAGCGTGGCCTGTAAATCTTCCGGATGCACAAAATCCGTGAATTTGTGTTTGTCCAGTTCCTCCGTGGAATAACCCAGAATCTCGCTCCACGCTTTGTTGGTTTTTACAAAATATCCATTTATATCCGCGATGCAGAGCAAATCAAGGGTTAAGTCGAAAAATCCTTCCAATTCGTCCGACTTTTTCTTACTTTTAGTGATATCGCAGAACAACGTCGTAAAAAACAACTTCTCCGTAGAATACACGTACACTTGGTACCATCTGCCAAAAAATTCTGAAAAGTGTTCAAACTCCTTCTCCCCACCGTTCAGGGCAATGTCGCCGCAAAAACCGATCCAGTCAAACCTGGCTTGTTCAATGCATGGAATGGCTTGACAAAAGCTTCTGCCAATCAGGTTCTCCCGTTTCATACCGGTCAGTCTTTCGAAAGCGGAATTGACCTCAAGGAACTCATAATCGCAGGGTTTGCCCGCATCGTTAAGAATGATGCGGTGGCGGGCATAGCCTAGGATCGGGTTACCGATGATGTGTTCCATACGTGTCCATGTTCTCCGTTCTCCTTAGCAAGCTCCTATCATCCGTAAGTCTTGGTCTCAAAATAGGAAATGGGTTTATCCATGATTAACGCTATTTGGAATAAAGGCGAACTGATTCCGAATTTCGATGAAAGTAGACGTTTCCCACGATACGCTTTTCTATTGTACCATAAGCGCGTTTTTCGTTCCTCAGTCTGTTGCCGTCTTTTGTCCATTTTTCGATGAAAGGTTTAGAAGCTTTTAGTCCGAGAAGAACGTTTTGTAGCGTGAGGAACACTCACTTTTTTTCGAGCAACGGCCGCTCATCCGTTATCGTCCCCTTTCAGGAAAGACGTTTTACCCGTTGGACGTCTCGATAGACGATCATCATTTCTTCGACTTAGGGGATTAACGAACGACTGTCACTTTCCCCCTAAGTTCAAGTATTTTCCGAGAATTTTCCTCATCTTTTCCGACTCGATCGGTTTTGTTAAGTAATCGTCCATACCAGCCTCACGGCATTTCTCTATTTCTTCGCTTGAAACGCCGGCAGTTAAAGCAATGATCGGTGTGGAACGCCCTAAAATGCCCTCCAGAGAACGGATGGCTGTTGTCGCTTCCAATCCATCCATTTCCGGCATCTGTATGTCCATCAGAACGATGTCCGGATTCATGTTTTTGTATTCCTGAAATGCTATTTTCCCGTTTTTCGCTTCAATCACAACCGCGTCAGGCACGATTTGGCTCAGAATCGCTTTAACGAGCAGCATGTTTAGCGAGATATCCTCCGCTACCAAAATCGTATTTTTTTTGCGGGTGACCAATTCAGGGGCATCGTTCTGAAGAGGTTGATCGGATTTTTCGGCGCGCTCGATTTTTTCGGCCGATTGTTTGTCTTGCAACGCGGCGAGGCATGTAAAGAGCTGTTCTCGCTTCAAGGGATTAGCAACGCAGAAATGAACACCCGGTTCTTCGTATTTTTCACGAAGTTCCCCGCCTTCCGAAGAGGAATGGAGTAAAATGATCGGCAGTTTATCCGGTGTTAAGCCCAACTTTTCGCGTATCGTACGAACGAATTCCAGCCCGTTGAAATAAGGCCGATCGGCGTTGCAGATAATCGCGTCAAATGGGTTGTGGGACTCCAATGTCTTTAGCGCCACCAGTTCATTTTCGCAAGATTCATACTTGATTCCCCGCTCCGTCAGCAGGCGTTCCAATATCGAACGATTGTGGACATGATCGTCGATAATCAAGCAACTTTTGACACGGAGAATTTCAACTGGGGGGCTTGCTTCTCCCGCTTCGGTTTCTATGATGAGATCAAAGAAAAAGGTGGTTCCCTTGCCTTCAACGCTCTCAATGTGAATGCTACTTCCCATTTTACGGGCGATCTTCTCTGAAATAATCAGTCCAAGGCCAGTCCCGCCAAATTTACGAGTAATTGAACTGTCCGCTTGCGAAAAAGCTTTGAACAACTTTTCCTTTTGCGCCTCGGCGATTCCGATGCCTGTATCGCGGACAGACAGGGAGAGCGTGCCCCGGCTACTGTTAATCGGAGAGTACCGCGCTTTCAACTCCACTTCTCCCTTTTCAGTGAACTTCACCGCATTGCTCATCAGATTGGCGAGGATTTGCTTCAGACGAACTGGATCAACCATGGCATAACGAGGAATAGCGCTGTCTATGTCAAGCAAAACCTCAAGATTCTTATTTCCCGCCGCGAATTTGATGATGTCCGCGCTGTTATTAAGCAGTTCGACGATATCCGTCTTAATTATTTCCAGCTCCATCATACCCGCTTCTATTTTGGAAAAATCGAGGATATCGTTGATGATTCCGAGCAGCGTGCGCCCCGACTCGTTGGCGTTTTCCACAAACTGCCTCTGCACTGGGGAGAGCTCTGTGTTTTTAAGCAGTTCAGTAAATCCGATCATCCCGTTGAGCGGAGTGCGGATCTCATGGCTCATGTTGGCCAAAAACTCCGTCTTGGCTCTGCTGGCAATTTCGGCCTTTTCTTTGGCTGCTGTCAACTCAGCTTCGGTTTTAATACGGTTGAGAACATTGACCATGATGAGTGCGAAAAGTCTTAGTAAATTTCTTTCCTTTTCGGAAAAATCATGTTTGGATTTCACCGCATCGAAACCGACGAAACCGACACAGGTCGTCCTATCCATCATAGGCAAAACCAATACGCTTTGAACCTCTCGGGATTCTAAAAACTGTCTTATTTTGTTGTCTAGCTCAAACGTCTCTACATCGTGGATGAGCATCGGATTCCCCGAAATAAACGACTCGACCCATTCCGTGATGCGTTCGTACGGTACTTCCTGAAGTTTTGAAATATGAGGAGTAATTCCTTCACTGCACCATTCGTGAGTATTGCGGCACACCTTTTGCTCATGATCATACATAAAAATGTACGCTCGGTCGGTATGGGTGAACTGACCCAGCATCGCAAGCGCGGAATTGATTGCTTCGTCAGTTTTTTCCAATGCGATATTGATGAAATCGTTGGAGATATTCATCAGCACCTTTTGCAACTCCGTTTGCTCGGTAAGAGCGCGCTGCGCTTTCTTTTGTTCAGTGATGTCCCGCGCAAACACGACCATTTTTCCCCCATGTTCACGCAACAAGGAAACGCTTACCTCCACATCGATCAGAGACCCGTCTTTACAGCGATGTTTTGTCTGGAAGCGATCAAATCCAACTTGAAGCAGCTTTTGTATGCGGTTCTTCACATCCTCCGGCTTTTCCACCGCTTCGATATTCGGAATGCTCATTTCAAGCAATTCGTCTCTCGTGTAACCGAGCATGGTGCAATAGGCATTGTTTACTTCAATAGCGCGAGCATTTGCGTCGAGGATGAGGAAACCGTCTGGCGTCGTTTCGAGAATGGCTTTTTGCTCTTCTTCGGATTTCTTTCGTTCGGTGATGTCCCGCGCAAACACGACCATTTTTCCCCCATGCTCACGCAGTAAGGAAACACTAACTTCCAGATCGATCAGAGACCCGTCTTTCCTGCGCTGTTTTGTCTGAAAACGGTCAAAACCAACTTGAAGTATCCTTTGTTTGCGGTTCTCCACATCATCCGGCTTCTCCGTCGCTTCGAAATCCGGAATGCTCATCTTAAGCAATTCGTCTCTCGTGTAGCCAAGTATGGTGCAGTAGGCATTGTTAACCTCTAGAATACGGGTGTTTGCATCGAGGATGAAGAAACCGTCGGGAGTCGTTTCGAGAATAGCCTCCTGTTCCTCCTCAGCTTTCTTGCTCTCGGTAATATCCAGATGCGTGCCCATCATGAGGAGCGGTTTACCCTCGACAGTCCACGACACAACCTTACCCCGGTCGAGCACCCAGATCCATTCTCCATTTTTATGCCGCATCCGCGATTCGCATTCATAGTAGTCCAATTCGCCGCGGAAATGTTTTTCGAGCTTTTCCACGCATTTTTTTAGATCATCGGGATGGGCGCATTTTTTCCAGGTTTCGATAGAAACCGGGCTGATTTCCTCGAGGGTATAGCCGAGCATTTCCGCCCAGCGCTCGTTAAAAATCGTCTCCCCGCTCTGAATGTTCCATTCCCACGTTCCCGCGCGGGTTCCGGCAATGATACCGGCCAATCGGTTCCGTTCGGTTTTCAGCTTCTCCTCCATCTGCGTACGCTCGGTGACGTCCCGGGCAGAGGCATAAATCAGATTCCCTTTCGGACGGGAACGCCATTCGATATGCCTATACGAACCATCCTTGCAGCGATAACGGTTGGTGAAATGAAGGACCGCGTCACCCCTTACCAATATGGCCATTGCCTCCAGGGTGGCCTGCCTATCTTCCGGATGCACAAAGTCCAGAAAGTGCCGTTTGCTTAGCTCATCAGTAGAATAACCCAGGATTTCGCCCCAGGAATTGTTGGTTTTTATGAAATGGCCTTCTAAATCGGCGATGCAAAGCAAATCAAGGTTTACATCGAAAAACCCTTCCAATTCTTCCGACTGTGTTTTAATTTCGGTGATATCGTTGAAAAATACTGTGAAAAACATCTTCTCCGCCGAATACGCATACACTTGATACCATCTTCCCAGCGGTTCACTAAACTGTTCGAAATCTTTCACACCACCAGTTAGGGCAATGTCACCGTAACAACCTATCCAGTCGAATCCGGATCGCTCTATGCCCGGAATGGCTTGACGCGCGGTTTTACCAATCACGTTCTCTCGTTGGAGCCCTGTCATCTTCTCGAATGCGGTATTGACCTCAAGGAACTCATAATCGAAGGGTTTCCCCGCATCGTCGAGAATGATGCGGTGCCGGGCATAGCCCAGAATCGGGTTATTGATTATGTTTTCCATAGCGTTTTCATGTTTTATTCTCCTTCAACGAACAAAAATCACCCATTTGGCATTTAAT